>Ga0325411_1001802_pt1 | contig 23952 bp, 10 predicted proteins | sample PopdelMetagenome_13_FD_206181 | JGI IMG/M metagenome (GOLD analysis project Ga0325411, IMG submission 206181) | Populus deltoides microbial communities from Bellville, Georgia, United States - Xylem-PdIQD-R4 | ecosystem: Host-associated > Plants > Phyllosphere > Stem > Wood/Secondary xylem... | reverse complement strand
TAAAATAAATAAAATAAAAAACATGTTTGGTTGAATAATTATGTTTATTTTCTCCGTGAATGATTTTAAAAAGCTAAAATAGATTTTTGCAAATAGTATAAAATGGATTTCAATTCTAATTCTTTTTTATGTGTAGATATCATGATATCAATATTATCACTACAAAACACTTATGATAACATGAGCCTCATCATCAATGACACAAGATGGATTGAATTAGTGAGGAGGGAAAATTAATAATATATCAAGATGGAAACATTGTAAAATATTTTGAAAAATTTTAATAGATCTAGTAATCATGGTTATCAAATCTGACCTAGAGGTCGATTCGGTCAAGAATTTGGGTCCTAGATTACACGGGTTGATCTGGCTCAACCCAAATCAACCTGGGAAAAATAAAATAAAAATTAAAGTTTTAATATTTCATATAAAAAAAATAAGAAACAATTTATATGAATATAGATTATACATGTTATAAATAATGAAATTTAAAATGTTATTTCAAAAGGTTTTTTATCTCACATTGAAAAGATACTATGTCAGTATGTTATCCTTTTAAGTTGAAGTATTTAAACCAAAAAGATTTTTTATCCCACGTTGAAAAATATAAATTTTTGCTTATGAACATAGAGTATATATACTAAACGGCTTCAAATTTCACATTAAAAAAATAAAATATTCTTCTAGTGTTTATATAGTGAACTTTGAAAATGATTAATAACCAACTAAAAAAATATTAAAAAAAGGGTTTTCTAGCTAGGATAAAAAATACATTTGAAAAAAAAAAGGTCTCAATCAGGTTTTGCCGGGTCACGGGTCAACTCGGTGGGTCAACCGGGTTTTTGTTCATCCTAGTCTTTTACCTTACCCGAACCAATTTAACCATCAAATCAATCAAATCCTGAGTCGACCCACCCGGTTGATTCAAGTTTAATAACTATGATAGTAATAATTTTCAAGAATCTGACACACAAGCGAGCCTAAACTTCAAGGAATAAAATAACGAAGATGAGAATGTTTTGTTATGTATTGCTGCAATATCTACTAAATAACAAACACTATTTATCATGTTAATATGAATGGATGTTGGTGAGACCTCCAAACAACATATTGTAATTTGATGGAGAATGGACCGAATGGTTGTTTAAGAACATCCACTCTTGAAGGTTGTCTCTTACTATTTTTCTTGGTTGTAAAAGAATACTTATTGAAAGTAAAGAATATGATTTGAATATTTCTTATTTAAATATATATTTGTTGTTTGGTTTTTTTTTATTTATTTTTACATGCACAAGTAATGAGAGCATTGGGTTGGAGAATAGGGTTAGTAATAATGAAATTCAAAGCTAACAATTTTCCAATGAATTACACACCTTTTTGCCTTGAAAAAAAGAAAAAAAATTCCTAGAAATAGTAGAAATGGAAAAGAGTGGAAACTAACGACAATGTTGTTTCAAAATTGTGGTATGTTATATTGTGACATGGGAAATTACTTTCCCTTTTTACTTTTTATATAGAATTTATTATTGACTCCTTATTATATAATAAAATTTAAAAAATTTAGCTATGAATTGAACCAGCATTACATAAGGGAATGGCGAGGTTTGAATCGAATGAAAGGAAATATAGGATATAGAGTGGATATAGTCCATGCTTGTAAAAGGAAAATTAATATGTGGAGTAATAAAAAAAAAAGCATGAAGGTTAAAGAAAGAAGAAGGATAAAAAAAAACAATAAATCAATAAATTAACAACGACTGCACTGTAGATTAATTAAATTTACAAAAACCTCAAAACTTGTTCATTAGCAGGCATCAACTAGCATGCAAGTGATATGTAGATGATAATTAGTAGGTTGGTAATCAGTGGGCTTGCAATTTCTATTATCAAGAAAACTAGAAACCATCAAAAATATTAGTTCATGTTTTTTGTCAAGGCATTTCAGTACGTGGTTGTAATCAAAACAAAGATCATCAAATGAATGTAACTTATATAATCTTGAATTATTAAAGTCTTTATTTATATTCAGAATATTAAAGTATTTGATTATTTTTTTATGTATTGAATTATATTATGGCATTGCTATAAGTCTAGAATAACAAATCTAAAATTGTAGCGAAAGTCTAGGATTTAAGTTTGGAGTACAAGTTGCACACATTAACTCAATATTCAACTTAAAAAAAGGTCCTCTTAATTAAGAGAAGCATAAAAAAACTCAAAATAATTAGCAATCACAATACGAGTGTCATATTTGTTATTTGAAACTATGACACCAAAACAAAATTAAAATTACTAGAAAATTAGAAAAAAAAAGGAAAAAGAGAAGAATTATTAGATGTTCTTGTTGATAGGAAATAGAAAATCAATCATTTAATGGGAAGAAACATACAAAAATACATGTTTATAATTGTGAAAGAGAGATGTTTACTCTTTGAACGAACAATGAAAGAGGCTAATAAAATACTCGAAAAAAGTTATAAGTTTTTTTCTAAAAAAAATAAAGAGAAACATAAAATCAAGATAAAAATGATTGAAGATCATTACAATAAAATTGTAGGAGTGAATGAAAGATCAAATTGTGACAATCTATAGTCTAATATTAGATAGAGACAGAATGGTAAAAGAAGCTTGAAGCATGAAATAGCAAAATTTGAATAAAAAATCTTATGAGGGAATGATTAGGGTTTTTAAAGATATCAATGCAAGATTATATGTCAAAATAAAAAAAAATGATAAAGTGATATCTAATTTTAATTATACTATGTTAAAGACCGTGAATAATATTTTTAAATAAATAATAATTGAGGTTAATAACTATTTAGATGAGAAAGCAAAAAAATGAATCAAATTATAAGTGAAATGATCGTAAACAAAATGGGAAAGATCATAATGGACAAAATAGTTAACTAAGGGAAGCCTTTAATGATAAATGAAGTGGAGAATTGTTCAAAAAATAAATTTATCTAATTCTAACTTTTAAATTAAGATTATTTCCAAATTTATTAACTGAAGATGTTTTTACTTTGTATATAAATTTTCCACTCAATTCATTTTAGAGTTGAAATGATATGTGAATTATATTTCAAGCTCACTTCTTTAGGACAAAACCATAATTTATATTGGTTGATTTGGTGAAATTGAGCAATATCCTTAGAAACTCTCGTAGGAAATATGGTTGCCAAGCTATTGGAGGTTGATGTTTTGTTTAAAAACATACAATTAATTTATTATAGCATTATCTGTTTAGTAATAATTATTTTTTAAAATTTATTTTTCATGAAATTTATATTTTTTATTTTATTGATATTAAAATGATTTAAAAATATTAAAAAATTAATTTTATTTTATAAAATTAATTTTTTAAAAAGCATAGCAACGCGGAAGACAAACAGGACCAAGTGTTGTCTTCGTTATGAGTTGTGAGAACCGGTAAATCCTTTCTTTCCTGGGCTAAAAAAATGGTTAAAGCCAGAGACCCACTAAAAACCTTTCTCTATCCCCTAAACCCCTCAATTTGACCACTTGGAACACCACTCATCCTGCTCTCAACACCACATCCATTGTAAAAACAATGCTCACCAGACTCTTTCTCAGACCCAACTCAGTCATCCTCTCTCCAACTCACTTCTTTCTCTTCCCCAAACTCTCTCTTACAAAACCCACCATAGCCTCTAATGCCATCCCATATGGACCCTCCCTTCGAAAGGGTAAAACCTCACTTCACTGCCCTCAACAGAAACAGCGGCGGTGGCGGCAACAACAACAAGAATATCAATCTCTTTCTGGCCCAAAACCCCTTTATCAATGCAAAGAAGACCAGGAGGGTGAAAAAGAAGAGGACCCTGATGACGTTAATATGATAAACGAGGATGACTTCACTCGGGTTTTTGATATAGCTGCGCTTAGAGTTCCTGCAAAGGACTGTTTTTCTCTGGAGAGCAGAATTCGTGGCCATTTATTGAATTGGCCGCGGATTCGAAACATTGCCAGAGTACCTGGAGATGAAATGGAAGAAAGTATGGTTTCTTTGTTGGGAGAGAAAGGAAGTGAAGATGAAGAGAATTTTGATGCTTTTAATAGAAGGATTTATGGGAAAGCAGAAGGAGATGGTGAAGAACTAAGTCCTGTTTTGTACAGGGAAAAATTGGCGAACGAGTTCAATTCAAGGGGGTTTATAAAGTTTAGGAATTTGGCAAAGATTTCGAGGCCGAAGAGGAAGAAGAAGAAGAAGATGGGAGGAAAAGGAGTGGAGGGGGAGGAAAATGAGAGGGAAAGGAGGGATGAATTTTCTGTGGTGGAGGTTGTGGAAGAGGAGGAAGGAGGGGATTGGAGGGGCTTGTTGGGGGATGAATTCAAGGGGAGGGGGAAATGGATGGGGTCGACGAGGTTGTTGCTTTTGGACGAGAGGTATGCGGAGAAGGGAGTGGATGAGTTGCCCCAAGCAATCAAGGTGGCTAGTCCAAATACTTAGTTGCTCTGTGAGTCAGTTTGAAGGTCTTTCATTTTTCCACACTGCAATTTTATTGCTCTTGTTTTGTGTTTAATGTGTCTCGCCATGAATCAGGATTGTGATTTGCTTTTCTTGCGTAACTGACTCTTCAGGAGTATAATTAGCTGCCATCATACTTTGGTTGATGTTGGTTAGCATTTAGTTTTTTCCACTTCATGCTTGTCTTGTTCTGTGTTCTTTCCGTAAGCAGTTTTGATTTTGGCGATTTTGGCAGTCCTCTGATGCCTTCCTTACATATTATTAATTGCGTGGCCTGTTCCTTTTCAGTTTCCTTGGCAAGCATAAAAACAACTAATTGTTTCTCATTAAGATATAATTTGAATATCTTGTACTTAGTGTGCTATTCTATGATTAGCTAGGGCATATACATTAGGAGAACAGTTGAACTTTATTAAGTATGATTATTTACCATTGTCACCTGGTCTATGCCCTAATGTTAGGATAGCTGATTCACTGGAGAAAAGTTTTTGCCTGGTACTTAATTTGGGAAGCCAGTGAAGCATGCTGTTTGATGATGGTTCTTTTTTGCCTTTTGTGAGTGTAGGATCTCAAAATTTTGTAGGATGCCACGTGGAAAAGAAGTAAAACTATTAACTCTTTGTTGGTTCTGGCAAACGAAGAATTTAGCACAGAACATTCAGAAAATAGGGAAATAAGCATCTTATTTGCATCTATAGAAAAATATGTAACATTTTATGTGGATTGATTTTTGACGAGGCAGAAGAACCATGGTGTGGAGAGACTAATGCACTATGATCAAAGACAAGTAATTATAGCTTTAGGCATGTTATCTGATGCCCCTGTCACGCTGATTTCCAATTCTATGTGTGAAATGATTTTTGCAATGAAAACTTCTGTGATCGAACTATTGCAAAGAAAGCAATCTGCCATCTTCTCTCCCCATATCTTTTTTAGGAGTGGAAAATACTGCAGATTTGTAAAGAAGCTATCTTGGAAAGGAGGAATATAAAACTTGCACCAAAGCAATGATGTGCGGTTGAATTGGTGTAAGAGTTGAGATGTGTCTACTTACATTATAAGACGATTTTGTTGATTCAAATTGAACTGGTTATCCCACTCCCTTGGTTTGTGGACCACTAGCACAGCTGTTATTTCTTTTGGTTTTCACATTCAATCAGTAGGAAAGCATTATATTTAGCAACAAAAGTGGCAATCTGTAATGAGATGGTCAGTATTTGTTTTTGGTGAAACCCACACAGCAGATAATCAATCAAAAGTTGTGTTTCAAATCATAGGTTATTGGTTTGACTGACTAGGATCAGTGATGTGTTTCAAGATTGCCTGTATATTTCAACTGCTACAAGAGTTTTGCTTTCTATTGGTGTTGTAACCTACAGAAGTCAAAAGCATACATCAAGATTCTGAGAATACATTAGAGTTGTCTAATTCTCGTGGAATATTGATAACAATCCCAGTGACCAATCCTGGAAGTCGATCATATTGATTCCAGGTGTGAAATATTGCAGCAGATATGCTCTGCCTTGGTTGTTATATCTCCCTAAAATATCCATAGCATCATTGCTATGGTGGGAGTTGTCTGACTGCTTCTTATGAGATAATTTCCTTTCCTCAGCCATTAGAATTTATGTCCTATGAATCTTCAATTTTCAGCTAACCGTAATGATGTATGCTTTTCATGTCACCTTTTAGACAGAGCCCCCTACCTTGCAAATAGTCTGTATGTAAATTGACAGTTTTTCTTTATAATTTTATTAGCTTTTCTAAATCAAATATCTTTCCTTTCAAGCTTAGAAAATGTCTCATGCTTTCTTTTTCTCCCCTTCTTGTTTTATATGTGTACAACCTTGATATGGAAGTTTCAGACTGGAGTGTCTGGTGGCACTCCTTGTTCTGTTGCCTCAAAGGAATTTTCCCTATACAGCTAATTCTGCCAAACTGCAATGTGTCTATTCTTTTATTCATATAACATGCTCTATAGCATGACATAAGATTTATGCTTCAACGGCAGGTTTCAATTTTTTTTCCTCTTTGTTTGTGATTTACACCTAACATTCTCCTCCCTTACACCAGGCTGTGGCACAAGAAGCTATGAGAGAGAACTCAACTACTACCTTTAATCTTGTTAGATGCAAGCTGACTTTGTTTTATGATTACTGGCAGATGAATGAGGTACAGAAAGGGTACCCACTTTTTTTTGATGTGTTTGCTTGCTCTGTTTTGATGGTCAATCTCTTACACTTATATGATGTGAAGTAAATTAAGTGAATTTCCATCTCGGAGGATTTCTAGGTTGATTTTATGTTGTTCTTTGAAAAAAATACATCAGTGGGTGTTTGTAAGTCATTCAGCAACCAAAAAAAAGAGGGAAATAGCAGGTTTCCAGAAATGCATGTCCCATTGTTATTCAGGAAAAAAAACCAAAAGAAAAAAAAGTAAGGAGTCCCTTTTGCAGGGCAGTAAATGGAACTGAGAAGTTTATGAACAGCCCTCGCATGGCTCAGCTTGTTCATTTAAAAGGGGGCCAATTGCAAGCCTTATTTTAGGATAATTTAGCCCACATATGTTTATGCCTTATTGATTGGCTTGTGAACAGGTTTGATCAGGACACTGAAGATAGAGTTTTATATGCCATTCTATCTGTTTAGTCTCTACACTCACCTTTTTCCTTTCCCTTTAGCTACTTTAATTCATAGTAATTTTGTTTATGTAAAACTATTTGCTTTGATAATTAATGTTATTTTTAATTAAATGACCAAACTTGAACTTGCATGCTTAAAGAAGTCGAATCAAGCTGAGGTCATGTAGGATCCTAAGCTTGAGCTGAGTTGAAGTTTGACCATTGCTATTCTAATTCCAGCTGGTGGGGTTGCATGCACTTAAACTTGGTACTGTGTACTGCCTTTTATAAGCTGTTGCCCATGAACGCATCTGCTATTCTCACACTGCACTGGGTTATTGGAGTGTTGCAAAATCATGTTGGTTTATAATAACTACAGTTTTACAGATCTTGGAGGCCTTACTGCCACGGGATATGATTATTCCATCAGCTTTTGAAACAGTTGGACATATTGCACATCTGAACCTGAGAGATGAGCATCTGCCATACAAGAAGCTTATAGCAAAGGTTCATTCCAGGAACTTCTAGTCTTACAATCTTGAAGATTAACTGAGGAATTGAAACGTATTTCCTGAACTACTTTTTTTAATAATTACATCTTCTCCTACAGGTAGTGCTGGATAAAAATAAGCCAAAGATACAAACAGTTGTAAATAAGATTGATGCCATACATAATGACTACAGAACAATGCAGCTTGAAGTTTTAGCAGGAAATCACTCCCTTGTTACCATGGTAGTCGAGAATGGATTACGGTTCCATGTTGATTTAGCAGCAGTGTATGTTCACTTTACTTGCAACATAATTGAGCATTCAACTGAAATATTTAGATGTTTGTTCTTCTCGAGTTTAGCAGAAAACCAACTTAAAAGGCACTTCTTTCTACTCCCTTCTCAGTCAGGAATCTGCATCATTCAGTTTTCTGTATTTATCATCTTATGTTTTTGAGGTCCATGTTTTGAACACCCAATTGTCAGTGTTGAACATTATTTTATAGTTGATACTCCCAAAAAACAGGCCTTAGCTGTATATATTGATTATCAATTAGGTCTGCTGCATACTGGTTTACAGGGGTCCCCCCCCCCCCCGAAAGCACCCAAATTTCCAAGGTTAAATTTCTCTTGCAGTCATCTAAAGTTTCTTTAACCTATACCGCATCTTACACTCCCCGCCCCCCTCTCTACCTTCCGCTGTCTCTCTATCTCTCTCTCTGCAGTTGCTGAATGATCTTTATGCTGTCATGAGTGGCAGAGTCAGAAGTGGATGTAATTGAAAAACTATTTCCCAGAATAAATTTCAAATTTAATGTAACCTATAAAAGACATAAAACGCAGAAAGGACTTATGTTTATTTTCCCCCTTGATGCAGCTATTGGAATTCCAGGCTTGCTAGTGAAAGGCAAAGACTTCTGAATGGCTTCACGCACAATGATGTCCTTTGTATGTTATAATATTTACCTTTTTATTTTTCTAACTGACCTGTGCTAAGAGTCTTGAGAGTTTTTAGGTCGTAGTTTTCTATCATTAGTCTGTATTTGAATGTAGCTGCTTGCTTACTTGTATCTTCAAGTTTTTTCCTGCATCTCCGTTGAATATTTTTATCAATGTACTAACCTGTTTCCGGCCATATTTATTACATGATTGATAGGTGATGTTTTTGCCGGAGTTGGGCCAATAGCTCTATCTGCTGCAAAGATAGTGAAACATGTATACGCCAATGATTTGAACCCTTGTGCAGTTCAATATATGGAGAAAAATAGTGTTCTCAACAAGCTTGAGAGGCATATTGAGGTATGATAGCGACTTCCATTTGTGGTTTCTGTAGTTTCCTTTTGCCTATATTATTTAGAAGATCATTCAGCTCGATATAGCATTACTTCATAGTTATCTCCTTCCATTTCCTCTTGTTGGAAGTTTGAGCGTGAAATAAAGATGCATTAAGTTCAGTCAATTATGTTGCCCCCTAGTGAGTGAAGATACCATATAAAAAGTGGTTCTCATGCTGTCATGCAGTGTTCTATAGCCAGCTTGTTGCATAAGTAATCTGACTTCCATATCTTTAGTTCTATGGCATTAAACTTGAGGTTAATTGTTGTAGGTATCTAGCTGCAATTGTTTCTTGTCAACATGCTTCATAATAAGGATATTACATGCCATTTTGTAGATCTTTAACATGGATGGAAGAAGGTTCATCGATGCTATGTATGCCAGTCAGAAAGCTCAGTCCATCACACAGGTGGTCATGAACTTGCCAAACGATGCAGTGGAGTATCTAGGTGTGCAAAGTTTTCCTGGACCAAATGTTTAGATTCTAAAAATTGCATGCACAATCTGGTTATTTCTATGCAATCATAATACATGCCATTAGTTTTCCAGTCACACTTTCTTTGATACAGACTTCTCTAAGAATGCAATAATTTTGTTTGTGGACATACAATAATGGGAAGCTACCCTTCAAAATACACAGCTGATCGAGTATTTCATTTTGTTTGAACTTTGAAGTGTACTTACTGCTAAGAAACATGCACTTAATTTTCTTGGATAGCCTGTATGTGGCAACTGATGCTGTTACTTGACAAGCAAATTTCGTGCACCGAATTTGAATAACCGGGATAGTGTTAAGCTAGAACCAGATTGTTTCTGAAATTGATGAATTCTGAGAATTACGTGATTCTTTTTATCTATGTTTTTTCCTCCTCTATTCACAGATGCATTCAGAGGGATATTCAAGTATAAACCCAAAGATAAAGAATATGCCATGCCAATGATCCATGTTTATGGATTCTCCAAAGCTCGTGATCCAGAATTTGATTTCCACGAGGTCTGTTGCTAAAATCTTTTGAGGAATTGCACCTTTTTTTCACCTTTGATAATTATATGCTGGACTTGGAGTGTGCAAGCCAGGTTTTTTATTTTCATTTTTCTTCAATTCCTGATTTCCCCCCCTTTTCCTGAACACTGTAAATGCAGCGGATAAGGATTGCACTGCAAGAGGTGGCAGTTAATGTAGAAATGCGTAGGGTGCGGCAAGTTGCGCCTGGAAAATGGATGCTGTGTGCATCATTTAGGCTTCCTACAAGTGTAGCATATGCGCATACTATGTCAAGGATGCAAGCGCATCAAGTTAAATCCTTTTAGTTTTAATTTTCAAATTATTAACATTAAACTTAACGGGTGCTGTTTTTCCAATTCATCCCATCATAAAATATTATTCATTTCAATAGATTTTTTCTTCTTCTAAATCTATGTTTCTTTTTCAAATTTGTTTATCGGACTTTATAATTTATTATGATTTGTTTTATACATGATTAGCTTGGTCACATAACCTATATCATGGGTTTAACAGGTCGACTCGAATTTTTTTATTTTTTTAATTAATTTTTTTTATTTAATCATTTAACGTTAGATTAATTAGGAATTATGATTTATGATTTATTTTGGTTTGTTTTCTATAATGTTATCTTGATTTCATGACAAATGTTACGGGTTTAGTAGGTTAATCCAGTTGACTCGAGTTTTTTTTGTGTTTTTTTTAGCACCACCTCACAAAATACTAATCATTTTAATGATTTTTTTTTCCTTTCTAAATCTATTTTTTCCCCTTAAATTTTATACTTTAATATTTGATTTATTGGAGATTGAACTTCATAGTTTATTGTGTTTTACTTTATACGTGCTTAACTTAGTTTTATAACTTGTATTATAAGTTTGACAGATTAACTTAAGTTTTTTTTTTGTACTAGCTGATCGAGTTGCTTTTAGATCTATTAAGTTGATGAGGTTAACTTAATTTTTTTACTAGAAAAACATTAGGTATACCTAAATATTTATTTTGTATATTCAAATTTATTTTGATCCGACAGACAGCTTAGTGCTGACAGACATTTATATTAACATAGTTGATATCATATCTAGAATGCAATATCGGTCACGTTTCGAAGAACTCGATTCTATATTTAACTTGCCCTTCGAGGCAATGAAACAGTCTGGTGAAAGGGCTAGCAAGTTTAGATATCTGCTAGAAGACCGTATCTCCCTATTCTGTACCTCCTGCTTAACTTGTTTATCCTTTGAATTCTGGAGTCGTTTGGATTCCATGCCTGGAAAATGCATGCACGTTGTGTTATGCCCTTTCGGAAACTCAATCCACAGACTCTTAATGGACCTGATTATAGGCTATAGTTCTTGATGATTTCTTCGTCCCTTATCAAAGAGGGTAGAGGGAAAAGGCAAGTCCTCCATGCCCGGAATATTAATCGTGTCAAATAGCTTAAAATATCAGAGAAAGTGAAAAAGGTGGAGTTAAAAACTGAGGCAATTTGGGAATATCGTCATAATGAACCCTCGAAAACGTAGGGTTTGGAGTGGGAGGTTTGTCTAATAACTAGAAGTGTGGTTATGGTTATTTTTTAAAGTGTTTTTTATATTAAAATGTATCAAAATAAGAATTTTTTATTTTTTAAAAATTATTTTTGAGATCACAATATTAAAATGATTCAAAATATATAAAAAAATTAATTTTTAACAAAAAAAATATTAAATTTTTGTGGAACCCAAACGGTGCGTCAATAATGTCCAATTAAAAACATGTTTGGGAACGCGGTGCAAACCGCGTTTCCAAAAAATTAAATTTTTTTTGCTAAAATTTAATATGATTTGTACGTCTTGGATCGTTTTGATATGCTAATGTCAAAAATAATTTTTAAAAAATAAAAAAAAATCATTAGCATGCATGTGGTACCACACTACCAAACACCCTCTAAATATTCATTAACTGTTTTCGGCAAAGCCTGTGAAGTGAACCCTCCTAGCCATATCATCTAGCTTTTCATCCACTATCAAATTTTATTTTATAAAAATAAAATTTTTAAACTTATTTTTTAATCTTTTTTATATTTATTTATTATTAATAAAGTTGGTCAATGAAAAATAATTTCAAGTATTTTAGACAAAAAAATACTTTTTAAAATTTGTGAAAAAATAAAAAAATATCTTGTTATTTGTTAATTATATCAAATTTGATTCTCAATTTTTTTATTGCTATATATATATATATTTTATTTTGAATTTTTTTTCAATTTCGTCTTTTAGGATTTGATTTTATACCAACTTTGATTCTTATTCTTTTGATTATTTTTATTGTTATTTGTTTTTTTCTTATTATTTTTTTAATTGAATTTTTTATTTATCAGATTTGATCTTCATTCTTTTGATTACTATTTATTTTATTTAAAGTTATTTATGAAATTAAAATTATTTTTCAATTTCATTATCTTTTAATTTTTTAATTTGTCATATTTGATCTTTATTCTTTTAATTATTATTTGTTTTATTTGAAATAATTTATGAAACTAGATTTTTTTTTAATTTCATCATCCTTTAATTTTTTTATCTATCAAATTTGATCTCAATTCTTTAATAAAATTAAAAAATTTATTTTTCAACTTATTTTGTTATATATTAAAAAATATTTTTCAATTTATTTTTTATAATGTTACTAAACATTAAACCAAGAAACTCACATGTGCATCTCATGTTTCATGGGGAATGCCCCTGGCCTCCTTCATTAATTGAGCATGAAGTTCCTTTGTAAGCAAAGACGTTGCAGTTCAGTAGGTTTTTAAAATTAATTTTAAAGTATTTTTTTTTGTTTTAAAAACAATTAAATTGATAATTTTTAAGTGATTTTTATCAAAATCATAAAAATATTAAATTAAAAAAAAAAACTTAAAATTATTGCTTATCAATTTTAAGTTTTTTTTATTGAGTCTAGATAAACCATTAACTTTTTTTTATATATAAAAATATATAAAACAAGCTCATTTACTACTAAAACCAAAGATTCAACATTATCTCATTAGATTTGCTCATATCTTGAGTGCTATTAACTCTAAGTTGATTCTGCATCATTTTTCAAGCTTAAAATTTCAAACGAAAGCATTTGCTGTGGATGGAAGTGCCTTGCTGTTCCCTTTTCTGTTTATTATTATTATTATTATTATGTTTGGATAGATTGGAAAATAAAACTGTAGAGTCCTTTTGCTCACCACGATCAGAGTCCAGACATTTCTCTGACATAACTTGCTTTTATGTCTGAGTTTTTGTTTTGTACTGTTCTTCTTTTGGCAGTACCCGCACAACTAACAAACAGGTGATAGCGACCCTTTTTACCTCCCTAAAATCTCCATGCCCACTGATTTCTGTCCGGCCTCCCCTAAAATCTCAAATATTGTAAGGCATGTAATGTACCCTATAACTATATGCTGTAAGGACTGCCCTGCCCTGACGTGCTTCTGCTCTGTTCTGCCTGTGTTATTTTCATATCGATCCTGTTTATCTTCTGGGACAGAAGGGTCTTTGTGGGGTTGATCATGGGTGATGATGGGAGAGGAAACACAGGGAGGAAAATGAAGGCAAATCTCAGTTCAGTATTGAGATATAAATAATTACATGCATCCTCGTGGTCCCTGTTCAGGACTTTCTTTTGGGTATAGCAAATTGTGAACAGGGGAAGGGTTTTATCCTGAAATAGTTAGATCATTCACAAGCTGCAGAAAACCAAAACCAAGAGTTGCTCTAGCTTCAGGTTTCCTTGTAGCAACCAGCAGGAAAAAACAACGCTCACCACCTACACACTCTCATTCATCTGCCCCCAAGCCCCAAGCAATTACGGTATTGAAGAAAAGAACCCATAAAAGCTCTTAATTAACTACTGTTGTCCCGATGAAACTAGAATTTACCACTTCCTAGTTTGAATAGTTTCAAGCGAATTAGTAATCAAAATTAGGGTGCTTGCGAAGACGAGCACAGCTACATGTGCGAAAGGGTTAAATTACTGTGCATGTCACATAATCTCCAAGTACAATTCAATTTAGAAAAGAGCTCTCGTTTTGGTTTCTTCTTTGGTCTTCTCTGAACCTGCCAAGCTTAATTTCTTGCCAAAATCTTATCTACAAGAAAGTTGGCATTATTTTGCTCTTCCTTGGAGTGTTTCTACGTCATGATCAAGGTAATTAACAAGGCAGTTGAATTTGTATGAATCTTAAATTAGTATGGTTTCTATACAGGAAAAAAGATCTTCATATACTTCATCAAGAATATATGATAGTATACCAAACTGATCGACATTGAAATGACAGCAACCTTTTGTCATGCATGAGACTGGTTATGCAATGGTAATTTTTTCTCTTAATTGTTTTTAGAGCTTTAGTTCAAACAAGGTGATGCTGATATACATATATATAGCAAGTAAATTGTAAAAAGGAGAGACAAAGAAACAGTGAAGACTGTTACAAGTTAGTAATCTGGGTTGATTTTTTCAAACGGAATCTCTTTGACAGCTGATGATCATGTGAAAATATTCTAACCAAGCAAAATCACCACTTTTATGTCTGATAGCAATACGTCAAAACTACTGGTATGTTTGATTTTGTGTTTAAAAATATTTTTTAAAGTTTTTAAGTTTTTTTTAAATTAATTTTTTATTATATTTTTAAATTATTTTGATAGGACTGCTATTAAAAATAAATTTTAAAATATAAAAAAATATTATTTTAATATATTTAAAAAAAATATTTTAAAAAATAATGTTTTTTCAATATCAAACAGTACCAAACCCTTCAATCTTTCACTCCAAATCCAAGAAAAACAACAAGAGGGCTAGTAAAAAGAAAAACAACAAGAGAGCTAGTAAAAACATTGATCATAAACTCGAGGGATGTAAACTTAATTGGTTAGATCTTGAATTTTTCTGTAAAAACCACTAGTTTAAATCTTACAAAACTCAAAACCATTAAAAATTTATATAATCGTTAATTTTAATACTTATAAAATTAATCAATATATACATAAGCTCACTTGAATTACTTACGTTAATCTAAAAACATTGACCATATCATGTAATATATAACAAGTGTAATGTGGCACTTATAATACATTATTTTGATATATTAATTTAAGATTTTTTTTAGATAAAAAATAATTTTTAAAAGAAAAAAGAATTGAACGGAAGCATGAGTCCTTGTCCTGGCCGTATAACTATCTATCAATCGCACCGGTATAATTTATCTCTTCCCAGCTAGCTACGTACAAAGTACAACCTATACTACATGGTATAAAAGACCTAGCCAGTTCCAAAAGTGGGGCCATTTGCCACGTGGAATGGGACCATAAGCAAGCAATCTTCCAAGATTCTTCTTCTTTAAAAATTTTATGGTCTGATGACGTTCATGTCCATGTGATATCGCGGGCTTGATGGCCTGAAATTGTAGAGAGAGAGCACAAGGTTCCTCTCCGTAAATGGAAAAGGAGAGAGCCCCTCCTGCTTACATGGCCGAATAAGGATGATTCTTCTCACTTATTACGACGGCGCCCCGCCCACCCTATACTGAGTTTTTCAATCTTCACCAGAATCCTATCAACCCTAGGTTGTTGGTTTGGTCATGCGGTTTGGATTCCTTGAAGACCCCCAAAAACATACCTTTATTCATGTTATATGAATGTTTATATCACACCTTAAGAATTGAATTCGTCCTTCTAAAGAGGTTTATGTATTTGAAATTATGATAGTTGTTGCGGTTCAAAATATTTTTTATTTAGAAATATATTAAAATAATATTTTTTTTATTTTTTAAAAATTATTTTTAAAATCAGCACATCAAAACGAGATATATATATATATATATAATTTTTAGCAAAAGAAATTTTTTTTCAAAATTTTTTTTCTTGTTTTAAATTAATTTTTTTTCTTTTTAAATCGTTTTGACATGCTGATATAAATAAAAAAAATTTATTTTAATACATTTCTAAGTGAAAAGTACTTTAAAAACCTACTACCATTACTGTCCCAAACATTGTCATAAAATGTTCTATATCCAAGTTATAGGGTCTATTCAGGAACGTAGTACAAATCATGTTTTTTAAAATTTTGATTTATTTTTTTATGATTTCAAATTATTTTGATGTGCTGATGTTAAAAATAATTTTTTTAAAATAAAAAATATTATTTTAATATATTTAATTTTAAATAAAAAATACATTAAACTATAATTATTACCGAAATTAAAAAACACTCAGAATCCATTTGATCATGTACGTGGGCGGCGTTACTCTTGTGAACTTGGCTTCATGTGATATGTATTTGACGTCTTTATGCCGCAACATTTTTGTGTGTCTAGCAATTAAGCAAGATTCTTTAAAGTCCAGATTTATACAAATCTTTCATGATCATCAAATTTCTTCATATCCCTTTAATCATAGGGCATGATATATATAGGCCTGCTCTTACTTAGATATATACTTTCAATTATAGGAGATGTAAATTATTCATTTAGGAAAGATAAATATTATTCAATACGATTAATTTAATTTAGCATTCACTTGTTGAGATTGAAGTTTCATTTTATTTTATTTACAATAATTTGCATTCATGGAAAAAAACACCGATATGGCCTGTGTTTTGAAGCAATTTCTGCCAATACATTTCTACGTACTGATATGGAAGAATAGGGTTTCTATATATATATATATATATATATATATAATATGATGATAGAGGCATATTTTGTTTTTATTATTAAGATGAGTATTTGATTAGTTTACATGTATCTCGATTAATTTTATTTTATTATGAATTGAGATATTTGATTTAAATTTAGTTTTTTTAATTTCTATCAAATAGTTTTCCCCATGAATTTCAAAAAATATCTAGGAAAATGTGGTTGATGACATGTATAAATTCTATACCTTCATTTATTTTTGTGAATGATATTGTTGAAAAAAAAACATTATTAAAGATATTGCCTAAACATTTCGGCAAGTGAAACGTGAAATAACAATGATGAATATTACATAATAAAAAACAATAAAAACACATATTTAATTAATGTAATTCAGTAATATATCTATATTTACAGGAATAAAAAGCTTTATTTCACTGTATATCAAATTAATTAAAGTTATATAATATATATTTATAGAAGATTCTAACCATCCTAATTAAGAATATTAATAAATTTCATTAATAACATCTCAAATTAGTTGTTTTTGCTCATACATCTCTGTCTATATATAAACCACCAACCACAACATCTTCAGCAATCAAACATGAATTAAAGATACTTAAAGAAGCAATTAATTGCTATAAAAGGTGATTATTCATTAGTTAAACTTGAACATCATCAGAAGGCAGTAAATATATATTGATATTTGTTCAAAAGAATATATAGTTTTACGATCGATAATAGAAGCTAGCACATGGAGTCAGCTTTATGATATTTCCAAATATGAAGGAGCCAGGGAGGCATCATTGCAAGGCTATATCAGAGGCGAACTCATGTATTCATGACCAAATCAAATCTTACTCTGCATGATTGCCAAAAGACTGCTCTTTTGGTGTTCTTGATCGGTGGACCAATTCAGATTTTTTAAGGACACGGCACCGTCACCTGGCGAGTCCAAACCCTAGCCAGCTACCCCATGATCAGAAGATCATGCCCAGTGAAGTGAAGGATAGCAGTGCAAAAACTAAAGGTGACAGAAAAACAACGAACCATTTTTTTCTTACAAAGGCAGTAATGGTGTTTAGCTATTTTTGACAAAACTGACATTTGGGCAGCGTCCACCTGTTTTGCTTGTCTTAGCGTCTGCTCCACAGGATAATACCCTTCCCCTCCGGCCATGCCTGATGCCAATCTGGCCAAGTTTTCTCCTATCTTAACACGTTTCAGTGGGACCATATTATTCACATTACTTTATGTTAATTCCACACTATAAATTCTTACTTGTATTTTGATGATATATCTATCCTTATATCTTAAAATTAATTAACATATACTACAAGGAATTGAATTTTTACTGTAGCAATGCAACGAACGGTGAAAGCCAAGCTTCTTTTTCTACCTTGATATTTAAAATTTCAAATATTTTTAGGATTTTTTTAATTTTAATTTTTTTTTAATTTTATTCTTTAATATTTAGTTCGCTAGGTAGTGAGCAATCCATATTATATAAATATATTTGTAAAATATTTAAATTTTTTTAATATAATATAATATATATACATACCTTAATATATATTGATATAAAACCCATATATATATGAATAATATTTATTATTTTATTATTTAATATATATATATATATATTTCAAATATGTATATATATTAACTATTTTATTTTTTATTTATCAATAAATAATAACAGATAATAAAAACTCAAAAATTAATAAATAATTTATAAATATTTAAATTTTTTATGATAAAATATAAACATCAAGAAATACAACTAGCTTGACTAATTTCTAATTTTCTAAGGAGTATGCATCGACTTGGGTGGCTTGTTAGATCAATTTGAGCAATGCTCTCTCTCTCTCTCTCTCTAAAATCACTACACAAAAAAAACAGATGACAAACCCAGCAAACACCCATATATTACATAGACATGGCCATGTCCTTTTGGCATTTCACTCTGCTTCACACTGCTACTTCTCTTCTCTCTTGATCACTCTCTCTCTCTCTCTCTCTCTCTCTCTCTCTCTCTCTCTGTAACAACACAACAAAACACACATCCAACATTCTCTTAAACCCCAAATCCTCTCCATCATCTCCACGACAAGCTATCTAGCTACCTAGCTAGCTCTTGCTCTACTCTTTAAAAAACCAGCTTCTTTTCCTTCTCTACAGTACACTTCTCTTTGGTCTAAGCTCTCAATGTAACACGGTGCCTTTTCTCCTTAATTCTTCTCTTTTAAAACCCACCATCCTTTCCTAAATCTTTTTTCAACTCATTTTTTTGTGCTTTGATCTTTCCTCTCCATGGCTACTCCACTTTCGCTATTTCTCATGCCTAACAATGATAACAAACAAGAACCTACCCAGACCATGGCCATAAGCACCAAACCAGCTGAACCGGCAAGAAGAAGTACTGCTACTAATCAGAGCAAAAGGCCTACAGCCAGCAAATGTCAAACTCGCAAGAAACAATGCCAAAGAGGCATGGGAGTAGCTCAACTTGAAAGTTTAAGGATTCAAGAAAGATGGAAGGCTATTACTGAAGCGAACCAGAATATTGGTGCTCTCAATCTCCAACCCGCCCAGCAGTTACATGATCGCTACCCGTCTAATTATAATACTGATAATAATAATCAAATGCTGCAGTATGGTACTACAGTTAACCGTGGTGTGCCAATGAGTAGTAATGGTGGTGTTTTTAATGGTTTCTTGGGTTGGGATCACCAGGGTGGTGTGGTGGTTAAGAGGGTTGATGGGTTTAATGTGAATGATAATGATGGGTTTGGGTCGGGTCAGGTTTTCGTTAACCCGTATTTGGTTGGATCAGTTCCGGTTCATCAGGTTGGGGCTCCTGCTCCTGTCTTTGAGGCTTCGAAAGAGCTCTCTTCAATCCCAAAAGTAATGCAGCATCAGCAATACGAGCCTTCTCGTTGTGATCTATGCTTTAAGGTTTGTGTTTTAAGGGGTTCTTGATTTTCTTGATGCTATATGCATGTTACTCCTTTTTCTTTCCCGTTTGTTTCTTGAGAAATTATATGAGAAGGAAAAAAATTTATAAGCAACAAGATTTTCAAGCAGTCTTGGATTAATTTTCAACTCATCCTTTTTAACTCTGTTAAAAATCAGTTTTGCTATTTTAACGTCTATGGACAGATGGGTGGATTCGGTGCCAGAGCTGCAAGGAGTGCTCCCTACGCCAATCACAACCACAACAACAATGAGGTTATAAATCTCCTTCATCTTTCTTTCAAGTGATATATTATTTTGTAACTATGCTTCTTAGCTATATTTGGTCAATAGAAGAACACAAAAAAAGGTAATATTATTGATTTAATTTCAACGGAAATACTAATATTCATTTGTGTTTTGATTTATTAGAGTATTGATTGGTTGGTAATTTAATTATGAGGGTTTTGTAGGGTACTTCAGAGGTGATGGCAGTTCACAGAAAGGGCAATAACCCATTGGGCAGAAATGTTATCATGGAATATGAGTTTTTCCCTGGAAAAAACGGTAAAAACACATGTTTCAAGGAGATGGAATTTCCCCCTCCAGAAGCTTCAGTTGCAGTGGGTACTGGTGAAGCTTTTTGTGTTACAACTTACTCTGATTACAGTGGTTACAGTGCATCTAATGCTTCTAATTCTATTGACTTGTCTCTGAAGCTTTCATATTAGATTCAAAGAAACATGTCTAGTTATGGCTATTTTTTTTATGTTTTTTCAATATCTGTGTGATTACCCAAACCTAATTAAACACAGCTTATAATTTCCCTTTTGTTCTTAAACTAATTAACAGCAACGCCAAAAACAGTGCTCTACATATTCTTGTTTTGCTTAATCTCTCTCTCTCACTCTCTCTGATCAGTACTCGGTTCTTTAACATTTCCATGCTTTATGATCTCGACTTGTTTCGCTTGTGATCTATGTTGTTCCTTGTGAAGAATTGAGTAACATATAGCCCAAAAAGAATTGGGTTTTTTTTAAGGCATTTGTTCAGTACTATAACAACATACAATTTTGCAGTGGTCATACTTTGTTGGCTTGTTCTACCTCTGCAATAAAGTGGGACAGACCACGATCTATAAATTATGATCAGGATCTTGCATATTGTTTGATATGCTTCACTTCTAACAAGTGCTATAATGTTTATAAAACTGCCATATAGAAATTTACAGCTCTTGTTTTATTTTTGGTTTGATTACACATTTCCCCTTCAATACATTAAGAAAAATATTAAGACTTTTGTATAACCTGGTAAAAGGACCTCACAGGGAGGCTCAAAACCCTAGCAAGCATCAACTCTCTCTCTCTCTCTCTCTCTTCTCTTTATTGTTTATGCTAGAAGACAGGTGAGGGATTTCTCTTCTAGACATACCTTACATCTTTTATGTGCTGAAACACAAGGAGGGCATCTCTGCTTTACTGTTTATGGGAGTCAAGCAAGCTTTTAGGGTGTTCTTGAAAAAAAAGTGAAAAAGATAGATTAAAAGCAAGCTATAGAAAAACTAGCCTTCTTTCCTCCCTAACAGACACACTGTGGTCACTGCTGTGTATATATGAGGTCAGTGAGTGGCTGCTAGTGTGTGCAGATACAGATACAGATACAACACAATATATTTTACAGCAGTACAAAATCTGCAATAAGTATATAAATGTAGAGAAGGAGACTGTTAGTCTCAGTATAAGTGCTAAGTTCCTTTAGATTGGTCGATCATCAGTGATCTCCTTCGTCCTAGCTAGCAACTGCTAACCAGCTTTTCCTTTTTCTTTCTCTCTTTCTTGTATTTTCATTTAGGGCAAAAACTCTCCTTTTCCAGTAATTATCACTAGTAATATATATATATATATATAAGCAAAGACAATTTAAGATTGCATTTTTTCCATTTTTTAATATTACCAATGTTAGACCTACATAACACAATTAATGAAATCTAAAAAATTCACTACGCCTCAATGAAGCATGATTACAGTGGTTACAAGAGTGTTTGAAATTGTAGGAACAATGATGATTTATAGTATTTTTAGCTTATAAATTCATGAAAATATATATATTTTTATTTTTTAAATTATTTCTGATATTAGTACATTAAAATAATTTAAAAATATAATTTTTTTTATTTTAAATAATTTTTTTAAAATTTTAAAAAATATAATTTACACCCTAGTAATTAATTTCTAAATAGACCGATATATAATAAGCTACGTGAATCCCTCATGAATCTGAAAACTCCATGCTAAGCTTTAATTGTTTTTTTTTTTATCTCAGCCCAAAATGATTTCTAGTCATGCCCGATACCGACTCCAGCACGTCCACCACCTTGTTGCTGATAAAAACCTATTATAAATGTATATTTTTAGCCACCAATAAAAGGGAATTTCCAAGGCATTGTAATATTTAACATCTTATCACTTATTAATTTAATTATATCTTCCATTGATTTTTCATTTATAAATTAAAAACAAGAAAAACACTTTCAATTACTGATTCTTCATTAAAGATGTTGATGAAAATCCCAACTATTATGAGTATTACTTAATTAATTATAAATAATTCTTTTTACTTGCATGACTTCGAGGCCTCTCGTGATTTTTTTCATTATAAAAACAATTCACTTTTTATCTCTTTTTTTTTAATTATTAATAGATTAATTTAAATCACAATTTCACTACAAACTTAATGTGAAACATGCATTGAAGGTTGTATAGATATAATTAACCTGACACAATAAGAACTTAAAAAATTAGTGCTTTGTTCTTTCTTCTTGCATAACCTTCGATTCCATTTGTAAAATTGCACGAACCAAGCTGCATTCATGTTCTTACAACATCATAAGTTTACATGAAACACAACTTAGCTTTAAAAAAGTTCGAGCCCCCCTCAAGAAATAACATATCATCGTCATTGTCTAAAGGAAATATTATTTTTCAGGTGCAACTGGAATTTTTTCCCCCTTTATTAAAGCCTTAATTAGCAATCAGAGTTATAATGTAAAGGGGTAATCGCAAAGCTAGAAATTTTTTATAATAAAAACAAATTTTCTTGATAGATAAAATTTGAAAACAGAAACATATTCCATATTTTAGATAATATTTTTTGCAAAATATTTTTATTTCAAAGACTTTGTTTTTATTCCAGACTTGTTAATATAATATAAATAAATACTAATATTGAGGAAGTCGAAAAAACTTTAGATAGAATTTAAGCTTTCCATAATTGCGTTCAAAGCTGGTGATTTGATGGACTTGAATTTAGACTTTGTTTTTTGTCTGAGTTGTTTCAATGGCTCTTGCTTCGCATTAGGTGGCTGAGTGTATTTATACATCATTAAATTTACATCATGGAGAAGGAAAAACTAGCATAATGAAGTTGGTGCTTGTCATTAGTTGTGGAGCTGGTAATCAATTAAAGGAAAACATGGTGCTTGTAAATGCTATTTAGTGCTTTTCATGTAGGAAAAGACCATTGACCGGCCATGTTGGTGTGTTATATGCATAGTTTTGAAACCCGACCCAGTCAACGACCCGGTCAAGTAATCGAGTCACGAGTCAGATGGGTTGACCCGGGTCAACCCAAAAAAAAAACCTATAAAAAAAAACACATAACTAGTTACAATGCAACACTTACATAAACCAAATTTAAATTATAAACCAACAACATAAATTTAATTCAATATCCAAAACACAAACAAAATATAAATTCTAAAATATTTAAAACAAAACATCCAACCACATAAATTCTAAAATATTTAAAACAAAACATCCAACCACATAAATTCTAAATAAACAACACATTCACTTTTGTTGAATGAACACATTAAGTTCTTTTATGTCCATAGAAGCAAAATTTGGATCAAATGTCGATGGAATTGAGCCAATCTCGTCAACACCTAATAAATCATCAGCCTGCTCCTTTGAAACTTCATCGTCACAATCATCTTCAATATCATTAACATTTATGACATCTACATTTCAAACACAATTAATAAATAAATATCATGTGTTAAACAAAACTTTATTTTAAATAATATTTATCACTAAATAATCAATTATTAATTACCATAATCTAAAGTATCTTGTATGGTCATAGTTGATAGAGCTTGGTGAAAACTCTCTGCTTCTTCAGCTGTCAAGATTGACGAGTCATCTTCTACTACCCAATTTTCAATGTCACAAATTGTCTCAACATTAATTGGATCATAATTTCGTCATTTCCAATAATTCCTATATATTAAAAGTGAAGATAAACACAATATAAGTATTAATAATGTTACTAAACAAGATAAAATAATATTTAAGGAATTAGAGAAAAGAAAAATACTTTTGTTTCAATCTTAG
>Ga0325411_1001801_pt1 | contig 23953 bp, 14 predicted proteins | sample PopdelMetagenome_13_FD_206181 | JGI IMG/M metagenome (GOLD analysis project Ga0325411, IMG submission 206181) | Populus deltoides microbial communities from Bellville, Georgia, United States - Xylem-PdIQD-R4 | ecosystem: Host-associated > Plants > Phyllosphere > Stem > Wood/Secondary xylem... | reverse complement strand
TCTCTCTTGATTTGTAGAAATAGATACCAAAACTCCCTCTCTTCTTTCTTCACAATAGTTGCAGATCTATTTTTGGTAAGAAGAGTAGTATTTATGCTCTATAATTATTCTTATTTGCATTTAGACCCTATTTTCTTTAAATATATTCGTTTTGCCCCCACTTCTTTTTAGTTTATCTTATTTTCTTTAATTTAATCCAACCCTCAACATTTTTGGGTTGATTTATATTGTCTCGAAATATTTCATCCATAAACTTATATCCAAAAATTTCTAAATTCTTGTTTTTATTTAACCATATGCATAAATTTCTTCACTTTTATTTCTCATATAGTTAGTTTGTAATCTAAGCAACCTTTATTTTTCCCCGAGGTTTACATAATAATTTCCTTCAACCAGAAAAGGGGGCATTTTGGTTTACAAAAGACATTTTGATCCTTTCAGCAAGTGACACTGAATGTTTATAGCCGTGAAACGAGGAGGAATGAGTGGTCCTCTCAAATTATTTGACGAGTCAGAAAATCTTTAGTAAGCAAGTGGGTCACGATGGGCACCACAAAGGTTAAGTTGTACAAACAAATTTGGAAATAGACTTACATGGGCCAACTTGAGTGATCTAGAAGCCAAACAACAAAGATGACCCAAATCAGAGGTAGCAAGTCCTTATCAATCAAGCAACAAGAAGACTAAGAAGAAATGGGGGCCTATATTTCAAATCAGGTAAAGATACATGCATATTATCTAAACTTTAGGATATTGGACAATGAGTTTTGCAAATTTCATAAGAGAAAATTCTGGCGGAACCCATCAAGTGGAAAGCCGACTTGAAATGGCCAAAGATTGAAATTGCTTTTGAAAATTTTTCATTTTTGAGAATTTTTCAACCTGGGCAGGCCGCCCATGAGAATTAGGCCACCTGAAAAATCTCTGTGTTTTTCCATCTTTTTTTAGTGCGCCTTCGAGCCTTCGATCATCATTTTTAGGGCGCCTTCGAGCCCTCATCTCCTTTCAAGTGCGCCTTTGAGCCCTTGACCATCCAAGGAAGTACGTTTCCTAACCCTACCTCTCTTTTGAGTGCGCCTTCGAGCCCTCACCTCTTTTGAATGCGCCTTTGAGCCCATGCTTCCTGTCGAGCGTGACTTTGAGCCCTCGCTTCATTTCGAGCGCGCTTTTGAGCCTTCGTTTCCCTTCAAGCGCGCCTTTGAGCCCTCGTTTTTTCTCGAGCACGCCTTTGAGCCCTCGCTTCCTTTCGAGCGCGCCTTCGAGCCCTCATTTTCCTTTCTCTTTTTACTTGGGTAAGTCACCCATCACAATGAGACCCTTTCTTTTTTTACTTGAGTAGGTCACCCATTACAATGAGACCCTTTTCTTTGTATTTGTCCAAAAAAACAAACAATTTCCTCATTTTATTCTTCATTGGGCAGGTTGCCTGGAACAATTAGACCACTCGTAAAACCCTTTTCTCGTTTTATTCTTCATCGGGCAGGTCGCCTGGAACAATTAGGCCACTCGCAAAACCCTTTTCGCATTTTACTCTTCCTATCAGGCAGGTCGCTAAGAACAATTAGACCACTCGCGAAACCCTTTTCACGTTTTATTCTTCATTGGGCAGGTCGCTTGGAACAATTAGACCACTCATGAAGCCCTTTTCATGTTTCTTTTTCCTATTGGGCAGGTCGCATGGAACAATTAGACCACTCGAGAAACCCTTTTTGCGTTTTATTCTTCAACAGGCAGGTCGCCTAGAACAATTAGACCACTCACAAAATTCTTCGCGTTCTTCAACGGGCATTCGCCCAAAACAATTTGATCCATTAAAAAAAAACAAAAAAAGGGGTCATCGTCCAAATGACTTGTTTCTTGATTTCTACATCTCTCTGTAAAAGTCATATGTCAATCTCCTGTTTTAGAAGTTTTCAAGACTCTAAAAAAACACAAAAATTTTGTAAAAAAAAAAGCGTAAAAGTTCTTTCTGTATTTACTTTTCTTTATAAATTTACTACACAAAGCTAAAAGAAAATGAAATTTTCTAATATCTTTGCATAGTAAATATTATAAAGAGGGGGCAATTGTCATAACCCAATTTTTGACCACTTTATTTTAATTATTATTATTATTTTATTTACTGAAAAGGATAAAAAAAATGATGAAAAATAATGATAATGAAAAAAAACAAGTAAAATGAAATAAATGAAGAATAAATTAAAATTTGGGTTAAGGGCAACAAGATTGGAAGTTTTGGGGTTTAATTAAACTTTGGAATTAATCTAATTAAGCTTGGAATTAATTTAATTAATCCAATTAAGGGTTTAATTGGAGAATTGATAAATTTTTATTCTTAATTGAGCTTGAAATTAATTTAATTAATCCAATCAAGGGTTTAATTGGAGGATTGATTAAGTTTTGAGACTTAATTAAGCTTGAAATTAATTTAATTCATCCAATCAAGGGTTTTAATTGGAGAATTGATAAGTTTTGAGACTTAATTAAGCTTGAAATTAATTTAAATCATCCAATCACGGGCTTAATTGGAGAATTGATAAGTTTTAGACTTAATTGGACTTTGAATTTAATTAAATTAATGAAATCAGGGACTTAATTGAAGAAATAGCAAAGTTTGAGGTTAATTGGGGGCACGATTGCAACAGATTAAAGTCCAAGGACTAACTTGTAAAAGGCACCAAATACAGGGGAAATTACGGTTTAAACCAGGGGCTTAATTATAAAATTTTCAAAACTTCACGGGTCAAAACAAAAATGGCCACTATTTATCTCCAAACGACGTTGTTTTGAAGACGCTGTTCATTTTCTTCTTCTTTAAGCCAGCGATCGTTTTCTACAGTAAAGGTAGAGAGACGTTACAGCAGTAATCGTCCGTTGGTTTCAGTTATGGGCGCCTTAATGGTGTCGACCCTCAGCCTACCGCCCGTTACCAACCTGCCAGGCTCTATATAAACCGAGGCGCACCGAAGAACAGAGGTTGCTTGGAGAGAGAGAGAGAGAGAGAGAGAGAGAGAGACGAAAGAAACCTGAAAAGAGACTGATGCAAAGATACCAGAGGGACTCTTAAGTTTTTTTTAACCCCATACCAGAAGTGAACCTTTTCCCTCACTAATACCGGCCTAAAACAACGAAAACTGAAATGGACCGAGAGAGAGTAGAGACGTGTTCTGAAAACAGAGCAAAGAAACAAAAAAAAACAAGCTGAAATAGAGACACAGGAAAGGAATACAACGTGAGATACAAGCATAAGGAGTAAGAGGCAATTCGAAAACAGAAGCGTCACCCTCAGCAACCTCGCGCAAATTCTCTGCAAAAGAACCAGGTAAGTCTTCTGCTCTGTTTTCCCCACGTTTCGTTAATTCATTTTCGCTGCCTGTTTTGAATTAATTAGCAAAGGCTAGGCACACTTGATTTGGATCATGCGTGCTTCATGTGGCCCACTCGGGTCACTAGCTTGGGCCAGTGACCAGGCTGGGCTGGTTGGGTCTAGCCCAGCGCATGTGGGCTGAGCTGGGCCCAACCCCAAAAATATTAATAATAAAAAATAGAAAAAATAAAAAATTAGAAAAATATGTGTATGCATGAATAAAAATAATATAGATTTACTGGTTTATTCACCAACGCCAGAGTCGGAAATAAAATATTGGTTTAAATTTATATTATTTTTATTCCTTATATTTTATTTTATTTAGCAAGAAAAAATAAAAAAATATATATGTGCATGTATAAAAAATAAAATTTATTTTATTGGTTTATTCACTGACGCCAGAGTCAGGAATAAAAAAACTAATTTAATTATTCTTTTTTGTTTTTTTTTGTTTAACTACATAAGAAATAAAAATATGTAAACGCGTAATAAAATGAATTTAGGTTATTTGTTTATTCACTACCGTTAGAGTCAGGAATAAAAAAATATTGATCTAAATTTATTTTATAGCTACGTAATAGTTACCAATGCCAGAGTTAGAATTATTCGTAGTTGAATATTAGCTGACGCCAGAGTCAGGAATATTGTGAATAAATCATCAGAACATAAACCAATAAAAATTTAGCAATTTAAGACAAAAACAGCAATGCAGTTTGTCTTAGGTAGAACGTTTAAGGGGTGATAATATCTTTCCTTTTATGTAACCAGTCCCCAACCATAGAATCTCTGTTAACCAGTTAGGATTCCTAGTGACCATAATATTAGGTGGCGACTCCTCAAACAAGATATTTTTTCTAAAAGAACAAGATGTCAGAAATCTATTCTTTTTCCATATTCGAGAATTAATTTTTAGAGCCGCCGTGATGTCGGGTGCAACAACACATATTAAATACACACAATTGAACAAACAATTATTAGATTCCCACCATTAATCATTTTCCTTTAAAGTGGCTACCCCTATCCTTTAAAAAACACTAAAATATTTTCTTCAATTTTCATGCAATTTTCCTTTATACATAATCATCAAGCACTCCTTATAACATAATTAAACATAATTTTTACAATATTGCATCTCAAAAACCCATCCCTCTTTTTCTCTTATTTAGGTTGAAACCTCATCTTGAATAGAGGATATGGTTTTCTTCATAATTGTTATAATTGACATTTTACCCACTCATTTTTCATGCAAAAGAACATCATACTAGCTAAATTTCATGTTAATGAAATCAAATAAATTCATGCCTCCCACCCATGTTTTGGTTGAATCCTTTCTCATAGTGAAGATTCATTTTCTCTTTTTAATTTTATTCAATTAACACATTACCCAATTGTTTTTCATTCACAACAACATATTTCAATAATAAAATAACCAATTTAAATAACCCAGCATGCTTAACTCAACATTTCATAATCCAATCATAAGTTATCATGCTTTGAAACACAATAAAAACTTGAATTAATCATTAAACAATGTTTCTTACCTTTTAAAGACAACAAATCAAAGCAAAATTTATGAAGAAAACTTGGCTTTCTCCTTCCACTTTCCACTTTTCCTCTTAACTTCCAAGCTTTAAAAACCATGTAATCCTTGGAGTTCTATCTTTAAATCCTTCCTAATGCTCTTTAAACACTTTAATCTAACTTTTTTATTGTTTTTCTCTTGAAAATTTGGTGAAGAAAATCAAAACTCTCTCCCTCTCTCTTGGTATGAAAAATGCCAGCCTTAAACTTTTGATGGAAGCTATATATATAGAAAGAAAAGGGAGAAATCCCTCGTCTCTTTATTTAATTAAAAAATTTTAACCAAAATTAGCAGTTGAAGGCCAGTTACAAATACTAAGTTTCACCACCTTTCTCACTTTCCAACCCATCACTCTTCGAGACTCCATTCTTTATTCTTTTTTTTATTCCAACCAAAATTAGTAGCTGAAGGCTAGTTACAGTTTGGTTTGTATAGTTTTTCACTCTTCAAACAAACTTTCTAGCATTTTTTTATGCTTAATTTTGCAAGAATTAATTTTTTTTATGATTAAATAAAAAGTAGTTCCAGCAAAAATAACATTATTAAAACCAGTGGAGTTCATGTCCTAAATCGTGAGTTTGATTGAGAATTGAGTTTTATAAATTGTTTTGTTTTACTTTCTATAAGGTCATCACAGTTTCAAACAAATATTTAGTGTTGGGTTGACATTTGATTTTGCAATCATTCATTTTTACTATTCGATAATTAAATAAAAAATAGTTTAGAAAATAAAGTTATTAAATCAAGTGGAGTCCATGATTTGAGTTGTTGTTTTGGTAGGTAGATTGGGTTAATTGAAAATTAAACTTTCTAATTTGTTTTGATTGCTTTTGTATGAAGTTGACGTGATCTTAATTAAATATATCAATGTTAGGTTAGTGATAAATTGATTTTTTTTTTAATTTTATCCTTCAATATTGAGTTGGTTGGGAGGCAAGCTTTAAAATATTTTTTGAATTGCTTTTTATTAGGTTATATTGGCCTCATGAACATGATCACGAGTTTTAGCAGGTTAACTAAGATTGACTTTGGTCTTTTTTTTTTGTTCATTTTAATATTAGATTTGTTGGGAATCGTACTTTATAATTTTCTCAATTTACTTTATATATGGTTATTCCGCTCTAATAACCCAAGTCGTGGGTTTGAAGAGTTTATCCATGTTGACTCAAGTTTTTTTAATTGAATATTATTATTTTTTCCAATTCATCCTTCAACTTTGAATTGATTGGAAATTGAACTTATAATTTGTTTCGATCGACTTTCAATAATGTTATCATGATGTCATGACTTGGAATGTAGATTTTGCAAGTTAAATCGAGTTAGCACGAGTCGACTCAATTTATTGTCATTTTTAATATTTGAAAAAAAATGTCATCCAATATCATCATCTCAATATTTAAAAAACGTTTCGTTTAATATGCATCATATTTTAAGTTTATAATTAATTTTTTTTTACTTAAAAACATGTTGGTAGCACTTTAATATTTAATTTCTTTTATGTTTTAAAAAAACTAATCTGACTTGTGGTGTAATAACGACCAAGGAACAAGTACATATATATGTTTTTTGGAAATTCTTTGGACACAACTACAAAGCTTGATAGCTATGAAAACAAAAGAAAAAAGTAAAAAAAAAATAGTGATGGGCTTTTGAAAGCAAATTGCAATATTTGTGGTCCACTGTTTGGACTTTTTGAGGAAAAAAATATTTAATTGATATATTACTTTTGGAGCCATACTTTCTACTGACGATTTTTTATGCTATTTCACTATTCATATAAATAATGAACCCTTAGATTTTATTTTTTTGATCTCATTTCCAAACTCTTTTTCTCTTTCAATTATATCCTTCAATGACCTAATTAGATAGAATTTGTATTAAAAATATGATAGAAGTACTAAATTGGAAAACATGAAGAACAATAAGTTTGATCCAAATTTTTTGCCAAAGTTTATTTTGATCCACAAGTTCATTTTATTTTTTTTTTAGGTTCTGAGAGAGGGATACTCGCTGAAAAACAACAATAAAGAGAGAAAATGGTTGATTGTCTCGATTTCAACCATAAAAGTGATCAAGTTTGGTGTTCAAATATTTCGTTCGACTACGAGAGTTAGATAGTGTTGGTTATTGGCATTTAAAATGGCCAAAAAAGTAAATCGGGGCTTGGAAAGAGTTGAGGTCTCAAGTTAATTTTTTGTTTTATGATTGATTTTTGAAAACTTTAAAAGTGAAAGTCAGTTTATTGAGTTGTGAATGTTGTTTTTCATGTGTTTTCAGGTCATAAACTAATTGAAAAACAAATGTTTTGGTTCAAAGAAACTAAAGGAGAGTTTCTGCCTAGTTTTTTACCACTTGGTTGACGAAAAGCAGGCAATCAAATAACGTGTCATCTGTTGATGCAAAGAACACGTTGTTTATGTTAATTGTTTTTGAAAAAAAAAATGGCATGTCATCCACTCCCTTAACAAAACAAAAAAACAAGACAAACGCGTGGCCCGTGCATGCTTATGCATGCTTGGCTTGTTATTGGGAGCTAGGCACTAGGCCTAGCCTTTTTATGTCTTTTTTTTTCTTGGTTTCTTTAGCACTCAATAACAAACAATTACCACAATGATTCACTTACTCTTTAATTTTGACATCATTCTTAAATAATACTATAAATGTTTTTTGAATTTTAATAATTCTTATTCAATTATTATGTATCTAATATGAAAATAATAATATTAATAATACATTATTCATGAAAATTCAATTCAAATTGTTTTTTTTTAATAGATGTTGACCATGATTTTAACACATTTATGATTTGTTTAGCTTTCAATCACAAATAAAATTTGGACATAATATTTTGATATTTCTTTTTTGTAACTTGCTTTAACAATCATTAAATATATTTTTTAACAGAAACAATGATTTCAATCATATACAGAAGTTAATAAGAAAATTTATTTTAGATTTGAAAAATATATGTTTGGGATTATTTAGAATGAGTTAATTTTTTTAAAAAAATCTATATTTAGATAAAAACAAAACAATTGATATGAGATTAAATATCTTAATATGCGTTTTTATCTCAATTTCCTTAATATTTAGTTTAGATAAACAAATATTTTATCATTTATAAACACATAAATCTCAATTTATTTTATTAAACGCACATATTGGTCTTATTTTGTAATGAAAATTTATCTTGGTAAAAATAAATGTTTGAAATGACTGTATTTTTAAGCTTAATAGCAATGCTAAAAAGTTCTTCGAGACTTGAACATTTTTTTTTTATGTTCAAAATTTCAATACCCACATAGTGTAGCGCAAACATGCAAACTAGTAGAACTAAACAAATTCATAATTGAGTTAATTATTATCCTTCCTAGTAAAACTGATTAATTGGTAATTATAGTTTTATAACTATATAATTTAATTACTATGTTTTTAAATTCATTCATAACTTAATCATTTTCATCTATTTCATATTATTCATTTTAAGATATAGGAAAAGTAAAAGAATAGGTAGATAGGATATAAAGATTATTGTGAAAATAATTTAAACAAAAAAAATTAATTATTCTTTTATACTAGTAGATTTAATTGATTTATTTTTGTTATTTACATGGACTAAGTTGTAATTTATTCAGTCGGAAATGGAAGAAAATGAATAGGGATCGAGTAAATTAAACTCCTATTACAGCTGGAATTTTCCCAGAGCAATTGAGGGAAGGATGGATGAAGTGAAAGGGTAAAGAGATTGTGTATTTAATTTATTAAGTAAAACAGATGAAAATTTCGTTTATATTTTTTCAATCTTTTTAACATAGTAATGCCACCTGTGAAACAATTTAAACACACTACAATAGCTACTCATATTGCTTTAGTCAAAACATATGATATTAATTATCATAATAAATTTGAGAGGTGTAGGTCAACTGATTAATCTCTAGCTCAATTGGTATAGTTTGCTTTCTAGAAATTACTAGTTCGAGTTTCACAAACTTTAGAATCATTGGAGGCTTATATGATTATTAACTTCAGGACCGTGAAATTAGTCGAGATACATGCAATCTAATTCAGATATTCATGTTAATCCAAAAAACAATATCCATAAGAAAGAATCACAGCTACTAGAACCAACTACTAGAACCAAAGCAGCATAACAACCATGAAAACTAACATCTATTAGGTTCACAACAACTTACCACCTTTCTTTTAATATTTAAAATCTAATGACCATATTTTATTCATTAAAATGGAAGAAATTACGATGAAAACTATAAATATTACCAACTTTCTTTTAATATTTAAAATCTAATGTCCATATTTTATTCATTAAAATGGAAGAAATTACGATGAAAACTATAAATATTAACACTATCATCTTTGCATGCCTGGTGAGAGAGGTTGTGAAGAGTGTTGAAAGGAGACTTGGTTTGTCTTCAGTCTCAAATAGATTTCCTTTGTTAGCATATCTAGAAAGCAAGGAAGGAATTTGTTTTCAAAGGACAGATTTCCCATTCCAATTAAAATAGTTTATGTTGCATGCGTAAATAATATTTTTCTTAGATAGTTTTTGATAAATTGAATAAAATTTGCAAAGATACAGACTTTTCCGACCCTTGTTCTTTCTCATCTTCCAGCTTTTCCTTCTCTTTCTTGGGTTTCTTCTTCCTAGTTTCATTTTTCTTCTTAGTTTTCTTATAAATCTCTTTTTTCCCAGCATCAAGTTAAAGAGGAGAGCATTTTGATCATTCCAACCACTTCTGTTCACAAGCATGTTACTTCAAACTATTTCCCCAGCATCTGTTTTTTCTTAACATTTTAGTGATAAAAAAAACTAGTTTAAATCATTTTGTTCGGTCTTCATAACAACGGCTCGTTCTCTCCCACGCTCTAAAACAGAAATCTCTCTAATATGTCACTAACCCTTATCCTAAACATTGCCCTCCATGCACCAATCCTAGCCCAACTTCCCCATTTCGTTCCAGACCAAGGATAGCACCTTATACTGGCCACCTCTTCTCTGTTTCTCTCAATAAATGCAACGACCACAACCAGTAAGGTATAAACAAGATTATGGTTTACTGGACTCTGATGACAAGCGCTGGTGAAAAATCTAAGCAAATGTGAGGGAGTTCTTTGGATTGCAGGAAGATTGTGATTTATGATAAGGTGATGAGAAGGCTCTGCTTTTTATTTCTGTTCATCGGAATGGCTGGAAATTGCAATTATGGGGGGGGGTGGGGGGACATGCAAGGCCCAATATCATTACCACAATTACACAAACAGTAGATACAGGCTTACTGAAGAGGTTAAAATCAAAATTTTAAAAGGGTTAGTGATCAAAACCAAAAGCTTAAAATGCATACTTTAAAGGGTGTGTTTTCACAGCTTAACCTAGTTGCTTCTAAAATGAGTTCAAAATAGTGGAGTTCTATTCCTTTTGACCATTTTAGGTTAGTCACCTCAATCATGATCATAAATATATTCTTTATCAGAACCAGCAGCTCTAACATAACCTAAGAGACTGTGACAACCAAAGTTGATATAAACAATGAGAAACCTCAGCGCAAACTTTAAGGATGACAGCTTTAACAAATGAGCATGTTTCTTTTGAAAGTTCAAAACCCCAGTCAATGCCATTATATGAACAGGTTACCTTAAAACATGGGCATAGAAGCATGGGAGAAGGCGTTTCAAGATCAAATGGTGCTCCAAGCTTTCAACTAACTCATCATGTTTTTTGTACATAAGAAAACATTAGCCTCCAAGAAGACTCCAAAAAAAAAAAAATTAACCTGAGAGGCAGCCAAAACGGTAGTGGTGGGCTACACCATTTATAGCCAAAATTAACCTGAATGATTACATTTCAGACTATCAGACTAGGAAACTATTAGTGTTAAATGAGAATGCAGTATTTCAGTCAGACAGCCACAAACTGAATGGTGTTCTAAGGGCAGCTTAAACAACACTGAATAGCTTCACTAAATACTTGTGTTTTTAACACTCATAAAACCACATGACTGTATCAGCTAAGCTCTTCTTTGTTAACGATTTATATACACAAAGAAAAAGGTGTTGGAATCTAGAAACCTAATGGTATAGATAAGGAATCAGTACCATGAGTACAAATCTGAAGAGTGCATCTTTAACCTTCAATGAAATTCTATTTTCTGTATCGACACAGTCCTCTGCCATCCCCTCTTTGACGCCTGCCTGAAAAATAAAGAATAATAAAAGATGATATATTTTATAAATGATTCCCTGTAAAATTATTATATAACAAATTACGGCGAAGCCATAAAACTCAAGTTAAAAAAAAAAAAAAAAAAAAGAAGCTTACTTGAGGAGGCAGTGGAAAACATTAAAATTGGCTCTCTCGTCTCATCTCATTCTTCTTGAAAAGGAGGATCCTCATCAAACCATCGCGGAGGATCGAAGCCAGACCCACCTACAAAAGAAATTAAAACTCGATCAGAATTAATTAAGAACAAAAATGTACACGATCTGCAAAACAAAGAATACATTACCAAGTGGATTACAGCGACAAAGACGCCAGGCAGTCAAGACGGTGCCTTTGACGACACCGTATTTCTTATAAGCTTCCATGGAATATTCACTACAGGTGGGTACATATCTACAACTATTTGGTAACAGCGGCGATATCTCCCCTGCTTGTAAGATTATTATAAATTTATTACAAGAACAAATTAAAGCAATAATTACGATGACAAGTTAACTTACTTACTTTTGTAGAATTTGAGCATGGATAATGCAGCTTCAACTCCTAAACTGTTTTCAACATGATCCTCCTCCTCGTCTGATTGAAGATTAATCATTTTATTTTTTTAATAATAGGCTAAGTAGGGAAGAGTAATTAGAGAGAGAAATGAAGAGCACCTTGTTGTTGCTCGTTTTGGTGCGATTCTGATTCTAATTTTTTTTTATTAGTAACAGCCAGGCTGCGGCACCTTGCAGTTACTCTTCTCATTGAAATGTTTATCCTTGTCCGCTGGTTTCCACAAACATTGAAACCAGCTGAGTTCACGGCTATGGCAGCAGCAGCAAACATCTCTCTCCCCTTACCAGCGTTTCGTTTGGCTACGGCGAGGCAAACCAGATGGATAGGATATATATATATCCCTTTCTCAACATCCAAACAGGTTGGTTGAAGTACGACACCGTTTTTATCACCCGCTTCTTGCAAAGTTACCCAGGCAACCTGGTAGTTTTTGTAATTACTGTTTTTCTTAAAACAATAGATTTAAGAAAAACAAAATTGTTATTATTTTAAAATAGCAGGTTTAAAAGAAATATTTGGTTAAAACTAATGTTTCATAGATTTTTATATATAAAATAAATAAAAAATTTAGTGTAAGAATTCAATCAAAACACTTTGTTTTGGTTGCTAGATTTTCCTTCGTAGCATTGCCTCTTTATATGTTAGAAATACTTGAAAAATAAAAAGAAGAAAAAAAACTAAGAAAAAAATCTTTTTAGATGCCACCACATCAAGTTTATGTGAGAGTTGGAATCTTGCAAAGTATGTAATCTAATTCTTTAATGAATTCAAGCCATATTAGAAATTCTTATAGCCCAATCTCATGTATAATTTTATGGCCTAAATAAGTCTCATTTAATCTCCCTTCTCCGTCTAAAATAAACTCATCAAATGTTTAGACTGATTAGGTCAAACGAATTTGTCAAAACAGTAACAACAACTTTGACTAATTTAAATAATATGTTCTTGAACTCCAATTGACCTGAAATTATATATATATATATATATATATATATATATATATATATATATATATATATATATATAGGTTCATGTATCTAGCATCTCCTTATGAAAATTAAGCTTGATTTAATGTATGGTTTAAGAGATATTTTTTATCTTGCAAAACTAGTCAATAGGCATTTTAAGGAAAAACTCTGACCTAACTTGATTTGTATCATCTCCTCTCTCTTTGAAATGATACATCCTTGAATATATAACATTAAAATCATCCATTGAAGAAAATAAATCAATACCAAGCTAAAAAATAGCATCATCATCAAAGTCTAAAAGAACCTTGTTAGCAAAGAAGTTTTCCCATATATACAAGTTCTCCTTTTCAGCTATCTTTCTCTTTTTCAATTTTAATTGCTCATCATATATTTATTATATATAACAGAATGTGTGTTGGGTTATTTTCAAAGCACCTACTCCCACCAATAAGAATTATTAAATAATATTAAAATAAAATTTATTCTTAATCTTAATAACATTAATTGCATTATCAACAACATATTACCTTCAAAACCTGAACATACATATCAGGTTTTGGCTTAATTTGGAGACACCTCAAGTGTAGATGCTCATGTTACCATGGCTTTATGTCCAAAAACAACCAGTAATTAGTAACCAACTTAAACATTTGATACATGATACAATTACAAAAAAACAAATGTACATTGTTTAACCTATAAGCAATAAAGATCCTCCAACTTGCTTTATATTTTCTAAGCTGGCTTGAAATAGGTGCTTGTACAAACATGCAAAGACACCTAAACTCCAACTATATAGTGGAATGAAATCAAAGTTATCTAATAGTGGTAGGTAGACAAGGGCACATATATCCCGCTGAGATCCATAAAGAGTATGCTGCCAAACATGTGAAGTATGAACATTTTAGCATACATGCACAATAGAACATCGACTTAAAATTAAATATAGATAAATCAATATGTTAATTTTACTATTGGTCTGCATTAACATACCATCTTATCATTAAAATCATCAGGTAATTCAAATAATTTTTCATGAAGCCATCTCATACAAAAAAAAAATGTTCTCTTAAACATCTCAGGAGGGGGTGCTCATTCAAATGCACGCTCATATAAAGTAATCTTATTCTGAATACCCATAATAGTAAGATGGGCAAACCATGCAAAAAGATAACATCCTATAATGTAGGCTTCATCTCACTTACACCAAGATGAAATGTGTGAGTCTCCTATCTCCATCTCCCAATAAGTGCACTGAGCAAGTCATGATCCATCTTAATATACTGAAGACGAATAATGTAATAAAAACCCGTGTGTATGATGAGCGAAATTACATGATATAAAAGTGACATCAACTTATAGAACCTATAATACATCTTACGTAAATCATGCAAAATAAAAAAAATTAAAATAATGGGTTAACATGAATTATAGGATAATTAGCACAATACTTTCAATTTCTTATGATATAAAAACAAACTAACATTTCCATTTCATATGGCCTCCAATCTATGGAACTCTTGCAACCATAAAACAAAAAGATTAACCAAACCATAATTCTTATAATGAGAAACACTACCTCTACATGTACATGAAAAAGCACCTCGTGTATGTGACATCCTAACCAAATGTACCTATAAAATAAAAAATAAAATTCATATTCAAATTTGATACATAACATAACATTTGAAACAATAAAAAATTTATTGTATTGGTGGTTTCAACTCTTATTCAAAATAACTTTACTTATATTGTTGTACATATACAATAAGAAATCAAATTGCAGTATAAGTTCAAATTTTCTTATTATAAGGCATGAGCTGCAAAACAAAAGATACTCAAACAACTTTTTGGTACATATGAGGACTCATTTGAAATGCTACGTAGATTATTTTTGGCAATACATGAATCAAACCTTGGGACTATTTTTTTAGTGGAAACATAATGGACATCTTGTTAGTGAAGTAATTATTTTTTAGAGAGTTTTTTAGGCATTTGATCCTGTAATTAAAGGGTTCAAGTTTTGTAGGTCAATTATCTGTGTTGCAGGGTGCGCGAGCCGGCGCGACGTCATCTGGCGACGACGGAGGCTCTTGTCATGCCTCCTGGTGTGAGGTGTTGTGTGTTGGGAAGGGTTTTTGGATTTAATCATAAAATTATGATTAATGTTTAAGAGTCGCCACCTAGTATTATGGTCACTAGAAACCCATGCTCTGCGAGAGTCTAAGTAAGGGACTGGTTGTGCAAGAGGAAGACGCATCACCCCCAGTGCACCCTACCTAAGGTAAGCTGCATTGTTGTTTGATTGTTTTTTCTAAGTCAGGTTTCTATTCGTTGGTCTTTTCTAAGGGTTAAGGCAAATCTCTCTTCATGAAAAAGTCTCTACCTTATTGGGTTATATCCTAGCCGTTCTAAAGTCTGAATTTTAGCATTGCATATATTTACACCTTGTATCTTTAATACCCGAGGGTGTACTTTATCGTGTAATTTTACACCCCAAAAATATTAAAGTCTACATCTGGATCCTAAAAAAAAGAAAAAATGTTTTTTACATTTTGGTCAAACCCTAATGGATGATCATTAACTGGTTATGATATCCATTTTTGGATTTTTTAAAACATGGAAAAGATGCAATTTTTTTTAATGAAAAATATGCTTGGAAAAATTTTAGGATTTGGCCGTATGCATGAAAAATCTTTTTTATTTATTTATTTATTTTTAATGTTTTGAAATATTTTAGAGAAAAACGAGTATTTTAATACTGAATTTATATTTTACAGTGTAAATATACAACCTGATATTATGAAAAATTGGTAGAAAAATATTTTTGAAAATCACAAATTTTTTTTCAAAGGATTTTTGAAATTTTTTTTAAAAGAAATATATAATATTATATTATATATATTAATTAAATATTATTAAAACATGTGGGTCGGGCCGACCCAAATAACTGGGCCAAGCATAAACCCAGAAAACAATGGGCCGATGTCGACCCAAAACAGTTGGGCTAATCTCGGCCCAACATATTTTCTCTCTCTTTTTTGGGGGTCGGACCCGGCCCAAACATTTGGTCTGGGCCAGAACTGGCCCGACCTAAGTAAGAAATGAATTATTTGCAGAACGTGAACAGTAAGTTCACGTTCTGCATGCAACTTCGCAGTTGCAGCCGGCGGAGTGAAGTGGGAGGCGACCTTGCGGAGGAGAAAAGGTTGTTTTCACTGGCCTGGAGTGAGGTTGGATGTGGTCTAGTCGTGGAAGACGAGAGGCTGATGGCGGCGTTGGTGGAGTGTTTTGGCCGCCAGAGTCGCTGTGGGAGAAAGAAGAAACCGGTTTATAGAGGAGAGAGAAAGGTTCACAGTGGCTCTCGGTGGTCGGTTGGTGGCTTACTGTGGTGGAGCTGGTGGTGGAGAAGCTGGTGGTGGCTCTAGTTGGAGGCTGGAACGGTGGTGGAGAGAGAAAGAAGAGAGAGGACTGTGCAGGAAAAAAAAACTAGGGAGGCTGGTTTTCTTTTATTTTTGGACATAATTTTTTCCTCCTTCAGAACGTGAAATCTGCTCATATTTATAGGGGTGGAAGAGGGTAATCTTGTCTTTACAGGGGAACAATTTTCAACCCTTGATTTGGTTAGGAAGGATCCCAACCGTTGGCTCAAAATAGGTATGGTACACTGTCAAATCTGCAGCTGCAGGCTGCCTGAGGTGGCCTCTTTGGGGTGGTGCCACGTCCATTTATTTGCCAGTGAGCCGGTGAAGACCATACCCAGACGTAGAGGGATGTCTGGTGATTAGTTTCGTGCAAGGTTTGGCAAATTTGGTGGACATTAGGTATATTAAATGCACCTGCAAAGGAGGTGACTGGACCACTTTTTTCGAAAAAAGAAGAAGATAATGAATAGTGACCACACGACGCGTCGTCTGGTCCTCTCTTTTTTTCTTTTCTCAAAACGGCGTCGTTTTAGGTTGAATTACGGATTTTTACTGATTTTCAATTTAGTCCTCCAGCTTTCAATATCATTCAATTGAACCCCTAATTGACCCTAAACTTTTAATTTAATGCAATTAGGCCCATGTAGAACTTCAACTTCAACCTCGTATTTACGCGCCTTTTGCAATATAGTCTTTGGTCTCGGATTTATGTAATTTACCCCTAATTGACCATCAAACTTTTAATTTCTTCAATTTAACCCCCGGTTTTTGTCAATTAGGCCCCTATAGTTTGGCGCCTTTTACAGAAACGTCATTGGTTGTCAATTTCTTCAATTTAACCCCTAATTGACCCCAAAACTTCAATTTTCTTGCAATTTGCCCCTAATTTCAATCAATTAACTTGGTAAAAATTAAATATGGTCTCTTAAAATTCCAATCTTCTCAATTAAGCCCAAATTAGGCTCCCAAACTTAATTTTTCACCAATTAAACCCCAAATAAAATTAATTTGACCCATTTAAAGTATAATTAAGTCTTTGCACTTAATTAAATCCTTCAATTGGACCCAAATTAATTCTTAAACATAATTAAAATTTAATTTGGCCCATGATTAAATCAAATTGGCCTATTAAAAATTTAATTATGTCATTGGAATTAATTTTTATGCAAATTCGTCCAATAATCATTTAATTTAACCTTGAATTTGTATTTTTTTCACCATTTTTGGGCATAATAGGGTACAATTAGACCTTGAATTTCCTCTAAAATTGCAGCTTGATTCCCCGGCCTGCTTTCTCCACGTTGCCAGCCTTTATTTTATTTATTTTATTTTTATTTTGAAAAAAAAGATGATTTTTTTGGGAATAACTTAAAATTGGGTTATGACAATCAGTATGGATGGCTCCTATTTGTATGGAAGGTTTAGTAGAAAATTGTTGATTGCGATTGCTTTTGATGTAAACAATAGGATTTTACCTTTGGCTTATGTGTTAGTTTAAGAAGAAAATAATATCAAATGGAAATAGTTCTTACTTTTCCTTCAACATCACATTACAAGTGATCATAGTAGTGTTTGTATAATATTGGACAAGCATGTTGGCATTAAAAATGAAATTATAAAAATTTAGCTTGTTTCGATTGGATATCATCAATATTGTGTTAGACACCTGACAAGCAACTTCAATCACAAATTCAAAAACAATTTAGCCAAAAAGAACTTGCTTAAAATTGTTATGAAGCTTTCAAGCATAAATTTGATCATGGTTTGGTGATATCAACAATAGTCACCCAGAATGGAAAGAATGGCTTAAGCGTGAACCAAAAGAAAGATAGACACTTTCTTATGATGGGGGTCATCGATAAGGCAATATGACAACAAATCCTTTTGGAATCTTTCAATCATGTTTGGAAAGGTGCACAATCTTTTCCTATTTTTATTTTAGTCCAATCGATATTTTACAGGACTAATGCTTATTTTGTTACACAAAAAGGGAATGCATATGACTACATTGCACATGGGATATTATAGCTTCTAGTTGTTCAACTTGGATTGTATGCCAACATACTTAGATCTAAAGATCATACATAAACTAGGTCTCAAAAAACATTTAAGTTGGCATAAAGAATATGCACATATGCTAAATGGTAGAGTTCTCATCGACCTTGTTCACATGTTTTTGCATGTTGTACAAAAAATCATCTTAATGTTACCTAGTGTGTTGACCTGTATTATAGTGTTTAAATGTATAATAACATTTATGAGACTCCATTATGTCCTTTACCTGACGAATTGATTGGAATGAATATATTGGTCTTCAAGTATACCCAAACCCTTTCATATGGGAAACTGTTTAAGGTTGATAAAAGTCCACTCGGTTGCATAATAAGACGAAGATGTCACATATGTGGTTAAATGATGATGGGAAATAGTTTTATAGGTTAAAGTTGGAAAATGTTGGGATAAACTGCATTGTTGATGTTGAGATTTTTTTATGTTGGAAAATATTGTGCAATAATTGTATTGTTGATGTTTGAAAATGTTGGGATAAATTCCATTGTTGATGTTGATTGAAATAGGTTGACGCTGGAAAATGTTAGGTAGTAATTACATATGTTGATGTTGGAAAATGTTGGGATAAATTGCATTGTTGATGTTGAAATTTTTTTATATTGGAAAATGTTAGGAAATAATTGTATTATTGATGTTTGAAAATGTTGGGATAGATCACATTATTGATGTTGATTGAAATAGGTTAATGTTGGGGAATGTTGCGAAATACTTACATAGGTTGATGTTAGAAATTATTAGAAATAATTGCATTGTTAATGTTAAAATAGGTTGATGTTGGAAAATGTGACAATAAATTACATTGTAGATATTGAAATAGCTTGTGTGGAATCTTTATTTAGAAATGATCTGTCAGTTGCTCCTATTATATGCAAAATAACCATAGACTTATGGAAATCAGTGGCCCCTTTATATTTTTTGAGCTTATTGATATGCATTTACTGGATCGTGTAATGCGATAATTTGGCTTCCAACAAAACATCCCATGTGACATAGATACGAGCGATAAGTTGTCTTCCATTAGTTGTTCGAGTAAGCACACCAATTACAATTGAATGATCCACCATCTCTAGTACATATCGATGTGGGATGCACAAAGAGATGTGATATTTAGGGAGGTGTATCCTGTAATTTTCAAGAAGGAATACATGGACTAATATTTGGGTATAACACGCTAAATCTTTACACCAAACCTAGCGCAGATTCCTCCATGCAATGAGATGGAGTATGATCCACATGCACGTTGGATTTAAAAAGCTATAAGTATTTGTTACTTTTTATGGGCTTGGTGAAAACCGATGTGTTTTATTTATCAATTAATAAATGTATTTGCTAATATTATATTGGCAAGTTGTTACACAATGGTCAACATGTTATGACTGATCTTCGTGATCTCAAAATGATGATGAACATACTCATTATTATGCATCTTTTTGGTTCAAAATATGTCATACTACACTTGAGTTGTTAGGAGAGATGTTGAGTCTATATGATATTGTCTTAGAGGATGAAACCACACAAACAAGTAAAAGCCATGTTATTGATGAATTTGGCTCATCCACTCGTTGTCGCAAACATAGATAAGCTCGAATGTGTTATTATATTGTGTATAATTATATTGTGTTATTTTGTAGTTATGAGTTTTTTTATTATTATTACTTTTTTAATGTTGTTTTGGCCAATTATTGGTTAATTTTTAATATTATCTTACGTATTATGAATTTTCATATTTATTTTGGATAAGCAGAATTTAAATCGTTAATTTATAAGTAAACATGTGAATATTGAGAATAGATTTTTAATAATTTTAAATCAAATATTTACATGTTAAAAAGGCACATTGTTATGTTTTGTTATCATTAGCGTCAATTATCTTTATAATTAATAAATAAAATAACATTTAAAAATTGCATGAATTATCATTATCATTATAGTTATAATTAACAAATAAAAACAATGTTAAAATATCATGGCAATTATCGTTATAACACCAACTATCATGCTACACTTATTTGAGGTTTAGGTTTAGGGTTTATGGGTTTGAATTTTGATGTTAGAATTTAAAATTTAAAAATTTAAAGTTCTAGGTTAGGGATTATAGATTTGAGGTTTTGGATTAGGTTCAAGGTTATGGTTAGTGTGGTTAGAGATTAAGGGTTTGAAGATTGGATTAAAGGTTTTATAAGGCGTTAATTTAGGGTTAAGATAATTTAGTTTAAGAGTTTTGTTTAGGGTTAATATGAGATCATGGCATTTTAGGTTTTGGTTTGGAGCTAGGGTAGTTTAGGGTTTGGCTTAAGATAAATTTGGGGTTAGAGCTAGGGTTTTGGTTAATAACAAAATCACGTTTTCTACTAGCCACCCAACAATTATTCTCATTAGTGGCTTTTATTAAAATCGATTTAATTTATAGTTATGTAAAAGTGCAAAACTTTTAGTTTGGTAAAAAAAAAAAAACTGCGTGGAGTTCTTGATCTTTTGTAGAATATATCAGGCTTCATTATCACACAGGATATTTTCTTGGGAGATCACACATGACACAACCGCTTCAGATCTCTTTGAGAGGCACCAATTAGCGCATAAAGCAGAACTTCGAAACGTGTTTGGAAGAAGATCGCAATCACGGGCGTGACAACTGACAAGAGGTAAAACAGAGCATGCGGCCACAGTTCATCCACCGCCCTTACGCTCCTTTAGATTCCAAAAATTTGAACTCAATCAGGGATGCCAGGGGTCCTTTATACACGCGCTTTCCTGACATAAATGAATTAATTATAATTTGATAAAAAAAAGACCACATCAAGAATGCTTTTGAAAGTAGATTAAAACCTTCGCATCTATTAGATTTATATGCTGTGTCAAAGCTTTTCACATGTTTAATATCATGCTGGGAATTTAATGAAAACCCTCGACAAAGCATGAGCACATTTAGTGAGCGCTACAAATTGAAAAAATAAAATAAACCATTTACACTTGTCTTTTTCCGATCACTATGCAGGAACAACCTCCGGCTCTATCGGTGATGACCCATCATCATCGAAGGTCTCACCCTTTGCTGTCTCCTTGTCATCTTGTTCAAATCCTTGCTTAAACCTGTCATAATTTGTGGGCTCACTAGTTTTAAATGGTCGTTCTCCCAGAACCCTAACCAAGTCATCCTGTTCAAAATATTTTATTTCATCATTTTAGAGAAAAGAGATACGATCGGAGCACTGTAATGATCCAGGTGAGTGAAGGTGGGGAAGAACTTAGTTACAGTGACTATAGTGCATTGTGCACTGTGAATCCTGTTCCACAACGAAGAAGCATTATATGGACACAAGGACAAAATATTGACAACATACAATATGTTTTCCAAACCAGATGGTGCTTACTCCTTGTGGAACGGGATGAACAGAACCATAGCAGAACATATATATCTTACTGCCCTAGATTATGAGTCACGATACCTTATCTTTGGCATTCTTATCCAGCTTTGTAATATGTGCTTTTCCCATGTTAAATATTCCACGGCCTCCTCGTCCACCAGGACCACCAACACCAAGGCCACTCTGCATTCTTCGCCCCATGAACCACAGGACTCCTAGAAGCATGGCCGTTGGAGCAAACCTCATCAACTCTTGAAACCAGTTCACTTCATTCACATAAGTTACAGGGACAAAATCATGAGGATCAATCCCTAGAGCTTCCTGGGCTTCCTCCAGCTTCTCTTCGAAAGAGTCAACACTGACAATGTTAAAATAGAATTTGTACCGGCCATCATTCCTTCTGGAAGAAGTGCCATTAACATTATCACCACTTTGATTTGCATTCTGCGGTGAGTTCCTCACGTGTACTTTTGCAACTGATTTATTTGAAACAACTATGTGATCCACTAGACCAGGTTCCAGTAACTTATTCTTGAACTCTTGGAAACTAATCTGAAGAAAATATCAAACAGCTTAAATGGTGAAGAAATGGTATGAAAATAGATATTTAGACGAACCAGAAAATGTGGCATCAGAATTTACTTGACAACATCAGATATCCAGATAAAGAAACAAAATGCACAAAAGAAAGAGAGCAAATAAGTTCAAGGATCCAAATTTGGGTTCAGATAAAATAACATAAGGATTGATGGGATCTATAAGAAACAAGCAGCCAATTATGCCCAATTTAAAAGATGGATATACACAGTCCTTTCATACAAGCGTATACACTATATTTCAAAGAGCTCCAGAATACCAATTGATAGAATATTTAATTAAAGAAATTGAAAGCCACCAATAATCGAGACGTGCACAATCTATCTTCATGTGATTATAGTATCGCCAATATAGTCCCATTCCCCAAAGGACATGACTGAAATAAAATAGCTAGGTTACCAAATTTTCTTCAGCATAGAAACCCATTGTCAATGAAATATGAAAGTTGAATTAATCAAACTTCAGTTTTTCTAATTGGAAGGAGCTAGTTCGAACTTTTATGAGGATAAGCTCAATGATTTCAAGTGCTTTAAATACACTTTATCAATTAAATAAAAATATGAATGATTAAAATATGATTAGTAATGCATGGAACTCTAAAGTTCAATAATTGCAAAACTCCAATTCGGATTTTCCAGTAAGCCCACGGTACAGAGAAGTCGCATTGTTTAAAAGCTGAAGTAACTAAACCTTCATATTCAGGTATTCACATCAGAAACATTCAAATACTGAGGTCTATGGCACTCTATGCTGCAATAATGACAACTGCATTAGGAGGAATTACAGCTAAGAGAAGTTGATGTGCACACTGAATAATGCACATTTCTAGACTCACTAATTTCAAACATAGAATGTCAGTGATTTTATTTCCTGTATTAGATTATATTATTATTAGAAACGAGACACCAACTGCTCAGAGTAGTTTAGAAAATATAACCTGCTTTTGCTCTTGAGTATTGAAAAACATTGAAGAATACACAAAGGCAAGGAATAATAAAGGAGTGATAATATTTTGAAACTGCTTCAGAGTGTTCTGGGAATCTCCACCACCAGCACCACCAGAGTCCTCTGGAAAATCATAATAAAAAAATGGTAATCATAGAGCATGAAAGTATACTATTGTGTTGGACTGCCAAATGTCAGAATATTTGAATAATATTAAACAATGCTGAAATGCTTACAGATTTAGAAAAAAATTCTCTTTTTTTTCTAAATAAAAAGATTTAGATATAATCATGCATTTATCATGTGTTAGTAAGCTGAGTAAATATTTAAACTATGCATCCAATCACAACAATAGTTTAGAGGAGTGACCCATCAATTGTCTTTCTTCTGCGCATCATATACAGAAATAATATTCCCAAATATATCATCATTCAGAAACACCTAAGCCCAGCAACATGGGTGTAGCATCCTCTCCTAGTTTAAACTATGCATCCAATCACAACAATAGTTTAGAGTGACCCACCAATTGTCTTTCTTCTGCGCATCATATACAGAAATAATATTCCCAAATATATCATCATTCAGAAACACCTAAGCCCAGCAACATGGGTGTAGCATCCTCTCCTAGTGATGTGTGCTTGTGCTGTTATGCACACACTCTCAAAGACTTTAACAGTTAAATATAACAGTGTTCAGTTACAGGACCATAATGGAAACTAACATGAAACAAATCTCTGCCAAAACCCTCATCAAAAAGTAAACCATGTTAAAACTTCCTCAATGTCATGCGGTTATTTCATATAAAACAACATTCATTGTTCATGCAAAGTAGAAATCC
>Ga0325411_1001799_pt1 | contig 23959 bp, 15 predicted proteins | sample PopdelMetagenome_13_FD_206181 | JGI IMG/M metagenome (GOLD analysis project Ga0325411, IMG submission 206181) | Populus deltoides microbial communities from Bellville, Georgia, United States - Xylem-PdIQD-R4 | ecosystem: Host-associated > Plants > Phyllosphere > Stem > Wood/Secondary xylem... | reverse complement strand
TTAATTTCAGGAATTTTCTCCACTGGAATTTGTACCGAAAAGTGGCTCCAGTCAAGAACATCACTGAAGGGTAAATTATAATGGTCAGAAATAATAACCGGAACACATCCTGAATAAATTGACTCCGCCACTCTAGGACTAGCCACTTCAAAACCGCTAGGGCACAAACAAAACTTGCTTTGCCCCATTAATTCCATGTAATCTTGATCCTTTGGTAAGTATTCATGAACTTGGATCTCGTCATCTTTTTCCTTCCAATGTTTAAGCAAGATTTTGCGTATGTCTCCGTGCGCACCTCCTGCAAAAAATGCGACGATCTTGCGTTCGTGGGGAGCTAAGCCACGGCATGCTGGAGTGAGTTTTAAGGGGGGGCAGTTCAGCTCCGGCAGTGTAGCATCTCTTCTTGGTCGGAATCCTTCAGAAGTGTTGGCATTACACATCACTCTTATCAGATTCTTGTATAGTTCTGGGTCATCTCTCGAGACCTGTGGTGCCTGAAATTACAAGGAAAATGCACAAGAATTCCAAATGTGCAGTCGCAACGTTAGTATAACTAGAACTTCAGTCCCCGTGTCATCTTCTTGCAGGGGACATGCTAGGTTTCAATCTTATCAGATTGTCTACGAAGAGACACACCAGAACTTCAATTCTACATAAATAGCAACGTACGTACCCAATCATGGCAAGAAACCATAAAATGGTCACCACCTCTGCTTCTGTTCCAATAAGGATATTTATTTGCTACGACTGTAACATAGTCCTTGAAGATTCTTACTAGTCTTTCACGATGATAGGTGGTGATAGGCAAGTAAACGAACTCAACAATGTAAGCCACGCTGATTGGTAGAAAAAATGCATGGGCCTCATCATGATTGCGGGCTAAAAATGGGCTCTTCCCACTCTCCATTTCATCGATGAACTGGCCCTCAATTGAATAGATATGTTTCATGGGCCCGTTGTGAACCATGGGCGTTTCTCCTTCCCTGTAGACCCATATCTTGAATCTCTTGACCATCTCTGAATAACTCCTGATTAAGGCAGAAGAAAACCTTGTTAATCAAATCCTGTACGTGTAATAAATAGCAAGAAATAAAGCTCAGTGGTTAAGGAGATGTGTTGCTTTTCTTGATTTTCCAGTCTGACTTTCAAGAATATTTATTAAAATTTTCTAAGTATGTCATGTCGATGTGGAGGGTGTGTGCCTTTAAAACATCTAGAGAGGGACTTGGTCTAGCTAGTTGATACAGAAGCTAGTCCAAATTAAGATACCCTTATCATTAAAAAACAAAGAAATCATGAGCATCCAACTAGTTTTAGAGACATCGTATATGGATAGAATACAAATAAAAGTAAACAATAGCACATGAATCGATATAAACATTAAGTACAAGGATGAAATTGAAAAAAGAAAAAAGAAGAAGTTGGAGAATGAACAATATATACATTGTAGAATGACAGTGCTGTATACAGTGCATTTAGACAACCCATAATAAAAGCAAGTCCCCTTTTAATTTTAATTGTACTATGAAAATTTACGAGTCTCGCCATTCTGGTACGTTAACGTAGATGTGAGTGGAAAAATGCAAATGGGAATACGGAGGCATGCCCGTTCTACTCGTTATATGCTATCGAAAACAGGGCTAGCTTTTACCAGGCCACATGCCTCAAAAAATCCCGATCCCTAAATAAAGTAAAACATTTCAAATCACTCCCTATTGGTAGCAATATTTTGATAATCTCAAAATAACATAATTTATCATATGATTTTGATTGTTTCGAAGACTACTAAGTTAGCATCAATGCACACATCGCTACTTAACACCTTTTCCTTTTTCTTTTTCCTATAATAATTATAAAATGCAAGATAGTTGTTGTCCAAGAACTCAGCTGAAATAACGAGCCAATATATAGTGATCCCATGACCATTTTTTTTTTTAAAAAAAATCATTTCTTATAGAAATCCTTAAAAATCAAAATCATAGACTAAGAAACACTTAATTTGTTATCCCATGTTTCATAATGTTTCGGTTGATGGGAACACCAATGTTTAATTAGTCTTTTAAGAAAAAAAAAAAGAAATTAAAACAGATATTTAATTGTAATCATGCACAGGGTTGATTAACCTTCCTTCTCCTTCTAGCTTCTCAAAAAAAAAAAAAAAGTGGTAAAATAAAACACCTCTTGAGTAGAGCTTTTTTACATGTAATATACATAAAAACTGTTCGTAGAAATGATATATTTAAAGAAGACTTGACTTCTTAAATTTTATATATAGATATCAACATAATTAAAGAAATAAATTGAAAAGAATTCCAATTTTACGTTAGATAAGCGAGCAAATATTAGAATCGGCAGTATTTCATAGGGTAAAAAACAATACAGCCATGCATCACACTATAGTAATTAATGTGTAGTAGTATAAACATTAAAAAAAAAAAAAAAGGAGTGGTCAATAGAAACTTAACTGATGAAATGCGTATGCATTTCTGTACATGGATCCTCTGGGAATGAAAGTATCCTCCTTCTCAGTTAATGTATAGTTCTTTCTTCGAATTGCTTCTTGTATAGCCACCCTCGCATTTACTAAATCTGCTTCAATTCTCTCTATACTAGTACTCTTCTTCTACAACATGAAAAACAAATGAGAAATAAAATCATCAGTCAAGCCAAACAAACAGTTTCTTACCAAAAAGAAAAGAAGAAGAAGAAGAAGAAGAATATTGTTGATCACTTTTTTGTGGCTAACAATGCTATTGTTTAGAGCAATATTGGTAGAAGCTAAAGGTGACCCAACTTGTGGAAGAACTTGAGTGGTGTTGCTGTTAGATTTGTGTTGGTTAAATATTGGGGTTAAAGGAGGGGAAATTATAGTTTGATTGTTTTTGAATAATGGAGAGTGGTAGATAAGTAGGAGGAGAAAAATGGTTGAGAGCAGAATGAAATGTATGGGGCAACTAAAGGTTGCCATGGCGATAGGTTGTTCTCTGAGTGGTGAACTATCTGCTATATATCTAGGGTTCTTATATATCAAGGTAGGAAGAGACTAGAACGGGGTTTGTGTAGAGTTCTCTAACTAGGCCTCGCCAACTTCTTGTGTTTTAAAAATGAAATGAAATATAAAATAAATAAAGATCTAAACCCAAAAAACACGAGAAATTTTCTTTGAAAATACTATACTGATGATAAACTGTGAATACAAAATATATAACAAAAGAATTTTGAAGAGAAAACCATAATGTGCTCTTAATAAAAACCGAACTACAATGAAAATAAATATTCAGTTCGATCCAAATTTGTATTTTTTTTTATAATTTGGTTTAAAAACCAGAAAATAGTTACTGTAAAAGTAAAATTAATAGTGGGAAGGACGTAGTATCTTTATAAAATCCACACAAGTCAACGAGAAGCATATGCAGTGCTCTTTCCCTTAATTCATTCACTGGATGAGAAATTTGCTATACTTGGCTTCTACATCATGCGGTATGTTCACTGCCTGATTAGCAACATTTGTGCTTTGAATCCGCTTTACAGTGCATGATCAAATCTTCTGTGTATATTGAGCTAGCTGTGAAAAGGCTACGGGGATGGGAAGATTGTGTATAGAGCTGTTCTTAAAATAAATAATTAAAAATAAGTTGAAATTACGCGTACTTTTTATACCGAGGCACGGACGTCTTGACCCGGGAAATAATCTCATTCACCAGAATATACAAATAATTTAAACAAGAAGAGTTTCCTTCGCTAATACTCTATTAATGTTATTATTTATTTTGGATTCCTTAATTAAATCACTAGATTAATGATCTTTACTAATTACAAGGAACCATATCTAACATAAAGAACTTGTTCACAACTTGACTGGAATAATTTAACGGGCGATCTCTCTACTCTTCTTGAAGGATAAATAAGAGGAAATGCATGGTTACTCACCTTATGCATCCTTCTTGTGATCTGTGGTTGACTTTAATCAGCACTAATTAAATGCCTCACGTGCTCTGGCCCTGGAAAGGGTTACAAGAATTGTATGTGAAGAGTGTTATCATAATTAGTAAATGAAAATATAATAGTTCCGAAGGTATATTGGGCGGTTCCAAGACATTATTTTATAGAATATTATGATCATGCAATTAAGTTAATAATAATTATAAGATCCCCCCATGACCCTGAACAAGGTCTCAAATCCGGAGTCGTCTTGGATCACATAAAACTTCTCCATCATCATTTCCCTTTAATTGAAATGCAAGCGATCGAGTGTTCTTCCCAAGCTTTAACATTTCTTTCGGTTTAATATATATATATATAAAAAAAAGCTAAGGCAGGGCGACCAGCTTTGAAAATCCGAAGCCGCATGGCCATAAGCTTAATTTGCTTGGTGTTTTCATGCATGAAATTGTGAAGCCAGCTAACATACTATATTTAAGGTATTGGGATTCACTATACCGAGAAGGATACTGCTTTTCTTTTCAAATCATTGCAACCTGGTTTTTGTAAATCCACCAAATTAATGTATTAAATAATTTAATTGATGAAGTCGTTTAGTCTAATACCGAAGAACATGTGCCCAAATTTTGTATTTAGGAATCATATTCATATGAAAAATCCGACTTCAAGTCTCTAGCTTATTCCCCTCTAAAATTTGATTTTGACACCACGATGCATATTTTTAATGTATATAATGTATTTGTTTAACCCGCGTTGATTAAAAAAAATTCATTTTAGTCTAGGTTTATAATAAAAATATTTTTTATAATCCATGCACAACATTTAATATATTTTTTTTCTTTGTATCACCTCATTTTCTCTTTTTTACTTTTAACATGGTATCAGAACCATTATTTTAGTATTCATCATCTTATCAAAAATTAAATATGTTATGTGATTGCAACTAATAATGAACCCTTCATATCAGAAAGACCTTTTATATTTTTATTATATTAAAAGTCAAGTACGCTAAATGATTGTCTTTATTAGTGGGTCTTTCACATTAAAAAGACCTTTTTTCATGGTCTTTCCATACATGTTTATTTCATCTTGTTTAAACACCAATTTCGTTTCTAGTTTTATCTAGTTCCTATCATCTTTTACTTTTGTTTTCTTTAAGTGTTTCTAAACAAACTATGGAGCATTTTGAAACTTCATAAAATTGTTATAGAAGGGTCTAACTATACATTATATGGGCTCAAGCTATGTCTGGTTATCTCATGGGTATAAAACTTTGATGATATGTCACTAGAGATATCACTGAATCAAAGAAAATAGATGAAGAAGACAACACCAAACAAATAGAGTATCTTTAAGACTAGGATAGCAAAAGCCACAAGATTGTCATCTGGATTCACATCACATATGCACATTCCACCAACCTTTAATTTGGTAGATTCAAGACGGCCTTGTCACTTTGAATCTTTCTATAAAAATGTTACATCATTGTGGATCTATCACATCAATACCAACTTCAAAGCACTCTACATCTCATACAACAACAATCTAGACAATCCATCAATAATTTCCTATCTAAGATGCACTTTGTTTGAGACCGATTTCCTTTCTTAAAAGTATAATTTATAGATGTCATCAATGTTGAAAAATTTTATAACTATTAGGACAATCAACACTTAGTTCTTTTTCTCACAACCCTTACCAATGACTTCGAGCAAGTTTGTGCATCTCATTTTTATCGTAGTCCCTTACCTATTTTGGATCAAGCTATTATTAAACCTCTCTAAAGAAAAAAAAAAAACTCATCTTGACCTTCGCCAAAATGACTTCTATTGTGTTGTATTTGCCACTATCAAGGGACCTTAATCCAATAACAAAGGTTAGCCGTATAGATTTTCAAAAGGATTTTGCAATTACTGTAAGAAACCAAGATACATTCTCTAGAAATTGCCTAATCTGAGTTTATTAATTTTGTCAGAAGCAATCCCCTGGTCCATTTTAGAATGGTTGTTTCCAAAATGCCAACAAATATTCTCAATAATACATATCTTATGGTACTTTTTCTAGATCTGCCACCATTACCATTGAAGGTTCATCATCCACTACTCTTATTGAAAAATTCTTTCCTTTTAAGATAGAATAAATTTTCAAACAAGTGGTCGTTTATTCTGGTAATCTAGCCTTTATGTCAATCACACCAGGTAATTCATCTTGGTTTTTTTCACTTTGCCTATTATAATCATATGATGCTTGATTTCATTCTTTTTTTCCATCAAACATATATAATGATAGTAATACTTCATCAATTCAAATTTATGATGGTTCTCCTATAACTGTAACCCATAGTGGAACAATTTTAACATTAAAAACTTCTTTTCCTTATACTTAATTTATTCTCAAACTCACTCTTAGTATCATATATGTTAGTCAACTATATGAGTTTGGTCTAACTATTTTTTTCTTTTCTTTTTGTTGTTATGTGCAGGATCCAATGACAGAACAAACTCTAAGGATAGGTCGTAATATTGGATGACTATTTAAGCTAATAAGTCTCCACATTCCCTACCATTTCTCTTCACTAGTTCAAACAGCAGCCTTAGTCTCAATCACCCCCATCCATTAGTTTGTAGAACTCTTATCTCAGTCATGCTTCTATTAGTCATCTTTAACTTTTAGTGTGTAGTGGTCATTGACTTGTTAAGAAAGAACAAATTGATAGCCTTATTTATCAACTAACAAAACAATCAACATTATCATTTAATCAAAGTTATTCCTTTTTTTTTGCGCTATTTAATTTAATTCACTCTGGTGTTTGGGGTCTATCCCTCACTGTTATTATAGGCGGTTCTAGATATTTTGTTATTTTCTATTGATAATTCTTCTCAATACACTTAAATATTTTTTAAGCGTAATAGATCTGAATTACCTCAATTATAATATGATTTTGCTTCCATGGTTAAAACTCAGTTTTCATACAATATTAAAGTGTATTATACTGACAATGCCATTGAATACACAAATTCAAGAGTCATTAACTTTCTTAGCTAATATGACATTTTTTTTCATCGTTCATGTCCAGGCATCTCTTAACAAAATAGGCATATTGAGCACAAACACCAAGTCATTCCTAATATTTTCCATGGCGTTAATCCTAACCTCATGTCTAAAATCACAAGTTTTGAAGATCGACACGGGTTGAATTTATTTTTTTAGATCCTTGTATAAAATTTATTTATTTTCAATTTCATATATTAATATTTTTTTTTTTTGGAATTGCTCTTCATTTTGTTTTTACTTTCCGTTTGTGAGGCTAGCTAACCCAATCATATGCCCATGGTCATAGGTTTAGTGGGTTATCCAGGTTGATTTAGATCTTTTCTTTCTTTCTTTTTTCATTTATTTTTTTCAGTTTCAATCCTTGGTAATTTTTTATTGAGATTTTTGCTTTGTTGTTTTTTTTTTCCTTATATGCAATCAATCCTCATCTCATGACCATAGTCATGAGTTTCAAATGTTCACACGAGTTGAATTTAGTTTTTTTATATATTTTTTTAATTTTTTTTAATTTCATCATTTATCATTTGATTTTTTAAAAATTGATCTTCATGATTTTTTCACTTTTCTTTTGCATTTAATTTTTTGTGAGATTAAATATCGATTTATTTAATTATATAGCTATATGAGCATTTCAATTTATGATTAGGAATTTTTGTATATCCAAAAAGACAATAAAAAAAAACCCTATATATTTATTTTTTGGCTGGAAAAAAATATTCTGCCCAATGCAAAGCATAATTCACGTAGCTATTATCCACTGAGGCACATTCTTTGACCCATTATTTTTGTGTAATTTTGACCCTCTGGAAGGCGCTCATGGACTTGAACTTCCTTATCTAATTGGTCCTTCAAGTGCTTGAATACGACTTCCCCGATATACCCACGAGCCCTGCCTTCAAAGAAGGCTAGAATAGGTCGGCTAGCCTGCCCTAGATTGACTGGACCAAGGCCTTTGAAGGGTATATAAGTCTTTCGCAAAGGCACATCTCTTGTGGGCCGGAACCCTTCAGCATTACACAGGACTCTAATCAATTTCTTGAAGAGCTTAGAATTGGCTATTGAGACGTCCGGTGCCTGAAATGAGAGCATGACATTGTTAAAGCTCGAAAGAATGTGCCATAGAAATTAACATACCGGCAGGCAGGAGCTGCTCAATTGTCCCTGCTTCTTTTTTTTTTCTTCTTTTAATATTCTTTATATATATATATATATATATAAGAGGCTCGGAGATACATCTGTACATTTTTGCCATGTTTAGTCCGGTTATATTATGATAAAAAGATGTATAGGAAGATTATTTTCTATGAAATTTAACTTTAATTTATGAAAAAGGAGGAGAGAGATAATGAATTGGTACTAAATTAATCTTTAATAAACAACACAACTCGAAGTCCTCAACTTAAAGACTTGAAATTTCTACTTGGAGGTTTCATGTTTAAACCTTAAAAGAGATGGTATTGAAATTTAAGGATGGCAAGGGACTGCCCCTTTCTCTGTAAGACTGTAAACCGAGATCCATAAGCAACTCCCAAAAGACCAAAAGATGAAAAATATGACTCTGGTACACTCTGCTTTGTGTTGGCATTGCAAGCATTCACTATGATTGTGGCGCCATTACTATGTCAAGAAATATTTTAAGAGCTCAATGCCAAACGTTTGAAATAAAATTTGAAGTTTCCTTGGAGACTTAACTGATGAAAAGCATAGGGGCTCCGATATGTGATCCTTTGGTGATGAAGGTCTCTTTCTTCTGTGAATAGTAGTTCTTTGAACGAATAGCTTCTTGAACAGCTGTGCGGAGCCTTAGCTAAACCCCCCTCCACTCTCTCCAAGCCACTCCTTTTCTATTCATAGAAAATGTGAGGAAATCTTTCAAGAAAAAATTATCATTGCCCAAAGAAATCAGCGAGTTTGAACACTAACACGCAGTCACGCACAAGAAGCTATAAGAACTTTCAACAGTATGGCTCACCTTCTGACTCTTAGCCTCATTTTCATTACTTGTATTAATGGATGTCGAAGCAAATCCATGCAGCACTGGAGATGCTGGTGGTGATGTGGAGCCGTTGGCTTTTATGGGATTGAAAGAAGAGAAGAGTAGAGTGATATGGTGCTGACCACTTGAGGGAAAAAGAAAGAGGAGAAAAAGAAAAACTGCAAGTAATAAGCATAATTTCTCAAAGTTAAAGGCTGTCATGGCTTACTGATTAACTTAAATTCTCTGTCCTTCACTTTTCTTTATCACAAAGATTAGAAAGATAGAAAAACATAAGCTATATATGCTATCTAGTTTTATATATATAGAAACTTTGTACTTGTAGTGGAAAGATCATGGCTGGCGAATGGAAGGAAGGCAACGCAGTAGAAAAATCTGTAGAAGTCTTATAGATCCTTCTATTAAATTATGGCATTTAAGTATAGTAAAAATTAAGACCATGACCCATTAGTTACTGGGAATGTACCCAGTTAACCTTGACTGAATAATTTAATTGTTCTATCTACATTAATCTCTTCTGAAACATTATCATTTTGGTGCAAATGTATTGGAGGTATCTAACTTTAATGCAAGTATGTGCAGTAATGGAAGGAATTTGACTACACTATTATCCAGAAGGCCAGTTAGACTGTAATAAACAAAGAGCCGCTTGAAGGAAGGATCCCTTTGAATTTCTGGAATTTGGAACCAAAACGAGCCTTGGATAATACATGCACCATGTCAAATGTCCAAACTAAGGGCAGAAATTTTGGATTTCACACAGCTAAACTTTGTCTGCAAGGAAATGACAGGTAGAGTTGCTCAATAGATTGGATTGATCAGAGAAAATTACAATTACAAGTTAATCTTGATTCATTTTCCCATGCATTATGAACTCCAGATTGTTTTCTTTTGAATCATATAGGCAATAGCCCATCTGCTAAAATGATTGTCACACTAGCACAAGTATACAACATTATAGACACTACTATTCCAGTTTAAGTGAGAATTCTAACAAATGAATATATTTCCCACCTAAATGAATCAAACACAAACAAACTTCATAATAAAACATATTGATGAGTTTCTACAGTACATGTTGTAGATTTGCTCCACATCCAACATGACTGCGATACTCCAAGAATGAAAGTGTGGCACCATAATGAGCCAAAGCTCCTAATACCACAAAAACATGAAAAACTTGATGGCTGTGTCCTGTTAGGTCGAACCATCCAGGCTTCAATCTCTCTGGAAACCTGCTGACGTAAAACCCGGTTCCAGTCAAGTAAAATATAGCCATGGCAGACTCGTAAGCCAAAATGGTGTCGCGCTTGGGGTTGCTCCAGTTGACAAGTATTGCGTGGGCTGCTGGGATAAGGCCAAAGAGTGCCATGGAAGAGAAGAGGAAGGCTCGAAAAGAACGAAACTTTCCGGTCGATAGTGATGGAGAAAGTAGTGTTACTATAGTGAACATTCCCAGTGCAGTGACACCACCAAGGTAGATAAATTGCCAGTGTGGTTCACATTGGAAGATATAATAGATTGGAGGGAAAAATGAGGTGATGATCATTGTGGCGATGCCAACATAGTCCATTCGCAACAAGAGAATGTTCAAATGGTGTGAATGGCAACAAAAGAGGTGACAAATGGTACTTGAGAGGAGGCAGAACATAGAACCACCTAGGAATACATAGAATGGCCACCGGGTTGCCGACAAAACATCCATTTCCACGGGTGATATGTGCTCCAAATCTAGCAGTTGTGTAGTCCCCTGAAACACTTTTGGTGTTAGATAATATGAGAAATCAATTCACAACTGGAGAAGGGAGGAATGCGTTTCTTATCTAATATGAGGCAACTTACCAAATAGAAATCCTTTGAATTATAAGAAACATTTCTTTGTGCACCAGTAAGAATTGACCTGTAAAAATATTGCAAGGCTTAGCAATTTCAATTATCACCATAATTTGTTAAAGAACATTGAGATGACTTACTGGAACACAAGTTTTCCTGCATTTTACTTGGAGAGTAATATTTCTTAATTTCTTGACGTGAAAATTTGGCAATACTTAACAGAAGTGATTTTCTTCAAAAAAGAACCCACACAAACTTATTCACTAATATTAATCTTAAAGCATAATTTCCTCCCTCTCCTAAATAATCTTCTACGTGATCATCCCCCAAGAAAACAAAATCCCTTTTTTTTTCAATTTTCCATCCCCCCCCCCCTTTATTTTTCCTCTTTGGTTAATTTTCCAATTAGCTGTTTAATTTAAGGGTTAGTGAATCTGATAAGAACAGACAGCCAAGTGTGAAGGTCTCAAAGAAATTTGTAGTTGCTGTAAGAAAAAGGAGAGCAAAATCATAGAAAAGGAAATCAAACTGAAGCTACAAAATTTCTTCAAAAAAAGTAAGATTTACACAACAAATTACCTGGTTAACAAGCCAAGTAGATCCGCAACCTGAGGCATTTGCATTAAATTCGCCATAGTCAACCCCACAAACAACAAGAAACCAAGAAGATGCCTGCAAAATGCAATTGAAACCCAACAAACCATTAAAAAGAAGAGTAATTATTAATTAACTAACTCAAAAATCAAGCACTAAATTTCCTTCTCAAAACTAAAAGAGAGATTAATTACTTACGTCCAAACATTGAGGGTTTCATTATGCCAACGAAAAATGCTAAAGAGAGCTTCTTTGAGAGGCCAATCTGCTCTGTAGTAACTCAAGATGAACTCATTATCCTTCAAGTACTCTGGCAGGTCCCAAAACGAGACTAAATCACACCGTTTAGTATCTTTTCCTTGGCTGATCTCATCTTTCGTGATCTTCCCTTGTTTCTTCTGGGCTTGATCCGTATTTTTCTTCCCTTTCCTCTTCACAGCCGTTAGAGCAGCCATAGAGTGAATCTCGAACGTAATTACAAATACAATCGTTAATTTCTCGTCAGGATATTTGAGCTTGTTTGGTAAGAATATAGAAAGGCTTGTCTTTGGCCTTGTTTCTGTCTCTGTCTATGTCTCTGTCTCTGTCTCTGTGCTCAGTTATTTGGAGGACACAGCACATATGCACCAGCCAACTGCACCATTTAATTATAGGGACATGCTCTCTCTCTCTCTCTCTCTCTCTCTTGTTAGTTTGGTGCGAGAGAGAGTTGCATGCAACATTGCAATGCAGTTGAATAATAAATAGTGAACGTCGTTAGGTCACCAATAAAATTGTGTGTAAAAGTTTCCGTGTGAGAAACAGTCACCGTCCTCATGTTTTCCATTTTTATTTTTATTTTTATTTTCGTATCAGTTTTTTAAATATCAAGATTATTTCTTTTTGTTGATTTTTTTGTAATTGATGAGGTATATATTTCATTATCAAAAAAAAAAGAAAAAAAAAGGGTAGTTGCTTGAATCACTTTATATTTATTTTAATGATGGATCTCTAGCTAGTACTCTGCTTGCTTTCACATTGTTTGTAGCCAGAATTCTGTTGTTTTTAAACTTGTAGGTCCGTCAATTAATTTCTAGTCTATCTTTACTTTTGGTTGGGAAAGGGTTTTGTCGTGTTTGTTTGATTTTGGGAGGAGGGAAAGTACTCTCTGTTGTTTGCAGCTACAATTCAACTTATTTTTTTATAAAAATTTAATTTATTTATAATTTTATATCGTTTTAATGTATTGATATGAAAAATAAATTTAAAAAAATAAAAAATATATATTATTTTAATATATTTCAATATAAAACACACTTTAAAAAAATACGAAATTCTAAAACCCCTTCGTTATCTTTGTTTTTCAATATTAAATTGGAAATAGCTAAACAGCATTAATTAGGCAACCCATCTCAGCGGCGCAGATAGTTAGCCCACCACTCGAACTAATTCTTGTGTATTTATTCATTTATTACTTACTAGTAATAGTAATTCATTGCCCTGAAGGCACTCCAAAACTTGACCACAAACAATAATTTTCTTGCGTTAATGTTGGCTTGTCGAGCTAGACAAATCTTTGTCTGTCGAGGCACCCCAAGTTTCATCATTTTTACGAACCATGCATCTTTAGCCCCACTCAAAGTCGAATAAATACTTGCGAATCTGCCTGCCTTACTCCTCAAGGCTATTTGAGATGAACACAAACAGTGTGGTAATCTACGAGTAGAAACATAGTTTTGCTCCCTCGTTGAAGTTAAGGAACACATTAGGAAGAAACATCATCATGGCCGTGTATGTTTGTTTGTTTGTCTGGTTTTTGTTGGTTAAACATGGTCTAGCTAGCTTGATTCTTAGATAAACTGATTAGATTCGAACAAGGTGCGTGTCTTCATCTTTCTTGTTTAAACTTGAATGGGAGATGATCATTTTCCTTTAATTGCCCCACATTAAATCATATGCTTGGTTGGGGCGCCAACTAACTCTGATAGGAAATGGAATTGAGACTTTAAAGACGTGTTGGTTATTAGTTAGATTGATTATAATCCACCTCTTTCGTGAGTTTATTGAGTGACTCATGCCCATCAAATACTTCGTCCTTCCGTCTAAGCACCTATTTGATATTGTGTTTCAAAAAAGGTTAGGGAAATTTTGAAATTTTTTTATAATTTTAAATTATTTTAATGCGCTTATATTAGAAAAATATTATTTTAAGATATTTTTAAATAAAAAATACTTTTAAAAACAATCATTATGATTCTCAAAACCCTTTTAAATTATAGGATGTGTTTGTTTTTCAGAAAGTGGTTTCTCAAAATTTCATATATTTGTTTGTCATTAGAAAAGTTGGTGAACGGAAAATACTTTCCACTCAAAGAAAAATTTGGTCTGGTTTTCAGGAAAGTGTTTTCTTTTTATTTTGAACGTAAAACACTTTTTGAAAGTTGTGAAAAATTTAGAAATGTTATATTATTTGCCGATTATATCAAATTTGATTCTCAAACTTTTGATTGCTATATATATTTTGTTTTGAATATTTTTTTCAATTTCATCTCTTAAATTTAATTTTTATATTAACTTTGGTCTTTATTTCTATAATTGTTATTTGTTTTTTCCTTATTATTTTTTAAATGAAATTTTTTATCTATTAAATTTGATCTTTATTCTTTTAATTGTTACTTATTTTATTTGAAATAATTTATCAAATGGTAATTATTATTATTTTAATTTCTTCATCTTTTAATTTTTTTATTTGTTAGATTTGATCTCTATTATTTTAATTATTATTTATTTTATTTGAGATAATTTATGAAATTATATTTTTTTTAATTTCATTGAAATTCAACTTTTTAATTTGTAAGATTTGTTTCTAATTAATTTAATAAACTTGAAAAAAATAAAATATTAATAACTTATTTTTCAGCTCATTTTCCATGATATAACCAAACACTGAAAAATCTTTTTCAATTTATTTTTCATTACACTATTAAAAAATCAAAAAATAATTCATTTTTCTAAAATTTATTTTCCTGAAATTTACTTTTTACAAAAGAAAAAAATTACTAACTATTTTCCAGAAAAAAAAAAAAGTCAGGACTCTACGTCCAAAAAAGTGGATGAACTCCACATTCGGAATTGAGAACTTTTGGCACGTCGTGCACTTCTGCCCTTTCTTAAAAGCAAGGAATCTATCAAGATGAGCTTGCCTGTCCATCCATGTTAGAGAAACAATCAAATTCCAAAGACCCTGTGCAGGCTCGAACACCCTTTTTGTCAGGATCTTGCAGCATATAATAGACTAATGGAGAGATATTCCAGCCTCCCTTCAGATTTGACCATGCATGTGCATACTCCTGGCAAAATCTACAGTTTAATACTGGCAAATGTACCGACTAATACACAAAACAGAGGACCCCTGAACCATCTTTATGTACACTTAAATGAACCTATTAATTAATACACCAGTGACAGTAATCTCTCTCTTTCTATATTCATTATGAGTTGTCTTGCTTTCCATTTCTTAGCTAATGTTCCAATGCCAGAAGTGTCATCCAACCTTTCCTCCTTCAACAAAAGGTGGAAAAACTGGAAGAAGAAAAAACAGGAAACAGTTTTCGGCAATTTCACCGTTTAAGACTGCATTTCTTGTAAAGGGCAAAGAAGCAAATAGGAACTCTCTACTTTCATTTAACAGAACAGAATGTGCGTGTTAACAGCTTTAAGATAACATTCGCATTCACTGGCTCTTGTGGAGACCAAGCCAAAGATACTTGCAACTCTGTGTCCTTTTATTGAGACTCGGGATGCAGTAGGATCGGCAAAGGTTTGAATTTACAATAGAATAAACAAAATGGGAAAAGAAAGGACCAAACTGGTTCTGAGGCGTCGCAACAAGACCCACAAACAAGCTTCTAAAGCATTCAAGATCATAACAATGCTTATGAGGCGCTTGCCATGAGACAAGCAGGCAGAGACTTTTATGATAGGCGCATCATGGTCAACAGAAGCTGTTGAACAATAGTGAACGAAGGAGAATGACACTTTAGCCCTTGAGACATCCTAATTGTTCCAAGGAACTCCTGATATCAGAGCTTTCTTCAGGTGCTTGAACAATATTAGGGCTCTCTGATGGCATGACATCTGTGAGAGGGTAGCTTCGATTGGCATGGAGTTGGTTACTTGCACTGCTACAGACTCCTTTCAAAACTACACTTTTGTGCAGCCCACCCAGCAATCCTTCATAATCTGTGTCTCCACATTCTCCAGCAAAAACGACCATATTTGCCAATTCCACGCCCCATCGAACATAGAGATACCTGAAATGTAGTTTTGAGTCAAAATTTCATAAATTAGCATAACGGGGAAAAGAACAGAATTTTTGTGTTCTAAGTTCAATCAGCCATGCCAACAAAGAATGAAAGAAAACCTCAAGCGCATTATAGTGTATGGGAATAAGAATAAAATTGGTTATATAAATTCTCAATGCCAGGTCCCAAATTTTGGCCACACTGCTTTGTCCGTGCCTAAGGTTCCTTTACTATCCAATTTGCTATATGCAGTTTCATTTATAACTTCAATTGCAATATCATGGAAAACATGTATTAATGAAAAACCCTACCTGAGGGCTTGGGAGCGGGAAGCCAATACTGGAATTACATTTAACCTGGTCCCGTTTTGGCAATAAATAACATGGCAACGGAGAGCCTGAATTCTCAGCGCCTTCTGAAGCTCCTTAACAGGTGGAACCTGCAAAAGACATGGATGTAACTCACAATGCATTCGCATCCCACTGCACTGCAAATCTTAATTTAAAAATAATTCAGGCACCTATAAACCACGTCTAAACTGGTAAATTAACCCTTAGTTTCAAAAGAAAAATCAAGAAGTCACTTGAGAGAAGAGAAGTACCAATCCTGGCTTTTTCACTGTAAAAGCATAACAATAGTCAGTTGAAAGTTGTTCCGCTGCAGTTACAATCCGTTCCTCATTCTCAGCCTTCTTATCAGAAACTGAAGATGCCCAGCGAACCAGAGTCTTCCTCAGCCCTTCTCCACCCCAACGATATTCAATGTGTGAGTGATAATAAAAGTCAACGACAAAGGGACCATCCTCCGGGTTGGGAGTTGAATAGTAGAGGTCACTACCACTATTGCAAATGAAAGCATCAAAATCACTGGGGCTAAATCCCTCTGAAGCCAGAAAGGAGCGTATCTCAGATATGGTCAAGGACGTTGACAATATGAACCCTATTGAACCTTCGGTCCTTTCCTTTTCAACAGCCTCAAAAATCTTTCTAGTGGCTTCAGCAAGACTGGAGATTGTATCAAAGTCCACTGCAATGACAAAGATTTGTTTCCTCCTCCTCAATGATGGAAACTTACCAGAACTGCTGTTTTGGTCAACAGCCTTTCGTGTGTCCTTTACTACACCCTTGGACCATGACAATACAGCATTCTCTATTTTACTCTTCTTATCAGTAGCATTTCCTTCAGAATCTAGAGGATTATCATTTCCACTACCTCCAGTCTTTTCCCCATCTAATGAGAACTTTAAGTTCAAAGATAAATCCTGTATATCTCTCAAGGAATCACCAGGAGAATCTGTATCGGAAGTATCAGCTCCATCATCACTTTTTTGCCACTGTGGATGCCTTGATTTGCAACTGGCTATTCTGGATAGGTAAGTCTTGCAATGCTCTGGCCAAGAAAACAAGTGAATGTTCTTCAACCCATTCTGACGGCATTTTGCCCAAAGGTGCTTCTCGGCAACAAGCTTTAGAAGAGCACCAGCAATGGATTGCTGATCATGAGGATCAACAAGAAGACCGTTGTCAAGTACCTGAGGAAATATCAACAATCAAAACTGGAACATTTATACACAACATGCTCATTCACATGCATAAACAAGTTATATATCTTCGGCAATATTTTTATTGATGAGCACGCATACCCGGTGTATGTCTACTGGACCTCCATTTTTTGTGGCAACAATGGGCAATCCATGAGCTGCTGCCTGCTCAGTGGAAAAAAGTAACAGTTTATAGTGGTATCAAATAATAAATTATCATCAAGAAAAACTATTCATCTAATCAAGAAGAGCACCTCAATTAAAGTAAGTCCGAATGGCTCAATGAAAGCTGGATTGATGAAAACTCCCTGCACAAAGTTCCAGCTAGAATTAGGTATCTAACAATACTGAGTTATGATTGTGTGTTTGGAAACAGAGACTGAAGGCCAAAGGGAACCATCTATGTCATGCAGATGGAGTATGACATATAACAGCAATTACATCAGATGAAAATTCACCAAAATACAGCAATAAAACACCAAGCAAACAGAATAATAATACCCAACCTCACGTGTATCCCCGAGAAAACACATGAAACTAATATGCTTGAAATGCTTTACAGAGAATTAGACAAGCATTATAGAAGTTTTGTTAGTCATAATTGGATGGCTAATCAATTATACATTGCACTAAACTAGCTAACAATTAGAGGCTGTTAGGAGAGACCTCGGCCAATTATTTGTAATGTCAAGCATTTGTGACTTTTCTTATCTTGAGATCAGATGATCAAGTCATTTTTAGTTTAATCCAGTAAACTACAGGGCATACCTTTGTCAATTATTTCCTCGACCACTGTACTAAATAACGGAGCAAAACACATAACCTATTTTATGACTTTTCTTATCTTGAGATCAGATGATCAAGTCATTTTTAGTTTAATCCAGTAAACTACAGGGCATACCTTTGTCTTTGCTGCTAGACGATATATGTCAGGAACATCAGACTGCTTGTGATGTTTAGGGTAAGCAACTTGCCCATACAGATCATACTTGTCAATAAGCTTGAGCACTGAAAGAAGGACAGATGCATTTGTGCTGGACATTTCATCAATGCCATCTCGATTACCCATAATTAGAGTCTGTAAAGTGAAGTGCAGGGCGAATAAAAAGATAGCATGACCTCAACTGAAAGCAAGCTCAATTGTGCAGCAATCAAGAACAGGTTTACATTTAGGTAACTTAACATACAAGGTTAGCAAGCTCTCTCAATTGTCGGCATTCTCCAAATGCTTCAACCAAAGTTGTGATGTTCTTTTTGGGATCTGGTCTTGCAAGGGCAAGTATCATAGGTTTGCGAGGATTGGTAAAGAAGCGCATGATCTGCAGCATAGCAAGTAATGAACTGAAATCAGTTGTCCAATTAAGAGTGGGGAAAGGGTAAGATTAAATATATTGGCTATAAGAAAAAACTAAAACCTCTGCCCATATTGGTGGATCAGGAGAAGTAGGATGGTCTTCATTTCCTTCTATTTCACCATCCATATCACCATCCTGTGGAATAATGTGATGAAACTCCATTCCAGGAGGAATTATCTGCAGAGCACCACAATTTATTAACATATGTTTCCTTCACTAGAAAGCAATTTGCCTTGAGGAATAAGACAAAAACAGGCAATATGAATATTAAAACCAGATAGGGTGCATGCTAGAAATCTACGTCTATGAAATATAGCCATCCTGCAGTCATTCCCAACCACACGTTCCTTGGAAAAATTTAGAAACTAAGCACTATTCACCATCTTGTACTTAGTTCCATGCGCATTCCGTTTAGTGGGCAAAACATCAAACTCCAAGTATCCCAGGTTGACATATACAGCCACTGGCATCATTGTTTAGGATGTAACCATGCATTTAATGAACTGGAGTAAGGATCCCATTAAACCCACCCTAACCTAGCTGAGATTCACTAACCAAGATCTGAGGCAGAGCAAGCTTACTTGGATTCTGATAGTGTATTTGCTATTTGGAAGCAAGGAGCTTTTATGAGGTTACCAAACCCCAATCAGGGAAAAAAGGGTACTTACAGCCATGCGGGGCATGAACCTCCCATAACAACTCACGTTACGTTTGATTCTTGCTCGCAGTTTACGCTCCAGTATTGGATCAAAACCATCATACAAGCGCCATTGCTGCTCTATTTCTTGCCTAGTGCTGGTTATGACTATCTCTGATGAATCGAGTGATAACTCCTCTGCCTCTATCCGACGCATTATTTTGTATGTTGAGTTGATCTCATCCCTTGAGAGTCGGCCTTGTTGAAGTAGCTGCTCTAATTTATCCCGGCCAAGTGAGTGACCAGTAAAAAGCATGGGGACATTTAAAGCACCAGATAGAAGAGCAGCAGAATCGCCAGCATCAGCATAATGGCCATGGATGGCAACAGGCCAGACCGGCTTTCCCCCACCAATTTGTTCTCCTAGGCTTTTAGACATCTGAATTATGTGGCAGAGTGCGCCATCTACAAATTCAGGGATGTGAGGCCACAATAGTTCCTTTGGAACATATTTATCCTTCGGACCGAAAGGTATGCGGACAATATAAGCACCACTGCTCTCCCCCATCTCATCCAAGAAATCTTCTGAGTTTCTTAGAGTCAACATCTCTGTGGGTTCACCATAACTACAATCTACATCCGGGGCTGATACTTGTCTAGTAAACAAATCAACTCGATACACTCCTGGCATGGAGCCCAAAGCCCTTGCAAGTTCCACTACATATTTAACCTGATAGAAAAAATATCCAAGATCATTGGTTATCTATTCCTGCAGCTATGCAGTTATACTATGACCAGAAAATGGGAGTGAGAGCCACATATGACCACTCCAAACAAAAACTTCATATTACCTGACCGCCGGTATCAGAATCGCGCCCAAGCTCCATATTTTCTCCTCGTATTAGACCATGAAGGCTGCATGCATATTACTTGTTAAAAATATTAAATCAGCAACATGCACACTAGCAAAATCATGTGGTAAATCCTTGTGCCGTAATCAGGACATATATAATATCCTATTAATTTCTCTTCAGCAGTAAGAGAAAAGTGAAAATCCATTCGTTATGTTATAATAAACAATACCGCACCAACTAAATGCCTTATAGTCCTCTTCACAAGCACATTCAATTATTAGAGAACTAAAGTTCAGTCCATGCCTTATTAATACAATGTATAGTTTTTTCCCTTTCTGCTGATTAGCCCAAGCCTCCATTGCATCAACAGAATTGATTCTAGACAGTCTGTTCCTGATGCTATCACCATGGACCGATAAATCTCCAACTGCATCTCCTTTCTCTCCCTCTGATAAGTCTTCAGACATATCAGCCACTGCTTCTCTGCGGCCTCTTTCACGTTCAAGACGACGTTTAGCATTTCTCTGGGCTAGCTCTCCCTCAAGCTACAAAAGAAAATACAATAGTCAATCATTCAGCCCAAGATAAAAAGAACCATGAGCCAGAGAATGTGGCATCTCCTTTGTACACTGAGATTTAGAAAATCCAAAGAAAAAACGAAGGGTGACACGTTATTCATTGCAAAACTAGACAGCTACAAGGTAAACACTTTCCGTTTAGACACATTACCCGCTCACCCCCAAAAAAGGAAGGAAAAAAATTAAAAGAAAAATTTAACTATATCAGCACGTGCAAAGCATCAACAAGAGAATTTATTACCTACAAGCTCACACATTTCAACGAAATCTCAACAGATCTTGAAAGCTAATCGCATCGCAAGTAATAATAATTTGGAATGAGAACATACAAATTACCATATGATCATCTTCTCCAAAACGGTCATGTGCCAAGTGTGTTGCGATTGCAAATCAACAATATCAAACCTGATTAACTAACACTGATTTGTGATCAAACAACCTATTGAAAGGTTAAATCCCATGTAAGAAAAGTAACCAAACTCCACCCCCCCCCCCTCCCATTCCCTCCAAAAATATCCATCCAATCAAGTTCACAATTTTCCAACATCAAAAATTCCACTCAACTCTCAAATAAATACAAACACATCACCAAATACCAAATATCAAATCAAGAGCACAGCTAAAAGGGCCACAAAATTGATCTGAAAAAAAATCAACCTGTTTCTTTTGCCGAGCCAAGTTCCAGATCCTCCAACACATATTCTCCAACCTCGTATTCCTCTCTTGCGGACTCCTCGTCGCCTGAGCCTATACCAAACAGTAGACAGAAAAACACAGCCAAAATCACACTCATGCACGCAAAAAAATCAACAAAAACACAAAGGGATACACTTAATACAAACATACTCGAACCCAGGCGCGATGAAGATCGGTCTCATCAAATCCAGAAACAACCTCTTCAACAAAATAACGAGTTGGGCTAAACCTGCCTCTCTCTCTAAGCATAAGAGACGGGTTTTTTTCATCTAAGCCAGGACCTACATCAAGAATTGCTTCAAGGTAGCTGTTTATCCAATCATTCCCCGCCATTTTTTAGTTACCAGACCACCAACGCCGCCACCTGCACCACGACCACCACCAGCAGCAGCAGAGCTGTTTGTTTGTGGTTTTACTTGTAGGATTAGTACAGTATTAACGGGAAGATAGCGTAATAAAGAGAAAATGAGGGTGGCAAGGGAGAGGGCTTTCCTCTTTGTTTTGGACTCCACGAGATTTTGCTGCCTTCAAAACCGTAAATTGTCGTCTCTTTGGAATAATTTGGTATTTATTTATTTATTTCAGGTTTTTCAAAAAAGGAAAGAATTCTCATAAAAAAAGAAGAAGAAGAAATACAATAATTTCATTTTTTTTTCTCACATGACGGTTTGCATCAGTAATTAGTTGTTAGTGTGAATTGAATTGAATACTCAGAAATTATAAAAAGATTACCTTTGCACATCTTGTTCGGAATATATTTTTTTATAAAATTTTAATTTATATCTATGATTTCTTGTTATACAGCAAAAAAATTAATACCTGTAAACCAACAATAACACTAATTTTAGACACACACAAATATACAAGTATTTTCATTAAATAATTTATATTTAAACCATTTTTTATATATAAAAATGAGTTTTGAGTGAATTGTCTGTAATTAAAATGATATAATGGTGAGATTTGTTTCCTCCATTTCTTTTGTTTTAAAACTATATGGTAACATGAAGAATAAAATGTGTTACCATTTTAGGTAAATATTTAAGAGAGTATTTAACAGTGTGGTAATGGTTATTTTTCAAAGTATTTTTTATATAAAAATACATCAAAATAATATTTTTTTTATATTTTGAGATTTATTTTAAACACCAGTAAATCAAAACAATTCAAAAATAAATAAAAAAATAATTTTAAACAAAAAAATTATATTTTGACTAACCACTATTTAAATCACAATTTTAAACCGGAACTGAATTAAAACATTTCTGTGTTCCAGACTTAAATTTTAAGATTAATTTTTGTATTAAATTAATTTTTTTATATTTTTAGATTATATATTGATATAACAAATAAATTTAAAAAAATAAAAATATAATTTAAAAACTAACTCCGATATAATAAAAAAACGAACAACCACGTTACTGTTTTGCCTTTTTGGTACTGTAGGCTTTGTATGGAAAGTGGGGTAAGTGAATATCGGCAATGCATTTGGAATTGTTGACAATTACGCACCATTACTTTTTCACTTAATTATTATGTTTTAAATTAAATTTGGTGGGTGGAATGAATAAGGACTTTGCTCTTTTGAACAAATTAAAAAAAAAAATTGATCATGCATGAAATAAAGAATTTGGTTTAATATAATTAACTCCACTATCTCTTGTTATTTGCATATTTTCAACAATATTTTTTATTTTAATATCAATTTATCAAAACTATTGTAAAATATTAAAAAACATTAATTTTATTTTTTTAAGTCAAATACACTTAAATGCAGATTCGAACATGAAAACAAATAAAAGATACCTAAATATTTTATTTACATTACCTGATTTTCTTATATGAAAAAATACACATTATATATACACCCTTTTTTTTTTGAATTCGAGGAAACTTCATTCCTGGAAAGCGTACTTTGTAGGTACAGGTGAGGGAGTAAAACTCCGGCTGTCTCATGCTCTTACAAAAGGTGCACGCTTTAACTCGAACTCGAAACCTGCTGTGCAAATCTCAAATCCTTTAGCATCACGCTATGTCCATTGGAACCATTATATATACATACGCTATCAAGTATCAACCATATATTGTGGTACATGAAATTAATAGGCATGGATAATTTAATAATTTAATCAATAATAGTGTTAATCAGAATAGTTTAATAAAGGTGTCCATGTGGTGTAAAACAAATTCCGTATGGGTGCAAGAAATTCAAAGGAAGAAGAGACTACCACCTCTTGTTCTTGGGTACCAGGCTAGCATCTTACGTGCCCCATGCTAATTGGACCCAGGGATTAGTAGGACAGATGTCCACATCCTTCTTCCATGGAAAAAGCGAATCTCATTTTACTTTAATCTTGAAAGATCCCGAGATGATTAGTTTAATTGGTCGTCTAATAAATAATTGCGCTTGTGCGAATGAACAATTCACTGATCATGCCAGCACACCACTCGTGGCAAACACACGTGTGGGGGGTCAGTTTTGCACTTGTAATATGAGGATGATTACACTTTTGAGAGTGATTCACATGGACCGTATTGTATTCTTAATTAAGTGCTCTGGATGCTTAATAAATACTATTCTGATAACTAAATCAATA
>Ga0325411_1001798_pt1 | contig 23963 bp, 8 predicted proteins | sample PopdelMetagenome_13_FD_206181 | JGI IMG/M metagenome (GOLD analysis project Ga0325411, IMG submission 206181) | Populus deltoides microbial communities from Bellville, Georgia, United States - Xylem-PdIQD-R4 | ecosystem: Host-associated > Plants > Phyllosphere > Stem > Wood/Secondary xylem... | reverse complement strand
AGAAAAAATATCTCTGACTTTATCGAAAGGAAAATATCTATATACGCGTGTAGGCTCAATACTTGGCTGAATCCAAAAATATCGGGTTTGACAATTCGTCAGACTCGTATATACTTGGACTCAGCATTTAGTTGAGTCCAAAAATAGTAAGTTATTACCCGGCCTCTAATTCCTTTAAACAAGGATCCAAATAAAAATAAAAATAAAAATAATACAAAACTTGTTAATCCATGAAATATAATTATACTTTGAAAGCACAATATAAAAATAAACTAAAAAGAATTCGGCCATAAGCAAACTATTAGGAGGGACCAATTGAAATGATTATTAAAATTAAAGTCAAAATTAACTTTATAAAAAAATTGGTTTTCTTAAAAAAGGACAAGTAGCCGCAACTGGTCTCTCTCTGTTCACGGTTTTATTTATTTATTTATTTATTATTAATATTGGATAAACCGATAAAGAGAAGCAATCATCCATTGCACATTAGCACTCGGTGAGGCATCACAAAGTTTAGAAATCCCCATTAATTATCACAATGGTTGGTTTTGAGACAAAAAATATAAAATATACGAGGTTTTTTGAAACAAAATAATTCTTTATTTTTATTCACTAACACTCTTTAACAATGTAAAATATTAAAATTATTTTTTTATATTTTTATAATTAGTTAGCTTCATAAATTTAATTGTTATTGTTATTACCTAATACAAAGAATTTTTTAAATCAGCATGATTTGATTCAAAATCTAAAAATTTATATTTCAATGATACAGTTTTAATATCTACAATTTTTCTCAATTTATAAGAAATCCTATTTTTAATTTTGATATTCTTACATTTTATATTTTCTACATTTTTATTTATGCTAACTCTATATATTAACTTGTTTTTTTTTTTTTATCATGTTCTACTTAAAAACTATCTTAACACGAATCAAACTTATATAAAAAATTAAATGAATATTTATTTATAGAGAGATAAAAACTCAAGCTTTTAATTACATTTTGTTACTAGCTAAGGATTGATGAAAGGAACTTAGCAGAAACATGTAATAAATATGATAAAAAAATATTTAGTTATTGTTAGCATATTTTACATGTGTTGATTAACAATATATTTTAACATGTGAAGATTAGTTAATTAGTTGTATGGAAGATAGTACATAGTTATAAGGTTAGTTTATTACATAAATAATAATGTATGAGAATGGTGGAATTCAAGCAATAAGATTAACATTTTGACAACATAAAGTGTTAATTCTCTCTCACACACCCTCAATTTTTTCTATTTCTCCCTCAATTTTCCTTTAAACTCTTGTTTGGTAAGGAAGATACTTAACAATTGATATTAAAGCAACTTTCCAAAGCCAAATGGAGGTTGTTACTACACAAAAAAAACAATTAACAATGCTGGAAAACAATTAAGGAGAGGTTTTGAAGGAACTTTACTTACAAATGAAAGCTATGTTAGCAACCTTTAAATCCTTCAACACCAACCTCAAAGCAGAGAGGTAAAGAAACTCTAAAGAATCATCTTTAGTGATTCTTTCACCCACTAAATCAGTCCGAACAGAAGCCAATCATCAAAATGATCTAAGTCCAACTTCTTTCAAGGAGGATTGTTAGATAATGACCAAACCTTCCAAAGTTATCTATGTTCACAACGTGGGGGATGGAGTTTTTGAAATTGATTTGCTTAAGTTGGTCCAGCTATTCAGGATTATAATGAATCTTGTTATGCTTGATAATGAAAATCAGGTTTTTCTCAATATACAATATGTTATTTCATCCATTGATGATATCCAATACTATACAAGTATTTAACCAATCATAAAGGAAAGGAATGTTTATGTTCAATTCTCTTCACATCAAGAACTTACTATACTGGATCAAAAAAATTTCAAGGAGGAAAAATGCTTTTCTTTAACCAATAAGGAGTATGCTTTTTTCTATAAGAGCTTGACCAATGTTTGAAAGGATTATTTTGTTGTTAAGCACTTCCTTGTTAAGGGCCAACTAGAGTTTAAGACTATTATTTCTATGCCAAAGAGAGGTTCATTTGGTTTGTTTGGCATTTGTAAGAACATGAACAACATCAAGTTTTATGACATAAGGTTTTCATTATGGATGACTCTGAATAAAATTCTCAAAGTTATTAAGAAGAACTCAATAAACAATTTTTATATTTTTGCACACATTCTTAAGGACAAGAATGTATTGAAAAAGGAACTATTGTTACAAACCAAAGATTGATGAAAGGAACTTAGCTAGCAGCAGCAAGTTAAAAATACTACAAAAAACATTTAGTTATTGTTAGCATATTTTGCATATGTTGGTTAGTATATTTTAGCATGTGAAAATTAGCTAGCTAGTAAAGTGTTAGTTGCATGAAATTTGGTAAATAGTTAGAAGGTTAATTCATTGTATAAATAAGAATGTACGAGAATGGTGGAATCTAGGCACTAAGATTGATATTTTGGTAGTGTGAACCATTACTTCTATCTCTTTCTCAATTTCTTGTATTTCTCCCTCAAAGTTTTTCTAAACTCTTATTTGTTAAGGAAGTACATTAACACATTTGTAGTCAATTAACATAAAGCCATATCCAATGTACACCGGATAAAAAATCATAAACCATTACGTAATTCTTTGGAAAGAAAAGAGGTTTTTGTTAGTAATGAATACTTTTTTTATTTTCTCTTTTTGTGAATTCAGCCATTAATGATTTTGATTTGGAACTCTCTCTAATTATATAGTTGGTAATAAAATTATAATTTTAAATTGAAAAAAAAATTTATACATATATCCAGATAGACTTTAAAACAATCTAATGGTTAGAATACACCACCATGCTTTTCATCAATGACTAAGGTTGATAAGTAAAGGGCGTGGCTTGAAATTACAACCAACTTATAAGGATGGTTTTGAAATAAAATTTTGTAATATCTTACATCTTCTTTTCCTTCTCTTGCATCCCTTTAAAAAATTAATACCAAGTTTTAATTTCTTTTCAAAGATAAAGATAAAAATAATTTTTTTTTTGTTTTTAAAAATCATCATCATCATCCATCTTTACTATCGTAGTTGTTCTTCTGCAAGGGGCAAAACATTTTTCTTAGTTTCAATTGTTTTTTTTTAAATGACACAAAAATATATTATCAATGAGCTAAAAGGAGGTTTCTTGCACTAAAAAATAAACCAGGGTGCAATTGTGACCATCATCTCTCTCGACCTAATTAAACTATAAATACTAATCAAGAAATCTTATGGTATTTTAAGAAGTATTGTAATAACTATGAGAGAAGTAGACAAAAAAAATAAGAGATGAAATTTTAAAAATATAATTTTTTAATAAAAAAAGATATTTTTTATATCTTTAGTGGAAACAAAATGTAATTCTCTTTTATCTTTGTTTTTATCTCTTTTCTATAATGTAAATGTCTGATACTTATAGCTTGAATATCATAAAATTTTCAATACTAATCTCGCTAAAATATTATTCCTAAATCACTTCCAAAAATCTTTCAACCATTGAATTTTTAGATGAATACCCTATGTTGTCGGTGTGTGTGTGTTATCACGATAACATTGAAAAACAAACCTTTATCCAAGAGTAAAATGACAATATTGTTTAATATTTTAACCAATTAAACATGAAAGGACAAAACAAGATTAAAAAAAATAAAAAACTATGGTTCAAGATAACCACAAACTATACATACATATATATATATATATATAAAACAATGTTGAACAATGACATCAGAAAAAAAAATTATCAATCCTTGTTAATTTTTAAAACTTGTGACCCGGGTTAATATATCGGAATTACTATACATGAAAAAATCATGAAACTCAATCCCTAGAAAACGGAACGTTGAAGGATGACTCAACAAAAAAAATTAGACAAAAAAAATCCAAAAACAATAGCAATTAGAATAATAAGGGTTAAAATCATAAGAAAAAATTAATCAAAGGGCAACGACAAAATTTCAATTTTAGAGTTAAATTAAAAAGAGTAAAACCATTAACAAAAGCGAAAAAAAATAAAAAAAATAAGTATGAACACATCCAATTACATAAATTACAAACTAGTTTTTAAATAAATTTTTTTAAAAAACCATCAACATTAAATAAAAATATAATTGGAAAAATTAAGCGACAAATATAGATCAATATATTTAATATCACAAAACAAATCATTTATCTAGTTGTGTTTAATGAATAAACAAAAATGTAATTGGAAAAATTAAGTGACAAATGTATATCAAGATATTTAATATCATAATACGAGTCATTTATCCAGTTGTGTTTAATGAATATAGTTATGAAAGTCAATCTTTAACAGAATTCGACACACTCATAAAATTTATTGAATAAAATAAAAGAAAAAAAAATTTAAGTAGGGCTGCACATGTTAAAGATATTGTAAAAAAAATGTTTTTTTAATTTTTATAAAAAAATTTAATATATATAAAATATAAAAAGGATTTTATATGAATCATACCAACCTCATAAAAAATTAAACACACTCAATATAATTTTAAAATATATGTAAAAAGTATTATTTTTTAAAAACATAATATAAAAAAATGAGGTTAGGCGATGTGAACTTGGTAAGCTAGGTCTAGCACCTAGCTCATAAAAAAATGGCCTGTAGGCGGACCTACAAGTCTAGACCCACACACATAAACCTTATTTTTTCCACTATAATCGTTGAAAAAATAGGGCTTTTATTTTTTAGACCTAAAAATTTATTTATCCCTATTTTTTATTCAAAATATCTAGGAAACACCCTTGGAACCTTATTTAACCAATCCATAGCCTTAAAAAACACAAAAACCTGCTCCTAAACCTATAATCAACCCGAAATAAAAAAAAATCTTTTAGAGCTCAAATTTGTTTTTTTAGGTATTTTTGATGTAAGAAAACATTTAATCTTAACTCTTCTCATTAAATGAAATCATTTTAAACAAAAATCAACAATTTTAATGGTCAGAATCATCGCCAACAACTTTTTTTAAGCTGGAATTCGGAAACCCCCTCTTCTTTACTAAAAAAAGATGAAAAAGTAGTATGATATCAAAATATAATATTTAAAAATTATAGAGACTAGTTATCAAATAGCTTAAAAAGATAGGAGATTAAAATGAATTTTTCAAACAAATTATAACTTAAAAAGATAAGAGATTAAAATGAATTTTTCAAACAAATTATAGAGTCACTAATGATGTTACTCGTATTTTTTACTTAAACTTCTTTTCTTTTAATTCAACCCTCACTCCCTTAAAAATACATAATTGAGCTTTAATTTGGATTTAAAATAGCTTAATTGTGTTAAAAAAAAGTTTTGAAGATCAAATTAATTGTTTAAATTTTTTTTACTATTGCAATCGACGGTAGATTATGAAAGGATGAGTAGTAAAAAAAGCTACACTAAGAAAGCCACATGCTTTATATATTCTGTTAATTCAAGAAAATTAACATTACTCTTTCTAGTCCTAGCGATAAAAGTATATTCATTCATCCATAACACAATATAAATACTCTCAACGCTGCAGAATGTCAAATAACATCATTGCTTGTTTTGATTATTCAAAAACAAAATTGTTTCTCAGAACGCTGCATGATGTATATGCTGGTGGCTTTCCGAAAAGGAGCAAGGATTCAATTCCATCAAATGAACAATCCGTATCCCCCAAAGTGTCTTGGCTATCGACTGCTTTCTAGGTCTAGGAGACCCTGCTTGCAATGGTAAAAGATTGGTTTCTGTTTGCGATACCCTGTCTGTAAAATATGAAAAAAGAACACTGCTATAAGCACTGAACTAATCACTGTCCCAAGTCTCATCCACCTCTTTCCGTGATATCACCTTCTTACCATTTGCTTCATGCTTCTCCCGTTGCTTCTGGAGGTGATCTTCACTTTCACCACTGTCCCTGTAATTATAATCCTTTTCACTACCTGCTCTTAATATGTCTACCTCATCATCTGATTCCCACATCGCATGTTTTGAATCATTATACATATCATCTGACCCAGAATCTTCCTGGAACGTCTTTCTTCTGGAATTTGCTTCAGCATTTCTCTTGAAAGAACCAACTCCATTCTTCTGCTTCAAACTTCTTGATATTTTAAACTCGTCACGCGCTTCATCACTGTCATAGGCATCACTCTGCGGATCAGTTACCCTGGTGATCTCATTTCTCTTCAAGGGATATGTATCCTCCTCTTCATCACTGCTGCTTTTAAAGATGGGACTTGCTTCTGCTCTTGATGTTCTTGAGACATGTTCTTCCTCAGCATCTGATTGCCACATTGCATTGTCAAGATCACTTAACATTTCTTCTGATTCAGAATCTTCTTCAGCCATCTTTTCTTTGAATTCAGGTTCAAATTTTCTTTTGATATCATGAGAATTATATTCCCTTCCAAGCCCATCTTGCTTCCTCTGCATCCCTCTAGATCTGCGATCTGCATAAAAATCACGCTCATGATCACTATTATCTCTAACATTCCACTCATTATCACCCTCAGAAACATCACTATCATCATCTCGATTAGAACTCATCCATTTGTCACGTGCATCTCTCCAATGCCTGGCTCCTCTTGCCTCACCATCGGAAACTTCACTTCTATATATTTCTGGGCTCCTAATCCGCCCACCATAATCTTCCCTGTTCCAGTATCTAATCTTACCAAATTCTTCTTTCTCTGCAGCTTCTTCTGCAGCCCACTCTTGATCTGCTGCATCCTCTATCTCAGCAATAAACCTATCAAGCTCCTCTTGATCACTCTCGTCAGCAGGGGGTTCCAAATGTTCTAAATGATCATGAGGCTCCACCATTGACCCTTTGTCACCATGAAAGACATAAGGGCTTCCTTCCTTCTTGTCAATAGCATTGAAGAATGTGGAAGCTACTCTCTGAATGCTGGCCATGGCAACTGGATCCTCAGGGTTTACCCCCATTCGCCGGAGCTGCTGTTCAATTTGCTTGATGTTTAGCTTCTGAGATTCAAGAGCTTGCTCAAACCTAGCCTTAAACAGTGCCTGCACAAATGATGAGCATGTTATAATCCACAAGCTCTTACAGCCTTGCATCATAAGAAAATGTCTCTTTTGTGGAGACAAGTCTCCTTTAACAGTATTTATCATTAAAAAAAAAACCCTCCATCTAAAGAATAGCTCTCTGGATAGCGAGAGATGGAACAAAATTTGTTACAATGATGGCAATTTGCCACTGACTCTTGTCCTCGTTATATCTGGCCACTAGGCACTCAATCCAATCCTCTGTCTATATGGCCCATATGTATGCTATCATTGATTAAGATTGGCTTAAAAAAAAAACATAATTTAACTGCTGGCTAGCATGAAATGAAGTGCTATCTTGTTTTCTTCAATATCTATTATAATGAAGACTAAAATATACAGCAAGAAATAGTTTCACCCACCTTCCTTTTTGTAAGAGTGTTAAGAGGGATCAAATCTTTTGGTTGGCGATAGTTTCTGCCTCTGAACATGATAATTGTCTTCACGTTATGAACATTTACCACAATACCTCCACTTAGTCTTGCTATCATGGTAGCCATTTCCTTGATTTTTTCTTTTGGAAAGTTGTCACAGCTTACTTGCACAGTCTCATGAAACTTCCAATGCATATGCATATTTTGGACAACTCCTCCAAAGACTCCACGGACACCAACAGGAACATAATTTTTATTTCTGAAACCAATCTTCTTATATGCTTGAAGCTGCTCAGGTGTCAGGAGCTCAGGATCATGCAATGGGGATGGCAACTCAGGTAGATCATATTTTTTTAGCTTCTGTAGGAGCAATGCAACTTTCTTCTTAGCCTGGAATAGTCAGATTGGAAAAAATAATTAATCAAATAATACTAAATAAGACTCTGTTGTGAGCTTAACAAAAGTGAAAATATATACTTACAACACAAAAATATCTAGAACTGGGACGTTGATTATCATTGTTGGATGAAGAGATATAAACATAGTCAACAACTTTTTTCTGAGCTATATTGTTCAGATCCCAATATAAAGCATAGGTTTGTAACTAAGCTCCATTGTTCACAGAAACTTAATTGGTACAAATTAGTCTAATCTTATTTAAATTCTTTCAAAGGTCTCAAAGCATTTTAATGTTCATGTGTCATGATATCATACAGGTGTTATTGTGGAGAAATGCACATGTTAATCTAAGATTAGTTCAATACAAATTAGTCTAATCTTATCGAAATTCTTTCAAAGGTCTCAAAAGCTTTTTAATGTTCATGTGTCGTGATATCATACAGGTGTTACCGTGGAGAAATGCACATGTTAATCTAAGATTGTTTCTTAAGGGTATGAGTAGTGATCTTGGGAACTAGGCCACCTTAGGCTCCACCCATGACATAGGTTAGCAGTCCTTTTTCACATTTAAAACTATATACATGCCCAAATTCATTAGTGCAACTATTTATTACGCAACAACAGTTATGGCTTTGGACGAGGATTTCAATTTTAGATAAATGCTGGTTGAACAATTTTGTGAACTATTCCCATGACCTCGTAACACAGTTGCGCATGCTCTAAAGTTGCATAGCCATGGGAGGAAGAAGGTGGCAGCATTATACATTTCATGAGTTGGAAAGAACAGCATTTCTGGTTTGCTCACCATGAACTTCCCAAGCATGATACACTCTAAACCATACACATACAGATCCCCGATCACCATTCATTGTACAATTTAGCCTGTAATGTCATAAATCTACTCACCATTACCATCACTAGCCTAAGCTCATCCCATCAACACCAAGTAAATTGAAAACCAACCCATCATTGGTCAATTAAGAAACAAGAAATAAAGTAGTAGACATAAGAGATAACATACTCTTTTGAGGTTGTAAATGAGCCTCTCCTCATCAGTCATCAATTTCTTCTTTAATTTCTTCGCTCTCCGAATCTCTCTGAGTGTTTTACCAGACTCTTTACGCATCCGCCTTTCGACCTTGCTCCTCATGCTCCTCCCTTTTGAAGTAGACATTGAACGGCACCATCCATTGTGGGGATAATTCAACAGTGAAAAGCTTGGTTGAATATCATTCGAACAAGCAAGTTTTGGAGCAACATCCTTGAATAACACAATATTACTAAAATACAAAACCCAAAAACAATTGAATTAGATTGTAGTATTACAACATAAACAAAAACCCATCTTGGGTTGCAACAAAAAACAAGGGATTTACAAAGAAAACGAAGGGAAAACATTAAATAAGTAGACTTTGGATGTTTTTAAGTACCTTTTGGGACTGGATTGAAGGAGAGAATAGAGTGTCTTGAAGCAACTCCTTTGAAGGTTCCTAGCAGCAAACATTTGCAAACAAAAATCCTCAATCCCTTCGAAAAAAAGCTAATAAAATCAAATAAGAAAGTTGGGTCTTTCTGTTTAAGAATGAAGAGGGCGTGGAGCGGAGACGGTGGAGGAGAAGAGGTTTTGGACTTGAGGGGTTTAAGGGAGTGGAGATATGGACTTGGTGAAAGAGTAGAGGTTTGGGTGCGGGTTCAACCTGTTTGGTGCTAACTATGGACTCCGGCTCTTCTAAAGTTCAAGTTAATAGAGTGTTAAGAATATTTGTTAAAGTGTTTTTTATTTTAAAATATATTAAAATAATATATTTTTTATTTTTTTAAATTTATTTATAATAGTAATATATTAAAATTATTTAAAAATATAAAAAAATAATTTTAAAAAAATCAAATTTTTTTAAAACGGCAGTGAAACCACCGCCCCATACAACCCTTCATTTAAAAATATTTCAATGCCTTATAACTATTTTACTTACTCTTTACACAGTAAACTAAAACATAAGATATTCTTAATTGTACTTTGCGTAAATATAGTTTATTGAGGATTGCATTGTTTCACAACAATATAATTGTTAAAAGTTTAATTTAGTCCTTCAAGTTTTTAACAAAGTTCAATTTAGTTCTTAAACTTTTTGAATTAATATTTTTCATCCATATAGTTTTAGGTGTTTACATTTCCTTCCTAAAACTTTATTTTATTCATGCTTTAGTCCATAGACGTTGAGAAAAGTACAATTTAATCTTTGAAATTTTGTGAAAGTTCAATGTAATCCCTAAAGTTTTGATTTTTATATTTTTTGGTACATGGGTTTTAGGTGTTTAAATTTTAATCCCAAAACTTTATTTTCAATTTGGTTCCTGAAGTTTTCAAAATGTTCGATTTGGTCTTTAATTTTTTAATATTACATTTTAGTCCATGTATTTTCAGGTGTTTGTGTTTCAATCATAAAACTTTATTATAGTCATGTTCTAGTCCTCAAATGCTGAGAAAATTCAATTTAGTCCTTGAAGTTTACAAGGTTCAATTTGATCCCTAAGTTTTTTTTTCATTTTCGGTCATTATAGATTTATGTTTTGGTTTTAAAAATTTATTTTACTTACATTTCAGTCCTTGAATGTTGATAGAGGAGAGAGAAAGATTTTAGCATGCTATAAAAAAAATCAATTTTAGTATTATTGAGTTTATCTTGGAGAGAGAAGTTTAATGGAGATAATTTTACCCATTAACCATGTTAGAAAAAATTAATCGATGTCCGTTAAGTTTTTTATATTTGATTTTTTATTTTTAGACGAATTAAAGAGTGTTTTCGAGTTAAAAATGAGATTATTGAGAAACAAGTTAAAATTTAGGTTTTAAGGGTCTAAAAATCACGATGTTAATAAAAAAGGCATGTTTTTGTTAAAATATTAAAATATCACATAAATAAGAAATAAAGATTTTGATTATAGAAATACATTTTTTTCTTTAGAATTGTATTTTTTTTTCAAACTCTTTCGAATGTTTATACTAATCGACACATCATTAAATAAAAATTGGCTTTGAAAATGGTTTTACTACTTTTATTCTTTCCTTTATTCCATGATTTATTGAACCTTTATTATTGTTAACTAGTAGGACTCTTTGTAGTCTATTCTTATAAAATATTTATATGTGTATCTATCGTTCATTTTTTATTAAAAAGATTAACTTTTTGTTGTAGTTTTCAATTAACATTCACAACTCTTTTATGATTTATCAGTTTATTTTTAAATGTATTAAGCGCATGTATCATCTTTTCATTTCTTTATTAACAAATTTCATGATACTAGAAAATGTATCCATAATATCGATATTTTCTTCTCTTATGTTATAAATTAACTTTGAAATTATGTCCACGACATCATGCCGACACGATAACTAGTTAATAATACACACACACACACACACACACACTCTCTCTCTCTCTCTCTCTCTCTCTCTCTCTCTCTCTCTCTCTCTCTCTCTCTCTCTCTCTACAAGCTTTAGAATTATTTTGGGAATTTTTTTGTCCATATCATTACTAATATGGTTGTTATGCCCTTCCTTTAAAAAACCTAAAAAGTATGTGTGTGTGCAACTATCATGTAGTAATGTGAGTGAATGAATAGTACTTTATATCTAATCACAAAAACAAAAAAGAATGTTCAAATATCAAACGAAGGCAAATAAATACAACATATAATAAGAGGCTAAACTTATAAAAAAAATATTAAAGCAAAGCTTAACCCTTAGATCCTTAGTAGACTCATCATTCTATCATTGAGGGACATCAGATGATGAGTTTTGAGAGGGGAAATGAAGAAAAAAAATTGTCACCTAGTTAAGATAACTAGAAAACATATTAACTAATCTATTCAGAGATCAAGGGTAAGGGGCCGATTATTATTGCTAATTATTTGTTACTTAGGACTTAACCTATGATGAGATATCAATTACCTCTATCAAATGAAAATTGATATTTTAGATCTCGAACCCTAAGAAAATGTCTACTTCTAGAAGCAACATCGTTAAAATATTATAGGAGTTTGAAGAAAAGAATTGCAAGAATTTAAATGTACTTGAAAGCAATAAATAAAAGCAATAAAACCTTATTGAAAAGAAATGCAAGAATTTAAAATTTATTCAAATCTAAATATCTCATAACCATTAAATTTATAACATGTTGAATTTTTTTTATGAAAATAAAAAATAAAATGCATAAGGGATTTAAGATTGACTTTTAGAGTTGTTGGGGTTGTCTTAAAGCAACTGGAATAAGATTGGCAGCTACTAGAAACTCTTGAAACAGTGGCGGCACGTTGGGTTCACATGTCACTACTTGTTGAAAGGTACCACTTAGTAAACTAGACGTGTCTCTCTATCTTCTTCACTTCCTCTATAACTGTGCAGTTACCATTGGGTACTACTATAGAGAAAGATCTGTTATATTGAAGTTTTTGCCTTCTCTTGATTCTCTCTTCACAGTTGTTGCAGTTATCATTGGTTACTATTGCTATGAAAATGGTGCTACTAAAGGAGTAATGGTCGTGTTGTGGTGGAAAGAAGGAGGCATATTATAGTATTTAATGGTGTTAGTTGTCGGTTAGTTTGGAGGGATAAGCTAGGGTTGTTATGTTTTCCTATCTTTCTCCCTTTTAGCTTCACGGTTGTTGTCGCTACTAGTGATGGCGTGAAGAGGAAGATGATGTGGTTGAGGTGTAGAGGAGAAATTATCATCTAGAATATAACTTATCACCGACATTGATGTGGGGAGAGTAGGTCTACTGTGATAGTATGGTTGCTTAGAAATATAGAAATTAGGGAGAGAGATTGTGTTGTTATACTTTTATGGTGGTGTCGTCAACGATATTGGTGATCATGGTAGTGTTGGCCAGAAATAAGAAAGAGAAGAAAGAGTGATGATGAGTTAATTGTTTTGTGTCTCTCAATTTTCAACAAATAAAAAAGGTTATTACTTGTTTCTTTTTTTTTTCTCTCCCCACACTCAACACATTTCTCTCTAGTTTTTTTAATGGTGGGTTATTGCTTGTTATACTTTTATGGTGGTGTCGTCAATAATGTTGGCGATCATGGTGGTGTTGGCTAGAAATAAGAAAGAGAGAAAATAGTGATGGTAGGTTAATTGTTTTGTGTCTCCCAACTTTCAACAAATAAAGAAGATTGTTGCTTGTTTCTTATCTTTTTTTTTTTCTCTCTCTCTTTTGTCTCCCCGTACTCAACACATTTCTCTTTAGTTTTTTTAATGGTGGCTAGGGTTTTTAGAGGGGAAGAAGATGAGGATCCCTTTGTGGGAGAGATAAGGTTCAATTTATATTACTCTCCTTGGAGATTTTTTTTAATCACTTATTCCAAGAATATCCTAAGAATATCTTTATTGTGTATTTGCTTAGTCCTTTATTTTTACTTGTTTTGCATTTTTTTTTCCACCTATCCATTTTACTCTATATTTTGATTTCTCATTTTCTCATTTTGTTTTTCAAAAAATAACATTAACTTCAATTTGATAAGAAAAGTAATCAAGAAATGAGAAATGGATGTGAATGCATTGAAAAACATGTTTCTTTAAATTGTTTTTTTAAGACATCAACAACAAAAAATTAATCGAGAATTACAAAAAAGGCATGAAAATGGCTAAAATGCATTGAAAACTTGTTTTTTTTTTGAATTTTTGGAAAATATTTTGAAATTTGAGTTATAATCTGAGTTATGACAGTTACCCCCTATTTATAATGCTTACAGAAGAAGGTCTTATGAAAGCTTTATGTGGTAAGCTAGTAAAGAAAAAGAAAGCGAAAGCTTTTAGAAAACTAATAAAATAAGAGAGGATTATCTCAAGTATCCATCTCAGAGAAATAAAAGGTATCATCTCAGGGATCCAAACATTTTCTTTCTTCCTCCTGCATTTTATTTCCTTATTTGCATGTATGACATGAATTAATTCATGTCCTGCAGATGTTGCCTTTTGCCAACAAAGGCAAAAATGGGCTAGACCCAATTCAGCCCAGCTCATACGGCTAGGCTGAGTCCATCTCATTCTAAAAAAAAGTATTATCGGGCCTTCAATCAGCCCTACCCAGCCCGACTGGGCTAAGCTTGGGCCTCGAGCATGAGCATCCCATCTAAAAAAAGACAATAAAAAAATTAAAAAATTTCAAGGACCATTTTAAAGTCATTTATAGGTTCATAACGTATTTTCCAACAATTTTATTTAATATCGGGTTGTAGAATTTTACTGTAAGATACAAACCCGATATAAAAAGTATCTAATTTTTCTTTGAAATTTTTTAAAAAAATCAAAAATAAACTTTCATTTTGAAAAACAAAAAAAAAATTTGTTTTCATGCATACGGCCAAATCCTAAAGGTTTTTCATGTATTATTTCTAAAAATGATAAAATCATATTTTTATCATGTTTTAAAAATGAAAAATAGATATTGTAACCAGTTTATGATTATCCATTAGGGTTTAGCCAAAATACCAAAAATTTCACAATAATTAGTTTGCTATTCGGAGCATTATGATTTAGTTGTAGACTTTAATATTTGGTAGTAAAAAATTACACTATAAAATATATCTTTAAGTATTAAAGATAGAAAATAGAAAATAATCTCAACGCTAAATCTGGGACATGGAATGGTTAAGATTTAACCTCATACGAGAGATACTTCATCACGAAGGGAGATCTATCTTAAACCTTTAAAAAGACCAACGAATCGAAACATAACTTAGAAAAATAATCAATCAACAATGCAGCTTATCTCAAGTAGGGTTTACTAGGGTGATGGGTCTTCCCCTTGCACATCTAGTCCTCTTATCCATACTCTTGCAAACCATTAGATTTTCTAGTAACTATAATATTAGATGGCGACTCTTGAACCCCATAATCATAACTTTATGATTAAACCCAAAAACTCCCCTTCAATTCCAAGAGGCAGCTCCGCCACGCGACGTCGTACACGTCACGACAATCCACATGTAAATTTCACAACCTGCAAATAAACATCAACACACATTAAAATTCATAATTAACATATAAATTTCACAATTCAAAAACCACATCAGCACATGTAAATTTCACATTACGACCAAACCATTACATATCAAATAAACCTGCTGCAACCTTATCCTCACAACCCCATCACGGGGTATTGATTCTGGCCTTATTCCACTACAAAAATAAATTTTCAGCGCTATTATACCACCAAGGTTGTCGTACAACAGGCACGAAGCCACAATACTTCAAATATTCCATAACCAAAACAATTTGCAATCAATCTCAATCAATAAATATTTCATCACAATATTCAGCAACATATTCAAAAATTGTTTAAATCTAAATATTTTATCACAATATCATAGAATTAATAACATGTTGAATTTTTTTTAATAATGAATAAAATGCATAAGGGATTTAAGATTAACCTTTGAAACTATTGGGGTTGTTCAAAAGTAGTTGTAACGAGGTTAACAGCTACTAGAAAATCTTGAAACAGTGGCGGCAGTGGGGTTCACGATCCACCTCTATTGTTGGCACGTGGATTCATGTGCCATCACTTGTTTAAGGATGCCACCTAGCAGATTGAATACACTTTTTTTTCTTCTTCAATTTCCCAATAGCGGTGTAGCGAATGAATATATCTAGAGGAAGATCTACTATGTTGAAGTCTGAACCTTCTTTTGATTCTGTCTCTATGGTTGATATTACCATTGGTTGTTATTATTGTGAGCAGTGCTACTGAAGGAGCAATGGTTATGTTGTGATGGAGGGAAGAAGGCGTGTTGTTGTAATTAATGGTGTTAGACGTTGGTCAGTTTGAAGGGAAAGGCTATTGGCTATTATGGGTTCGGCATGAAAGAGCTATTGTCGTGGATGTAGTTTGTTGCTAACATTGATGTAGGGAGAGTTTATCTTTCATGAGAGTGTAGCTGCTTGGTAATGTATATATCAAGGGGGGTTGCGCTGTTATGCTTTAGTGGTGTTGTCATTGACAGTGCTTGTGACCATGGTGGTGTTAGCCGAAAATGGGAAAGAGTGCCAGTGGGTTAATTGTTTTGTATCTCTAAGTTTTCAATAAAAACAAGGGTTGTGTTATTTTATTCTTTTCTTTTTGTTTCCATTTTCTATTTGCCTCATTTTCTCGTTATATAGGCAGATTTCTTTTGCATAAAAGAAAATTGTGTTATTTGATTCAGTTTTTTGTTTTTTCCCCTCCTTTTCTCATATTTCTTTCTCTTGTATGTAGTTTTTTAAAAAAGGTGACTAAAGCTTTTCATATGAAAAAAAGATGAGCCTCTCTTTATAGGATAAACTAGATAGATTGCTCATGTTTAGCCGCGGGCCAGATAAATTTTTTTGCAACGTAAAAAAAATAGTTCAAGTGTTATTATTGTATTCTAAAGAAAAAAAACTCATGACCTGATATCATAGAAAGAGAACTAAAAATAATAATAATCGTTAATCCTCAAGAATTAAAATATAGAACGATGAAATCACGAAAAAAAATCAATATAAAAAGTACTAAAACACAAAGCACCAGCAAAACTAAATAATAGTGTCAAAACCCGCAAGAAGGATCATGCGGACATGATAACCAAATAGAAGGCAAAATAGAAAAAAAAATAAGTTTAATTTTAAAAAGAAATGAATTTTGAAGGAAAAAATAAAAAAATAAAGAAAGCAACTTCAAAAGAAACCTAGGTCACCCGGATAAACAAAGTTCCTTTTTAAAACGAACAACTTCAAAAGATATAATCAGGAAATAAAATGATATCAACCCATGTAAACTTTTCAAACCCATAACCCTAGGCACTGACTAAATTGAAAGCATCACATCTAGAAAGTAACTATTTTAAAATTTGGCTCGACCCGACGGTTTGAAAAGAAATTGGGGGAGAATTTACTAAGTGCAAGACTGACACAAACCAGGGTTGACCCATGTTTCAGTTAGCTCGAGAAAAATCCAGTCAAAACTCGTTGACTATTTTTTTTTTGTCAAAATGGTACCATTTTGTTTTTTTATAAAACAAAAGGATGTGGTTGGCTTAAGTTAACTCAAGTCCACTCACTCGACCCATGACCCGATCATTGTCGTAGATTGACTAGGAGACCAAATCTCAATAATTGAAATGTCGGGGAAAAAAAAAACTGAATGATAAAGAAATAGGAATCAAGAAAATAAAGACCTCATTTGAAAAAAAAAATTGAAAGGACAAAGAAAAATCTTGAATTGAAAGCCAAAATTTTTTTAAAAATCAAATTAACAAATGAATCCAAAACAAAAAAAATCAAAGAAAACCAATTTCCAACGAACCCAATGATAACAAATGAAATTTTAAAAAAATAATAAAAATAACTGAAACCAACCCGATCCAACTTTTAGAATTTTGTAACATGAAACATTAGACCGGATCACAATATAAAAGTCAAACTTGAAAAAAATAACAATGTAAAACTCATAACCAACCAAAATAATTAGGGATGAACTTGAAAAAACAAATAAAAAAAGAAGTGATTTTAAAAAATTAAGATTTTAAAAGAAAGAGAACTAAATTTGATATAAAAATAAAATAAAACCAAATCATAAGGGATGAAATTGAAAAATAATTTTGAACAAGTAAAAATAACAATGAAAAGAATGAGAACTATATTTAATATAAAAATAAGATTTCAATGGATGAAATTCAAAGACAAATCAATTCAATAAAGGATTCAAGACCAAATACATCACAATTAAAAAAATAAAAATCTAATCTAATATAAAAACCAAGTGCAAATGGATGAATTTGAAAAAAAAAATTGATAAATGATTCAAGACAAGATACACCACAATTAAAAGAATGAGAACCAAATCTGACGTAAAAATCAATTATGAATTGATGAAATTGAAAAACAATTAACTCAACAAACAATTGAAGGTCAAATACATTACAATTAAAAGAATGAGAATCTAATTTAACTTAAAAGCAAATAGTTAAACCTTATTTTTTTGCAATGGGTAGTACAGTTTTCTAGAAGAAAAGAGAGGAAAGAAGGATGGGAAAAACCATTGCTCAAAGCCCCTTCACATGCCACCTCGGCACACGAAAAGGTGGCAAGACACATCAAATGCAACCTTAGAAGGAGACGTTCGGTTCTATTTTGATGCCACATGCTCCACCCGAAAAGTGTGAGCGGCACCAGCCATTTCTAAATATAAATCATAATTTATAATCATACAAATATCCAATTATCTTATCCAATTATCTTTGACTCCACCTGATATTTACAACAAAATCATACTGAAATAACAAAAACATCATTCTATATAGACTTATTCTTTTCAAAAAATATTTTTATATTTGCATTGTTTCATTAAAAAAAATAAAACAAAAAAGCCCCGAAGCATGGCTGTAACATACTGTTTAATTGTTTTTTGAAAAGACAAGAAACCTTCAATCCATAGGTTAAAGCAAATCAATATTTATACTTTGGCTTAAAAGACCTCAAATATATTCCATTAAAAAAACAAACTAATCCTTAAATGCTTAACAAGTTTTTTAATAAACAGTAATCTGTATTTAAGTGAACAGTAAAAAAACCAAGCACTTTTAATTTTTTTTGTAATAAGTTTCAATTTTATATTTTTTTATCCCTTATTCCAAGAATATACTAAAAATGTCTTTTTTTAACCTTCTTTTTATTTTATATCGTAGATCATCTATATTTTGATCTTTATTTTAATTTTTAATTTTTTAATTTTTTGATATTTTAACTTTTTTTAAAAAAAAAAACAAGCATTCAAATACATCAATAAATACATCAATAAGAAGAAGAAAGAATAATTAACTACCAAAAAACAAATGATCAAAATGCATCAAAAACAAAAAAAAATTAAAAAACAAAATTATTTGCTTTTTTTGAAAATAAAGTTAGAAGTAAAGTTATGAAAAACAATCCAAACATTCCTTTAAACACTAAACACATCCAAGTCATACATACAAGTAGTCTAATACTCTATCTTAGAGATGTTGCCAAGGATTGAATTGCTGCTTCCACAGCTTTTGCTTGCTGCGCGGTACCCAGTAGTAGTAGATGTGCTTCACAACAATTACACCTCAGTCAACTCCTCTGAGAATATGGCTTTTCCCTTTAGCCAACATCATTAGCCTTAAGTTCAATAATTACTAATTTGAACACCTAAATGGTGGCAAACACCATAGAAGAGCACAAAATCACCAGAAAACCCCATTTCCACCACACCACAGTAGCGGCTCCTGGGACTGATTTCTCGAACAACACAGAATCAGACGTAACAAACCATTGCCTAGCGATCCTTCTAGTCAAGCCCTGAAGATTTTCATATAGCTTCACAAACCCGAAAATTAAGGCTGAACTCCTTGCACCCCTAAAGCAATACTCAAAAGCTAATTTCATTCCGCTGAAGAAAATGATGGTCAGACTGCTTCACCCAGAAAATGGGAGACACAAAACTTGCAAGTGATTTTTATTGGTGGAAGCTTTTGCTCCACCATATGTCTTCACAATCGGTCTAGCCATCCAAGGATACTTTCCTGAGAGCCAAACTGCAGATCCTGTGGAACATATTAGAAACTGAAGATCATACCATTAGTGGAATTAAAATCAACAAAATGATGAAAAAGGGTAAGATTTGAAGCTTACAGCAAGCTGGAAATCTGGTGGAGTGTCCAGCTCAAGGTTCTCCAATTCAGCAATTCCGCAAGGTTCGTTATTGTTTCCATTCAATTCGTTTGTATTGTGTGCCATGCCAGTGTATGAAACACGGTTTACCCCTGAATTATTTGGAACACGAGGAGCAGAAACAAAAATTTCATTGCATAACAGAGAATCATCTAAGGCAGTGAAATCAGAGTTTTCAACAGCCTGAGATTCACCAGCAAACCATTCAGGAAATTCCACATCACCCTCAAGCTGAAAAACATGTGCTGGGACATCAGGTGCTTCTTCCTTAATCTCATTGTTCTAGCCACAAAAAAAAAAAACTTCAGTAAAGATCGAATTCATAGACATGCCATCCAAAACAAAGTCCAAATTTATGAAACTGTTTGATTTTCAATATTCAATGAATGAGCTTTAGCTATTGTTTTGAAATTTTTAAATGGGAATATTCATTTTTTAACAAGTGAATGACCAAGTAGACAGTGTGTTAATTCTTGCATTAGATGTGCTTAAATCTTTCTCAGAGATGAACTATCCTACACACTCCACAATAGGTCTATGCATTACATTATAGAAAAATGTATCAACAAACTAACCAATTTACCTGCACAGCCAACTGCGTTATGTTATCATTGGCAATGTCATCATACATGACAGATTTCGCTGGTCGTGGCGGGTTGGGAGGATTGGAATTAGGGGTCCTTGGACTAGTTTGATGTGACAAAATATCATTATCTTCAATAAGTAGATTGTCATCGTTCTTTTCAGTTTGTTTCTGCTGGTAGAAAATTTTGGAAACTAAATATTCACCTTCCTTTTCATCTTCATCAGTACCCAGATGGTACTGATGCATAACCCATTTAGACTTATCTGGTTTGGACCCCTTCTTTGAACTTTTATAAAGAACCATGATTTTCTTGCAACCTTTCTGAACTCCATTGTCCATCACAGGTTTTGTCTTGCCTGTCTTGTGCCAACGGACACCCTCCTCATTGGAACCGACTTCACAGTGGATCTTTCGACGCTTTCGTTGACCAGTAGCATAAGCATTATTTGTTCTGTGAAAGAAATGGACACTATTTCCATCTTTCTTAGCACCTGAAACAAAATTTGGAAATGGTGATGAGAATAATATTTGTGCCCTCCAACAAAGTTTTATCTAATTACTCTTGTTGACTGAGTTTTTCCAATTATAAATACTTAAGAAAAAACTAGTCATCATTTATTAGGAGATCGTGAATGTATGCAGTTTTCAGAAGTTCATGTATGTGTTTGTTCATTATATTTAATGAGTCTTTAAAGAGTCACTTTAAACTTCTATATGAGAAGCGTTTTACTCTCTACTTGAGATCGGAAAATTGAAGACACATACAAATGCAATAAAAGACTTTCTCACTATACTCAACAGTTTCTCACTTTCTGCTGCTGAATATAACTTATCATTTCCAACATGGAGGGTTTGGATATCTAAAACATGGCCAACCATGGAGTAAAAAGCTCAACAACTCAACCAGAGCAGCAAAGATTAACTTGTAGGATGATTACTAAAATTTATAATGGAGAATCAAAAATTAGCCAGCAATAACTAGCTGTGACTATGCCATACACCCCATACTTGAAAAGGTGTTGGTATTCATGCTGGGAAAAGAATTTGTCTGAATCTTTCATAGTGCTTGATAGACACTCATATTCCATGAAAAAAATTGTCTTATTCAATCAAGTGAATTCATTTTGCAGAAATGGCAGTTAAACGTACTAAACTGTAGTTATCAACCAGTCATCAAAATGTGGCATTCAGGAAAAACAAGAATAAATATCATGCTTGACAACCACTGACCAGGAAGCTTTGCTGGATGGGCATAACAAATTCCTTTATCACCATCTAGTGTTGGAATAAACTCATCAATGAACATGTGAGGTTTGGAATTTCCAACAGCACATTTTGCTTCTAAATGCTCTAAAAGCTGTGCATCAGAAGGATCAAACTTTACACCAATAGGCAGGCCAGGCCATTCTTGAGTAACCTGCAGATCAGAAGCACCATGTGAAATACCAACAGCAGTGAGATACACCACAGAAATGCACAATCAGTCATAGATCCATGATAGATTAACAAGCTCCCAGGTAAAAAATGATAATGCAACTCATGTTAAAACCACAAAGTTGACTCAGAAAAAGTCAGTTAAAAAAAAGGAACACGAAAGCTGCAGCTTACATCACTGTTATCTATATGACAATGGCACTTCGGGCACTCACGATTTGCCCCACAGTCTTTGATTTGATAAGCAGAAGATCGAGACACTTTCCTTGCAATTGATCTGCCATCAATAAGCCAAGCCCTGCAAGAATGACACAAGTCATAACCAAATTAGCAAAGCATAATTTCAAAAATATACCAGAAAGAGATGGCAACGGCGACATTTGTAGCAAAAGACACAGGATTGTCAGACTAACTGTGAATGATACCCCCACTCATCTTCAAATAAGAACTTACAATACGACTAGAAACATTACCAACACAAATAGACATACAAAACCAGTAATCTTAAATGCTGAAATCATGGAATACAACTAGACATACAAAATAAGAAAGGGTAAAGAATGGAAGACACATTTTCTTCAAGTCATATCTTAAAAACAAGTTCAAGTAGCTTCAAGCTTCCAGGACAAGACTATAATTTATGATGAGGTTAGCAGGTTTTTCAAAAAAATTCAGCGATCCTTTTTAACATAATTTAACCTCCAACTATAAACTAAATTAAAAAGGAGCACCAGAATTCTAGTCGAAAAGCCTCTCCTAAGTACGATACTGTAGCTCCTCCAATGCTTTTGGGTATCAGACTCTTCACACAAGGGAATACAATGAGTGGCCAGTTCAAACAAATTATCTCCTCTATTTTTGGTTTCATCCGACCGTCAAGAAAAAATTAATCACCATTGATGGAAACTCGTTGCATTATAAAATTAATTCATCAAATATAAACATAAAAGCAGGAAAGTCCTAAGCTTTATGACATCATGCAGGTCCTCCATTCTTCAATTTCTCTAACTCCGTAGCTCTCGAAAGCCAAAAAAAAAAAAATCCTCACCCATCACAGGAGTACAAAAATGTAAAAAAAACACTAACACACGTATTTCTTTACCAAAATTAGACAACATTTTTTCATTCATCCCAGGAGTTCAAAAATAGAAAAATCCAAGCCAAACCCACATATTAAGATTCCAAAAAAAAATTAAATGAAGCAAAAAAAGGGACAAAATTAGTCCATAAGTTCCAAAAATTAGATTTTTCTTCATGATTTCCCACCTTTCAATCAAAAGAAAAAAAACCCACAACTATTTTTTTGTAAAAAAGTGTTGATTTCTTCATCGGAAACCAATTTATGTAGAAGCTTATTAAGCACTCCCTCATTAAATTTAAGCTTACCTTGCCATTTCTAGAGAGAGAAAGAGAGATTTCTATGAGTATTTTAAGAGCTCAAAAATCTTTCCCCTTTCTCGACCAGGCGCGGTGAACTAGAGAGAGAGAGTGTGATTTATTTATATCTGGATTGTACGCGAGCGGGAAAACTGAGCTTCGGTCTCGCTATGAGAGGCTCGGTGCCCGAACCATAGCTTCGGGTTCAGAATCTTTTAACTGACGAGGTGTGGACTTCACTTTGGTGGGTCCCAACGTTGACTGAACCTAAACCCGAACCTATGTTCTGTCTTTAAAAAGTCGAGCGGTGGAGGACATTGGAAACCGTGTAGGGTGTCATTTTCGTTATTTTGTCCAAATTTAACTTGCTCCCCAAGCTAAAATAGAAACTGTTAAAATTGAATTACTGCTTTTTTTTTTTTTTTAACCGCTGTGGATTCGGCTGCTGAAAAAGGTTAGTTGATTTTTACTTTTTTTAGGAGTGCTTGCCTTTTGGAAGGAAGGGGAGGAATGTTTTGAGAGTACTGTTTGTAACGCGCTGAGAGGGAGGGGTTTAGTCTTAGTGGATGGATGTCATGTCATGTCATGTCATGTCATCGTTAAACTCCATAGAAGAATGAGATTGCCCGATTATTCAGCAGATACCCGCTGTCAGAAAGATAGATTTCTTTTCTTTTAAAATTGTTTTTTTAATCAGTGCAGTCCTACGAGAGAAATACATCTTTTCACAAAGATTTAATAGTGTGGTTCGGATTGATTGTAAAAGTTTAATAGATTGTATTTTAAAATGTTTTTTAATTTAAATATTTATTAAAATAATATTTTTTTTATTTTTTAAAAATTCAGCGTATTAAAATAATGTAAAAATATTAAAATTATATATTAATTTGAAGTAAAGAAAAAATAAAAAAATTTAAATCTTTTTTAAAAACACTTTTAAAATACAAAATAAACAGTGCATTAAATAATATAGTTTGATTTTATAGTG
>Ga0325411_1001797_pt1 | contig 23972 bp, 22 predicted proteins | sample PopdelMetagenome_13_FD_206181 | JGI IMG/M metagenome (GOLD analysis project Ga0325411, IMG submission 206181) | Populus deltoides microbial communities from Bellville, Georgia, United States - Xylem-PdIQD-R4 | ecosystem: Host-associated > Plants > Phyllosphere > Stem > Wood/Secondary xylem... | reverse complement strand
TAGAAGCTTCTATCTTGATATCATGGGACCGTGTTCAATGAATGCATGTGATGCCTTAAATTCATTGTATTAAAATGGGAAGCATCCCGTTGCAACTTTGTATTAAAATCCAAGTTATTAGATCTGTTGACTTGAGACTCCATGTCAAAGCTGACACAGCTATGGTGATAACGTGTAAAATAACAAGCCTATGGCTATGATGACTTGTACAGGAGATTTACATGTTTTTAATTTAGAAATTCAACCACCCTCGTCACTGCCACGTAATTTTTATATTTAAAAATATATTAAAATAATATTTTTAATATTTTAAAAATTATTTTTATATTAGTATATCAATTTAAAAACATCAAAAAAAAATATTAAATAAAAAAAATAAAATTTATTTTAATTTTTTTTAAAATACTTTCAAAACGATAAAACAAATAGTGCACTCTTATCTCTTCTTATATTACAGTCTCTTTCAGACACTGTGGCTGTTAGATAGTGCAGCACGACTCTCCTGTAAGTTGTAACAGGGAAGACATATAATAATAATAATAATAACTATTATTATTATTATTATATTTCATGCTCTGCGCTTATTGCGATATATTTATATTACTAGTTTTTCTCCCTCTCCTCCCGTTCTCTCCACTGGCATGTGCAAATTTTTTGATCTAAAACAAGAGCATTCGGTGTAAGAGAGAAGAATATATTGACGAAGGGCAATGGCGACTGACGGTGATGCGGTTGTTGGATTCGTCGGATTGGATGATTTGAGCTTAGACATGGCCGCTTCGCTTCTTCGTGCTGGCTACAAAGTCCAAGCTTTCGAGGTAATCACTAGAAAAGTCTTTTCTCTTCCTTGCTTTTTAATTTTGCTTTTGAATTTTTGTTGTTTGGTTGCTGAGAACAACATGGAAGGACATTTCCATTTCGTTTGGGTTTCCTGGAAAAAAAGGGGATATGATCGAGAAAAGACGTCTTGGAGAGCCGTGTGTTTAGGGAGAATTCAGTTTTTCTATTTTTTTTGCTTTGATTTACTTAAGAAATATTTAGTGAAAAATCTGGTTTTAATGGGGAGAGGGAGGGGCATAGGAAGTGGAAGAGCTTGAAGCCTTGAACTCAGGTGGCCAAACCGCTTCAGGGGAGGCCAGCAGGGTCATAGCTTTCGAAGGATTCAAATCTTGCCCGCACCCCAGTGATGTAAATTCGGTCCTTCTATTTTTAAAAGTTTCAATTGGATCCTTTTAAATAAAAAGCTTGGTTGATTTTCGGGTTCCTATAATTCCATTTTCACCAAAAATATGTGCTGCATTTTTTGTTCTTTTCTTTACTTTTTTAATTGATCCCTAGAAAGAACAAAACTTGTTCACTTTAGTCTCTAAAAAGATACTGCGTATATAAGCCTTTTACCTTCTCTAGTATCCCATAGAAAAAAGTTTTCGCCCTCTCCCTGGCCTACAATCTGGGGTATGTCGTGGCAGGTGGGGTGGCGCATTTACCATCTGGGCTTACCCTCGCGCTCTCAAGCTTGTTAAAAGTATATTTTGGTTAATGTAATTGTTCAAGTATCTGCTGGGCAAATTTCCATGCTAAAGCAGAACGTGTCTTTATTGAATTCCTTGCAGACCTATCAAGACCAATGCATATGTTTCATCCTAAGGATGCTTTTTATTTCAATCTTTCGATCAATCTCACAGGCATACTCTGGCCTTATCTTAGGTCATACCACCATCGCAAGTTGGTGACATTAAGATTAGTGGAAAGTACGTCCAATCCACTAATTAAAAGTCATGTTTATTTTTTTTTTGTTTCGCATGTATTGACTATGCCAATCGTGTTATTGTCTCTTACAATCATTTTTGCAACTCAATGTATAAATTTAACTAATTTTTAATAGGTTATTTGATTGGCAAATTAGTTATTGTTTAATTGGAATTTTCTTGTTCTGCAGATAGATGAAACTTTGGTTGATAAATTTTTGAATGTAGGGGGAACGAGAAGTGCCAGCCTTATTGAGGCTGGGAAAGGTAAACAATGCTCGGATATGTGTCTACTTTTTACTGAAATGTTTTCAATAGCTACGCTATTTCGGGTGGGGTGCCACTTCTTTAAATGGCCATGTTTGGTTGGTGGAATGCATAGCATGATAATGCATGGAATGTTTGTGATACATGATGTTTATATTCCACGCAAAATTTCATTTTTAATTGGGTTTCCATAACTCAGAGGACTGTGTATAGAACATGTTTATATTACATGTAACGTTTCTTTTTAAATGTGCCACTAGAACTCAAAGTCATGGGTCTTGAAATTTTGGGAGTAATAGCTGTGGAATTGGTGGAGGCATGAGCGGAGAAATTTTATGAAGTTTGTGAGTAATTAGTGATTTTTTATTAATTATTTTTTGGATCAATTTAAAAAAAAATATAAAATTATCAGATGGAGATGTTTTTATTACGATCATAGATTTTATTTCCTCTTTCTTCTGTCTATTTCTATTTTTAACGTGGTTACAAAATAATTAATAAAAGGCTAGTACCATAAATGTTTTTTTGGCACTAGTGGATGTGTGTTTGAATTTGGACCCATTGAACCTGGTCCATAGACAGAACAGTTGTTTTCGCACCATACATGTTTTTTTGGCACCAGTGGATGTGTGTTTGAATTGGGATCCATTGGACCCTGTCCATAGATAGAACAGTTGATTTCCTGTCAACAGGCAACCAAGATTTAGATGTCATGTTGGTTTACCATCAGATGGTAGAATCCCTTGCCTTTACTCCTTTTGTAACTTAATTCGCATCCAACTATCTGAGAAGCAAAATATTCCTGTGGCTGTGTTGATTTTATCCCTGGTGTTCTATGCAATCAAATAGAGTAGGCCTTCGGTGTCCAACAGAAAGAGCTGAAGAAACGGCTTGGTAGACTGGAGTAAATAGGCTTTAAGGGACCTTTCTCCAGGTATAATAGATGAAATGTGGTGCCTACTTGTGAAGGATTAGCAAAAAAATGGAAAATGTAAAAACGCGTGTTGATTAGTAAATCTTTGGAATGAGGTTTGTCAGGCATTCAAGCATAAACTCATACCAAAGTCTTACAATAGCAAGTGCATGTCTTCTGCTGCCGCCTGTAGCACAAAAGTGAAATCCATTCCTAGCTTCCCTTTAGCTGCCATTTAGACTTTGTTTCTTTGCGATCGGATGTTTTCGTGATACCAATGATGGCATGTGCTTTCCTTAGGTTATACTTGTACTCCATGGGATGACGCATATGATAACTCTCTAAGGATACCTGGTATAGCCTGATATCATAGAACACTGATTGATGCATACCTACTCTCTTCCCGCTTCTTGCTTTTGTGTGAGGGGATCCTTGGAAGTATAAACAACTGTCCAATGAATTCATGCTCTGAACATAAAACTTTCACATTTAATTTCACTTTCGAAGTGTCATGATTGTGTTTTAATTTGATGTCTTGTAGTTTTATACATCCTTCTTTCCCCAAAAATTGTCCTGCAGTGTTCTGATTTTGATAGATGCATGGAAACTTTATGTTATTTTCATTTTTAAACGTAAGAGCCTGGAAGTATAAACACTGTTTAAGTCAAATTTCTACATCTTCATCATTACTACTATTGATCCACAAAAGTGGAGCCTGAGCTAAGCGATGATTAATGTGGTGTTGGGGTTCATTCTTATTGATGTCTCGTGTCCTGTGAAATTGTGCCTTAACTCTGTTTTTTGTTTTTTTTTGCTTTTGGCATACAGAAGTTGCAGCTTTGATTGTTCTAATATCTCACGTGGATCAAATCAATGATGTATTTTTTGGCCAACAGGGTGTTTTGAAAGGTCTTTATGGAACTTATCAATTATACCTAAAGTTATCATTACTTTGTAGATATTCAGGATTCTTAACTCATTGGTATGCAGGATTGCAGAAAGGGGCACTCATCATCCTACGTTCAACCATTCTGCCATCATACATCCAGAATCTAGAGAAACGTCTCAGAGGTCATGTGTATTGTGAATTTATAATGTTGTCCTTTCAATTTAGTGGCACATTCTCCGGAAAGCATTTCTATTAGTAATGTGGTGTAAATCTCAACTTCATTGCTTAGATTACTTCTCCATGGCAAGGCAATGGAGGATACATTACCGCCTTTTTTCTTTTCTCCTCCCTCTTTTCTCACCTTTCTATTTTTGCCTGTGGAATTTATGTGCATGGCTAAGTTTTCTCATTATTAGTGACTTGTAACTTAATTTAGGATTATCTTCTTCATTTTCTGTTAGTGATGCATGCATAACACTTGATCTGCCAATAGGAAACCTCATAGATAATCACAAACATATTATCCCGTTTTGGATTTCAAAGTATAAGGGAACAAGGTATTCATAATAGGTAAAAATATCATATTTCGTAAATCAACTGGTTAAATCTCAAACAGCCAACCATTAACATCAAATGCTAATTATGTATTTCTTCCCTGAGACATTTTTTCTGTCTGTTATTGCACTCAAATGAGTGATATAAATATTAAGATTGGTGGCTAGGACTTGGCAAAATCGGTTGGATAAGTTATGGCGTGCAAGGTTATTTTGCTTTCATATATGTAAAGGGAACAAATGCATAAAAAAAATAAAATACGGACATGGGACTTGTGCATGTTCTTTTGCTCGTCCAACCTTTGTTGTAAAGCCACATGGCCGCAATCACAAATTGGCTCATCTACTTGAAATTTTACTGAAAACCTATTATCAATTGAGTATTCTTCTTTCTTTTTGGCAATCATTCATGATCCTGTTAGCTGCTCTCTTTAGGAAATAACAACCCTTATGCATTGGTACTGAAATCAGTTTATTCTATTGATCTCACAGATGAAGATTCGATGGCTCATCTAATAGAAGCATATGTCTCCAGGGGATTTTCTGAAGTCTTAAAGGGAAGAACCATGGTAACACTGTTTTTTACACTAACAGCTGTGCCTTCTCTATCTGTTTATTATTTGTTGTAGCAGTCCAACTCCACATTGTTATCAGATAATTTGAATAGTGGAGAATGCTGATTACTTTGATTTATCTAGATTACATCCTCGGGAAGGTCTGAAGCTAATGCGAAGGCGCAGCCTATTCTTTCTGGTAAATTCATTTTATAATCTAGGATCGTTCTATTGGAGCATATAGGCAATAGAATTGGAGAGACAATTTGTCTATGTATTCTCTTATACAAATTATCATTATCTTTTACAGCAATGTCCGAAAAGCTTTTCACCTTCGAAGGTGAAGTAGGCACTGGAAGGTGTGATTTCTTCTTGGTCTTGTTTATCTTCCCACAATGTATTATAAACACTGTGTAATTGTATATTCTTGCTTTCATGTTTTAACTTGATTATTCTAGAAATAATGCAAGTATTAGAAAAAGGCAAAATGACATGGTAATTTAGACAAGTGACAAAGCGCTTCTTGGATTTGATTTCAGAATATAGGACTACTCAAATAATGATATGGTCTTTTGATTTTCTAGAATTTTATATTTAGTTCTGTTCTCCTTTGCTTCACAGTAAAATTAAAATGGTGAATGAGCTGCTTGAGGGCATTCATCTTGTTGCTGCACTGGAGGCGATTTCTCTTTGCACTCAAGCTGGAATTCATCCATGGATAGTCTATGATATTATTTCCAATGCTGCTGGAAACTCATGGTGAGTGTTTGTGACTAAATACTTCCTTTCTTTTTATTTATAAAAGAAGAAAGTTTTATTGGATAAAACTGCTTCAAGAAGCAGTTTGAAGATTCTAGCATTCTGCTGTAACCAAATACTACAAATCGCAGCAAGTACAAGATTCAAAAGTTTTTGCAATCCTATTCCTTCCCCTTTCCAGTTTCCACCATGCATAGAAAAGAGTGAAAAGCTTAGTTTTACAAAGATAAAAAATTAAATGTCAACTAGCTCCATCAATTTCTCTGTTAATCAACCTGCCTGCTCCACCATGTGAGCGTGCTCGCACACAAAAAAGAGCAAATAAACATACTAGGATTTCTATGTGATTCGGTGATTGATAGAAATAAGTGTACCTGTTGATATTTGAGATGTACAGTTAACATGCAGGCTAGCAATTTTGTCTATTTTTATTTCCCTAACCAGTAAAACACACTTGCATGGATGTGGCAATTATGCATTTCCTGGAACAAAGACAACATGACTAGGACAAAGTTGCATGTATACAACATGACTAGGACAAAGTGCCATGTTTGGGGCACGAATGCAGATCTCATCTGATAAACAGCTTTGAGTCGTACTGTCTGTCTCCTCAGAGTCACAGTGATTTGACACTCTTTGTAGCCAACTGTGTTATTCACAAAACATCACATGGTAAATCTCTCATTTCTAAGTCAGGGGATAATTACCAAGATTAAGAATCCATTAGGTGGTGGTATTGGTTTTGCCTCCCATCACTTTTCCACGGTTTTTCACAGCTCATATTCAGACCATGCTCTTTGATATTTTGCGCTGTGTGCTTTGCTACCTTTATAATGATGTCTTTTTTTGCTCTTTCCAATCTGTTTTTTCCATTATTTGTTGGCGATGGGGTGATTCTTTTGTCACTGCAGGATTTTCAAAAATCATATTCCCCAGTTTTTGAGAGGTGATACCAAGGTGCATTCCTACAGGACCGTGGTCCAAAATTTGGTAAGGGATGCTGTTATTATACATGTTTAAGTTTGGTTGCATTTGGAATAATGTGTACAAGTGTGTTTCTTCCAGCTATGGGCTGAATTGTTTGGTTTATTGGGTTCATCTCAAGTAGGTATTATTAGTTAGTTTTGACTTTTGAATGCTGAATTTCTATTAAATCGAAGGTTGAAACTTGGTTCCTTTGCTGATGGATCACATGCTAGACAAGTTAACTCATACATCCTGATATATTCATATAATTCTTTGTAAAACTGTTTATAGATGCTAACAATCTAACACAACAAACTGAGGCAGGATGAGAATAACATAAATAAAATGAGATAGTGTTTAACTTATATTTAACAAGTCTTCTACAGGGAGCTGTTTATTGTTGTATGCAATCATGTAAAGCATGTCAAGGCAGGAAAAAAAAACAAACAGGAGAACCACCTGTTGGCTGAGCAGTATAGCAGATTGGTAGTGATAATGTGAGAAGATATAGTAAATAAAGTTGTTTTCACAAATTAAGCCGCTATGGAGTTAGAGATGATAAAGAATTTGTTTGTTGAAAATAAAATTCACACTGACCTAGAGTTTATAGTTGGGGCCAGAGAGATGTGATTGCTTGTGAAGATGTTGTAGTTGAGGTACAGGCGCCTACTATTTTTGGACTGCTAGGAAACTTGAATTTTGGTGGAGTAATAATGGGGGTCTGGGCATTTGAAAATAGCACCTGTAAAAGTTTTCCATGTGAATTTTGAAATATACCATCAGATATTTTTGGATCTTTTCTAAAACCGTTTGAGCATGTATGGATAGATTAGAGAATCCTGGGGAAGTTGTAATTCTAACAACTCAACTAGTTATTTTCAGCTAACTTTAAGTTCCAGATATTTAAATATTTGATAACATATTGTGTAGTACATGGAAGGTAAGTTCCATATGCTGATGCACCATGTAAAAATGCAAACTTAACACTCCTCTTGACTAAATGACTCAAGTTTTTGATGAGTACCTTAACCTTACATTCGCATTTACCAGATGATACTTGAGACTGATGGAATTTTCAAATTTTAGGGTATTGTTTTGGATACGGCCAAATCGCTTATATTTCCTCTTCCACTTTTGTCTGTTGCTCATCAACAACTTATTCTTGGTAAACTCACAATCTGATATACTCATTGCTTAATTTCTCTAATCAACTAGTTTCCTTCTCAAAAATCTCCCTCCTATCAGGATCTTCATATGGTCAGGGTGATGATAGTGATGTCACATTTGTCAAGGTTATTCCCCTGTACTTGTGTTATAAAATTTCATTTGCAGGTCATTATGACTTGCTTTTAGGCTATTATTATTGAAAAAAAATGTCTTGACAGATGCCTTGTTATCCTTTGCAATCTTTTTCCAGGTCTGGGGAAAGTTGCTTGGAGCAAATATTCAAGATGCAGCCAGTGCAGAACTCTACGAACCTGAGCAACTGGCTAGACAAATTGTTGCCAAATCTGTTGTCATAAAGAGAATTGGTTTCATTGGTCTCGGAGCAATGGGATTTGGCTTGGCAACTCATCTGTTGAAATCAAATTTCTGTGTTGTTGGTTATGATGTAAATCCTTACCTTTTTTTCCCATTATATTTTGATTGAAAGAGTCAGTTCCTGCTTGGAGCTGGATAAGGATTGATTGCTGCCATTTCTGGCCTGAGTATCTTTCATGCAGTACACATTAGAATGGAACTTTGATAACTATGCATCACATATCCTGGTGAAATTTGTTTAACAATTGGAAAATTGAATTGAAATGACCCTGGAATTCTTATCTTACCGTCTACTGTCTAATAGTTTATGCTGATTGTCAATGGAAGTAGAATTATTAATTTTTTTAAACCTCCCGGTTATTTAATTTTTTAATGTATGCATATAACTTCTCTTTGTGTACTTGCCTGCTTGTGAATTTGTTTATGCTTTGCATGTATGTATATTTTGCTTGTGGTGCTTCTATAAGACTTTTTCTGGGTGCTTGTCTAGTTCATATATATTTTGTAGATTGATATTAATGTGTTTGAATTACCATTGCAAATTTATATGGTTGCATCTTTTCTTGGGTGGCAGGTGTATAAACCAACTCTCACTCGATTTGCAAATGCTGGTGGTTTGATTGGCAACTCTCCAGCAGAAACATCTAAAGGTTATTTTGAGCCACAAGTATAAGTTTGATTTGCCTTTTCAAAAATTCTATACAACATTTATAGTCCTTTTATGGAGCTAAAGTTATTGGTTTCTTTAACATTTCTTGTTCAGATGTTGATGTACTAGTAGTTATGGTCACTAACGAAACTCAAGCGGAGAGTGTTTTGTATGGAGATCTAGGAGCAGTTGCAGGTACCTTTCTAAAGCAAAATGTGTACATTAAGGTGAAGATGCTAACTTTATTATTTTTTTTTTATAGCCTTACCATCAGGAGCATCTATCATCCTATCTTCTACAGTATCCCCTGCATTTGTGAGCCAACTGGAGCGACGCATACAAGGTATGTCCTATATAAAAGTATAAACATTTATACTTTCAGCTATGCAAACTCCTAATGTGAAGATCTGTTGTGTTCTTATTCAAATACATAGTTGTTTGTATGTGTGTGTATATATTTAACTTACAAAAACTGTAGGTTCTAGCATCATTTTGAGTTTTGTAAAATTGACAATTCTCTGATATTAAATCTGTTCTACTATAATTCAAGAATGCTTAAAAATGACAATAAAAAGTTTATGTATCAGTGGGCAATTAAATCCATTAACCAGTTATTGTGAGGAGGAATTTGGAAGCAGTCCCTACCCTTCAACATTTTTTTCACGAAGTAGTTACACTGAATATATCAAAAAACATTTCCTTTTTCTTCTTGACATCAGTCATTCCTGCACTACAAATCCATGCCAGAGCACTATTAAAGCCTGTAGAAATTATTCTTTCCTCTCTTTAGCCCTAAAAATGGGTTTCAGAGAGCCTGACCCAAACAACAACTAGAATCATGAATGGATTCTGGTTGTTTACTTGCTCGACCTTTCCTGGTATGGCGTGAACTAAAGAACTGTTCATTCAACTAATGTCTTGTTAGCCAATCTGTTACTATAAATACATAGGAAAGACTTAAAGATATTGAAAACTAATATTCATAGATCTTGGGAATGCAAATAGATATTATAAAAGGGAAATGCATAGTTTAATTTTCATTCTTGCACATCTAAGATCTTGGAGTTGAATAATGCCATTTCTTTTTAATGATGTAAAAGCAAGACATGACAGTTCAATATTGTCTTCTTGGAAAGTTAAAACTTCTTGAATATGGCATTAAGCTAGAATGATGATGGAGAATTGATGTGTGGAAAAAAGCATAAGAAAATGTAACAGAAAATGAGCTAGCTGAGTTTACACATGGATGAAGATTAGAAGTCCATTCACTTTTACCATTTTTTATTTTACTTATTGTTTTTTTTATTTTAAATCTGTTTCACTTTCTTTGCATCTTCTCTTGTTTGTAGGGGGCTTTTTCTCTCTCTTTGTATTTGTCATGTGTAGAGTTTTTGGCCCTGTTTTTTAATGAGTTTGCTTGTCTTGATTCTCAACAGAAGACAGTGGTTATTTTTGGTTTAACTATTGTGTGTAATTTCTTTAAATGCATGCAATGAAATAGCAGTGCCACTGCTAATTGAAGGAACAACTTATGGTTTAAGCTTGTTTGGGATGCTCTATTTTGTTTTTTGTGATTATGACCCCTATCATGCCATGTTTCTATGCTTCATTTTTCCCAATATTTTCTTACTCAAAAAAGGCAAATATCATAGGTGAAGGCAAGGGCTTGAAATTGGTGGATGCTCCTGTTTCTGGTGGTGTCAAGAGGGCCTCAGAAGGAACACTTACGGTCTAACAAAAAATTCTAAATTGGTTCATTTTGAAAGCAGCTATGTATATTTTGATAACTGTTTCTCAAAGTAATTTTATATTGCTGTCAGATAATGGCTTCTGGTACTGATGAAGCTCTTACATGTACTGGCTCAGTTCTCTCAGGTAATTATCTCATTAAATATTCTTAATTTTGAACGGAGGAGTTTCTGAGATCTAGATTACAACTTACCCATGATTGTTAATTATGAGCAGCATTAAGTGAGAAGCTTTATGTGATTAGAGGAGGTTGTGGGGCTGGAAGGTATTTCAGCATTAATTTTTCTCTCACCATGCATTATATCATCATTTTGTAGGTTCATTGATCAATTGAATTATGCATTATTGTATAGACATGCAAAAATTGTCTTAGATAATCATATCATGCACTGTCATAGAATTTTCCAGGGAACTGAATTATTACTCTCTGTTCTTTTCAATTATTGCCTTTAGTGGTGTAAAGATGATTAATCAGTTGCTCGCTGGAGTTCATATAGCATCAGGGGCTGAGGCAATGGCGCTTGGAGCTCGATTAGGTCTCAATACAAGGGTGCTGTTTGATTTCGTCAAGAACAGTGGAGGAACATCCTGGTTTGTTTCATGGAAAAGTGCACTGCTCTTTTAGTTTCTTTTCTTTTACTGAGCTGAATTTGATAATTTTTGTTATTGTTTAGCCTTTAATACTTAATTTTATTTGAAATTAACATGTGATTTTTACCCATTTAAGTGATTATTTAAAAAAGGATGGTTCTTGCATCCCTTTTCATTAGGATTCAGCTACTTCAATCCTTAAGTTCATAGATTAATCCCGGGAAAAAAAATTGTATCCATTTGCAGGATGTTTGAGAATCGTGTTCCGCACATGTTGGACAACGATTATACACCGTATTCTGCACTCGATATCTTTGTGAAGGATCTGGTCTGACTGACATTTATCCTGCATTATGTTTGAACGAAGCAATTATTTTGATTCCTGGTTGATAGTTTTTTAAAACTGCTCTATAATCATCTACAGGGAATTGTTTGCCGTGAATCGTCGTCCCTTAAAGTTCCACTTCATATTGCAACTGTTGCACACCAACTATTCCTGGCAGGTGTTGTGATCTTCTGATTTCCAGCTGTTATGTTTTCCCTTGTCCTTCTTTTGATATTTGATCTATAAGACAATAATTTTTAATTTAAAAAGTTTTAGCTAGCTAAAGATAAGATTTATCTTATGTTTATGGTGAGATATGTGAGAACGATGTGTTTCAAGGTAAGTTGGATTTAATAAGAAATTCTTAGTTTTTTCTGTTCCGTTTCACAAGATATGACAATGCAGGATGGAAAATTGGGACCTGCTTTGCTTTTTCTTATTCGGATCAATCATCCACAGGGAGGTAGGGATTGACTGGATAGTCAAGAAAAGGACAGAAAATGTATGAAATATTACCAGTAGTAGTGTCTTCTTTGGCACAGAAAAGAGCTACTTGCACAGAAGGTCCGAAAAGCAGGACAGGAGATTGAGGCCTGTCATTATTGTTGATTGCTCTATAGTGTGTAGAATGGAGCAAAGGGATTTTTTTCACTGACCTCGTGTTGTTGGAGAAAGGTTATCTAAGCTGTCAAAACCTGGACAATCTAGAAGGAGAATGAAGCATTTGAATAATGGCCCCCGATTCAACCTATATAAAAGTGGGAACTGAGCTGAAAGTCAAGCAACATTTAGCTTATTAACTTTCGCTAGCTTTAGACTTTGAAAGAGACAAAATGGTGACAAAAGACTTCAAATTATTTTTCTGTCAAATTCCAAAGATAAGGAAATGAAAACAATTAGACTGGATGCCTTGGACATGCAGGTTGTAGCGAAAATTTTTCTGCAGGATATGTGATGGAAAACTGGCAACATATGCCTTTAATAATCATCTATGTTTTGAAAATGTTTCTCATGCTAGTGCATATACGGATTCTCCTTTACACTTACTTTAGTTACCTTTGCTTATACATACCAGTTGAATTTCATGAATGAGCAGGCTCTATATGTGTACTGGTTGAATATCAACTTCAATAATAATCTATGTTTTGAAAATGTTTCTCATGATAGTGCATATACGCATTCTCCTTTACACACATTTACCTATGCTTATACGTACTTGTTGAATTTCATTATTGAGCAGGCTCTGCTGCTGGCTGGGGTCGGCAAGATGATGCAGGTGTGGTGAAGGTATAGGGATTACTTTTGAAATGTAAAACATTTGGAAGTTATTATATATGAATGAAGTCAGATGGTCACAAGTTTAACTGCTATTGTTTCTTGTATCAGGTTTATGAGACCCTCACAGGTGTTAAAGTTGAAGGAACACTTCCTGTACTTAAGAAAGAAGTTGTCCTGCAGTCTCTTCCACCTGAGTGGCCCCTGGACCCCATTGATGATATTCATAGACTGAACCAGAGCAATTCAAAAACGTTGGTGGTTCTAGATGATGATCCAACTGGAACTCAAACTGTTCATGATATTGAAGTATTAACAGAATGGTGAGCTCTTGCCTCTATAATGTATAATGTTTTGCAAACCTGACCATCAGACTAAAATATAAAAAATTTCAATATAAATATATGTTTTCATTTCTTTCTGAAGTTTAGTTGTTTCATCCTTTTGTCTTAAATCCAGTTCTTTCTTCTGTCAATTCCATTATGCAGATAGAAAGCCTTGATACTCTATTTCTGTTAAACAAACAGGCCCTTTTGAAGATGCCTTTGCAAATTTTAAATAACCGTGCCTGCTCTCCTTGCAGGAGTGTTGAGTCACTAGTTGAGCAATTTAGGAAAAAGCCTAAATGCTTTTTTATCTTGACCAACTCCAGGTCATTGAGTTCTGAAAAGGTAAACAACTTTCTTCACATCTGATGTTATTTCTATTCATAAAGCATGTATCTTATTACAAAAGAAAAGAAAAGCAAGTACTTATTCATCTTACAATATCTACTCAAAGGAAAACAATTTACTTGTTTGAGACTTGTATTTCTGATTATCCAATTAACTGTTTACAGGCGAGTGCACTGATTAAAGATATCTGTGGAAACCTAAGCATAGCCGCTAAGTCAGCTGAGAATATTGATTATACAGTAGTTTTGAGAGGCGATTCAACACTACGTGGTCATTTTCCAGAGGCAAGGATGAAGGCCCTTGAGTGTCGTATTATCATATTGTCAACACCTTCATAGCTTACCTTATAAAACCACATTATGATGTACTTGATTTATTTAGGAAGCAGATGCAGCAGTTTCACTACTTGGTGAGATGGACGCATGGATCATTTGCCCATTTTTTCTTCAAGGAGGGCGTTATACAATCAAAGATATACACTATGTTGCAGATTCTGATTGGTACTGGGCTCCTCTTGTTAGATCATAGTGATTCTTCGTTGGCATTTTGCATAAGAAAACTCCTTTGTTTGCAGGCTTGTCCCTGCAGGGGACACAGAGTTCGCCAGAGATGCTTCTTTTGGCTACAAATCTTCAAACCTCCGTGAGGTCTATCTTGTTCATCCTTGTCTTGTACTTAAAAGGATGTTAGATATGGTAGTGACTTTGTGACTGTCTGGATTTTCAGTGGGTTGAGGAGAAAACTAGAGGCCGTATTCCTGCTAGCAGTGTTTCATCTATATCTATCAATCTTTTGAGGAAAGGTGGGCCAGATGCTGTTTGTGATACTCTTTGCAACTTGCAGAAGGTATGGATAATCAGCACTTGGTGCATGTCTGAGTGATGTATCCATGCATTAATTGGACGGGAAATAGTTTTGCCATGCCTTTGTGATTAAAACAAGTCATCTCTCTTCCCATTGAAGTATTGTTTATTGATGGTTTACTTTTTATGAACTGCAATAGGGTTCAACTTGCATAGTTAATGCAGCAAGTGATCGAGACATGGCTGTATTTTCAGCTGGAATGATTCAGGCAAATTTCTTGCTATTATATGTTTTAAATATTCTTTGTTGTGCCTAGCTAAAAACTTACGAAGCTTTTACATGCTTTTGCGTATTGAGCAGGCAGAATTAAGGGGGAAATCCTTTTTATGCCGCACTGCTGCTAGTTTTGTTTCTACCCGAATTGGAATTATTCCAAAAGCTCCAATACTGCCAAAGGATCTAGGAATAAACAAAGAAAGAAAGGGCGGGCTTATAGTTGTGGGGTCGTATGTTCCCAAAACAACAAAACAGGTTGAAAAATGGGGGACTTTTGTTTTCTTTTTATTTTATGCCCACGGGGCTGTGATTTTCTACAATGTTAACATTCATGTTTTTCATTAACTCACAGGTTGAAGAACTTAAATTACAATGTGGCCAGTTTTTAAAGAAACTAGAGGTAATACAGATGCATGTGTTTTTGTATTTTCTCAATTATGGTGCATGTGTTTTTGTATTTTCTCAATTATGGTGTTAGTTTTGATTCTCTTCTTTAAGGAATATGAGATACTATCTATCAGTAACTGGACATCCATAAGTTGTCATTTGTTCATGTACATGCACTCAAATATAACTGCCAATGCAAGGGACTATCAATTATTTTTTCTTTTGTTATGAATAGGTTTCTGTTGATAAAATTGCCATGAAGTCATTAGAAGAGAGGGAGGAGGAAATCAATAGAGTGGCTGAGATGGCAAATTTGCTCCTTGGGGCTTGTAAAGACATGTTAATCATGACCAGTCGAGAACTCATTACTGGAAAAAGTCAGTAATCTTTTCTCTTCTCTCTTGTTGTTTGTGCATATACATCTCATGGTGGTCCATAGAACTGTAAATAATCCAGACCCTTTTCATGCTGGGAATGTATCACCTGAACAACGCAATTTTTACAAGCAAAATCTAGTAAGATCATGCATTCTCAATACAAATAGAGCTCAGTTTTTTTTTTTTGTTTGAAGAATCTGATATTCTAAAGATAAAGATAAAAATATACAATTCAATGTTTAACAATGACCCAAATAGATGTTCTTATACGTACCATGAACCGAATTAACATGCCTACTAAGCCTACCCCCCTGCATACCCTGATCCCGAATCTTGTACAACAACCTGAACGTTCCTTATTTGTGGTAAATATGAGATCAACTGCTGATTGTCTTCATTATTTTTTCCTTATTTTTGGATAAGGGTTTTCACTATTGAAAATAGGTGCAAAGATAGTAACAGATGTTCTTGAAAGAAAAGAAAAATTTTCAACTCTGTCAGTTATTCTTGCTATACAAATTAAGAAGGCTTTTTCTTATTATCTACTATCTTAAATTGCCAGCTGCTTCTGAGAGCTTGGAAATCAACTTTAAGGTGAGCTCTGCTTTGGTGGAAATTGTGAGGCGGATATCAACAAGACCACGATACATTCTTGCAAAGGTATTTCAATTTGTATAAACAAAAGAAGTTCTATTTCTTGCAGCATCAAGTTTTCCTTCTCTATTGTGCTAATAGGCTTTTTAATTGAAAGGTTCTAAGCCTTTCCTGCCCTAGTTTTAACCATTCGGATTTGGGATCATTAAGTACAACCCAGAATCTTACCAGAAATCTTATTTATATTTCATTCCAAAAGTTGAATTTTGATTGGAGAGTTCTGCTTGAGACTACTTATATCTACCTAGGTGGATTTTGCCTTTCAGCTTCCTTGAGTTCTGCTTTCCTTCTTTGTAGCACTAAGAGTGCTGGTAATTAGATTTAATTTTAGATATCTGATATTTTCAGCATTACCTCTCTGTCATTTAACTTGAAATTGCAATAGACATGTATATTTTGTCTAATAATAAGTGATATCTCTCTTTCTCTCCAAATTTTCTCTAAAGCCATGAAATTATAATAATAGTAAGTCCACTTTATTTTGGTAATAAGCAAGTCCACTTTTGTTTTTCACTTGCTTACCCTTCAGCATTGTTTTCATAATCCATACAGTGACTGATCTCAGAACTTTTAACTAATACAATGTAACCATTTAAGTAAATTAACCTTCAAAGGCACATTTCCACTTGGCCAATATACCTTCTCCTTTAGCTGAGATATGATTCTGGATGCAAGTGGGATTTGACCCCAAGCCCCAGCTCCAATGCTAAGAGACTTTGTACCAGCCTACCCACTAATTTAGATGATTCTAATATGTCTTGTTCTAGGGTGGAATCACGTCATCCGACCTAGCTACAAAAGCTCTAGAAGCAAAATGTGCCACAGTAGTTGGACAAGCCCTAGCTGGCATTCCATTGTGGCAGCTTGGTCCAGAAAGTAGGCATCCAGGAGTTCCATACATTGTTTTCCCAGGTAAAGAAAAAAATTGTAATTTCATTTAGTTGCTATCTTTCCATAAAATAAAAATTGAACTTTTATTTATTTTTTCTTTTGCAGGTAATGTTGGTGACAGTAAAGCACTAGCTGATGTTGTGAAATCTTGGGCGCTTCCTTCCCGACTTTCATCAACAAAAGAACTTCTTCTTGTAAGGACTACAAATTTATTGTTTAAATACTGGATTTATTTGGATATTGAAATGTGTAGATATTGATATTATCCTTATAAAGAACGCAGAGAGAGGTGGGTATGCTGTTGGAGCATTTAATGTCTATAATATGGAAGGGGCTGAGGCTGTTGTATCTGCAGCAGAGGAAGAAAATAGTCCTGCTATTCTACAGGTCAGAATGACATTTTATAAGTTAGACGAGTAATTTAGGAGACAAGATATGGAATTAAGCTTGTCTTTTGGGACATGGATGTGAGCTCCAGCCTTTTTCACAATTATGGCTCCTTACTAAATTACCAAAAGCTGTGTTCTTTCAACAGATTCATCCTAGTGCACTGAAGCAAGGAGGAATTCCATTGGTTGCTTGTTGTGTCTCTGCTGCTGAACTGGCCAATGTAAGTTTGTTTTTCATATCTTAAAATATATTTTTTTAGGGAATTTGAAAGGGTAAGAGAGGAAGACAAGCGTTATGGTGTGGATTTTGTGGTTTTTGCACCATCATTTTATTTTCTGACAATTTTCCAGATGAACCAAAATATGTGCCAATTTTCAAACTATAATAAGCAAGTTAAAGTTCCCAGGAAAGATCACTAAAAATTTAATCCCCATCGGAGCCATTATTTTTCATCTAGGATCAAAATCACTTAAATGATTGGGTACTCTAGATAAAGAAGACAAATGCATCACATAGATGAAAAATACTTTTTTTGGTCTTTTTTAGACAGGATAATAAATTATAATCTACATGCATGTTTTGCAGGTTCCAATCACTGTTCATTTTGATCATGGAACTTCAAAGCAAGAGCTAGTTGAAGCTCTTGATTTGGTGAGTGCTGCTTGTTATCCACGAAAATAAAAATAAAAATACATGGTTCAACAAACTATGTAATTTTTTAATATTGGCAACTCCTTCCATTTATCTATACCGAGGAATAATTTATTACTGAATTTGCATTTTCTTGAATCCAAAATCATGCCAGGGATTTGATTCATTAATGGTAGACGGTTCACATCTTTCTCTCAAGGATAATATAGCATACACGAAGTATATATCACTTTTGGCCCACTCCAAAAACATGCTGGTGGAGGCTGAACTAGGGAGATTGTCAGGGACAGAGGATGATTTGACTGTTGAAGATTACGAAGCAAGGCTGACTGATGTTAATCAGGTCAGTAGACTTCTTAATTCATTAAAAAAAATAACTATACCCATATTTTTGATACATCCAAAATCACAATTGTATTCATTTAAATTTTAGGCTGAAGAGTTCATTGATGAGACTGGTATAGATGCTTTGGCAGTGTGTATTGGGAATGTACATGGAAAGTACCCTGCAAGTGGTCCAAATCTCAGACTTGATTTGCTTAAGGTGAAGTATAAACAATCAAATGTTAGTTGTTTTTCTATTGTCATTGATTATGTTAAAATTGAGAGCTGAGATCTATCTATTAGATTTCACCTTCTCAGTGTGAGACGGTCAATGATTCTGTGCTGTCATGCTTTAGTTCTATTGATTATATGTTTTATGCAGTCTATGTTTGACCTGTTCATGCATACTATATTGCTGATTGATGTTTTATAATTATGAGAACGATGTTTGCACAGAGGGAAAATGAGGAAGAAAGACTATTTTACATGGATTCTTGAGCTTCCAGTCAGTTTCTTAGATCTTTGATCTGGCATCATCATCTAAGTTTTTAAGATGGAGGTTAAAAAGCGATTTTAGACCCTCAAAAAGCAAAAAAGTATATTGCAACCATGTAAATGTTCCTCTGCAGCATATTCCTGATGTAATGCAGAAATCAACTTATTGAACTTGTACATCTTAGTGAAACTATAAACCCCTTCAAGTGCATCACCATTTTCCTGTAAATCTGGCTGTTCGCAAAATTTGGTTTAAGATGTAAAGATCATCCACTTCTAATTTGCAAACTCAACTATTTCCGCTTTACTTATTCTTAACGCTTCCATCCTTAGGATTTGCATGCCTTGAGTTCTAAGAAAGGTGTATTTCTGGTGCTGCATGGAGCATCTGGCTTGTCCGAGGAACTTATCAAGGTACTCCTCCCTCCCTCCCTCCCGGTGGGCGCGCACATGTAAAACTGTGATACATATATATGATGCAAAGGCATTAGTTTTGTTGGAGCTATCTGTTATAAGGGCATATATACTTATCAGATTCAACAAAGCCTAAATCAACATTGCTTAATGAATCTGCCACTGATTAACATAATCAACCTCCTTGACTGCATCAACAGGCTAGTATTCAGCGGGGTGTGACGAAGTTCAATGTTAACACCGAGGTGCGCAACGCTTACATGAACTCACTAAGCAACCCCAAGAAAGATCTGGTCCATGTGATGGCTTCAGCAAAAGAAGCCATGAAAGCTGTGGTAGCAGAGAAGATGCGCTTGTTTGGTTCATCTGGAAAAGCATGATTTTTTTTTTCCCGTTTGCTTGCAACATTGTAAGAAGAAGCAAGTAATGAGCTAAACATAAGGACTAGTCCCACATTCATTGTTCCATCTAAAATATTCAAGCTGTAATAATTTGTTGTCCTTCTCTATATGTTATTGGCACGCTTTATATGCCTATCTAAGTTAAGCTCCCATGGTAACTAATCGTTTTTGCTTCCATTTTGGAGTCCTTGCAGAACTGATTTGATGTATGGATTGACAGTGAGGAGGAGCCTTTGATTGATAAGGCCTTGGTTGATTTAGAGGAGGCTGATCTTCAGCTCAAGGTGAAGTATTTTGGGGATCTAGATCAAGGCATATAGCTATTCTTAATAATATGTTGGCATCAAAATAGAAACGTGGTGTAGTTCCCTTCATAATCTACATCACTTTGATAGGTCTAGGAAGTGTGTTACTCTTGATGAACAAATTATACCTGTAGTGTCTCTGCTGATTGTAGTGCTAGGTAGCATGCAATTCAATTGTAGTGTGAGCTGGTGTTTAAGGGTGCCCTTTTTTTTTTTTTAAAAAAAAAATTTAGGGCTCTTTGTATAGATCAATACTTGAACCATCTTTGTCAAGACTTTGTTTTTGAGATCCAAGAAGCTCCTCAATTTCATATTTTCCTTGAATCTTTGAGCCTTTCTAACAAATCAGTCCTTTTGAAGCAATTCAAAATCTGTTTCTAAGCAAGAAACACTCGCAAATCAACTCTTTAGATTAGTTCTTCTTTATCAATTTAAGATTGAATCAATTTCAGATTTTAAAGTACTATGTTGCCGTACAAGACTTATTTTTCTTTTATTTTTTATTTTTAAATGCTTAGTTCTTGATACATAGAAGTAACTTGTTTGTTAGAACTAAATCCTTTGAATTAAATTTAATTAAAATATTTTAATTAAATTTTATGTTTGCCACTATTATAAGTGTTAAAAATTAGATTTTAAATGGTACAAAAACAAATTAGAGACTAACCTATCTAATTTATTACATTAAAAAAATTAGAAATTAATGGTAAAACTAGCTTTCTAAAATATTGAGCTACCCTTTCTTTTTTAGAAACATTTGAAATGATAAAATGAGAATGATAAGGATAATATAAAAATAAAATAAAATAAAATTTATCTCTTTTAAAAATAGAAATTAAATCCACGCGAACGATGTGTGGTCGGGCGTTACCACCGACACGATCTGAGTCTCGGCTTAAAAGGTCCATAACTTTAGATCTGACAGTTGGATTTCACTCGAAGTTTTAGAGGAGTTTACGGAAGCTGTTTTCCATGCAGTAGCGTGGAATCGGTCCTCCACGCCGATGACATCCAGTTACGCGCTACCACCGACACGACCCGAGTTGTGGCTCAAAAGGTCCATAACTTTACATCCGACAGTTGGATATCGCTCAAAGTCTTATAGGGGTTTTCGGAGTCTGTTTTCCATGCAGTAGCGTGGAATCGTTCCTCCACTCCGACGACGTCCGGTCGGGCGACACCACCGACACGACCCGAGTCCTGGCTCAAAAGGTCCATAACTTTAGATCGGACCGTCGAATCTTGCTTAAACTTTTAGAGGAGTTTCCGGAGGCTAATTTCCATGTAGTAGCGTGGTATCGATACTCCACGCCGATGACGTCCGGTCATGCGATACCACTGACTCGACCCGAGTCTAGGCTTAAAAGGTCCATAATTTTAGTTCCGACCATTGGATCTCGCTCAAAGTTCTAGAGGAGTTTGCGGAGGCTGTTTTCCATGCAGTAGCGTGGAAATCGCTCCTCCACGCGGACGATGTGTAGTCGGGCAATACCACTGACACGACCCGAGTCTCGGCTCAAAAGATCCACAACTTTAGATCCGATCGTTGGATCTCGCTCAAACTTTAAGAGGAGTTTCCGGAGGCTGTTTTCCATGCAGTAACGTGGTATCGCTACTCCATGCCGACGACCTCCGGTCGGGCGCTACCACCGCCACGACCCGAGTCCCAGCTCAAAAGATCCATAACTTTAGATCCGACCTTTCAATTAAATTTAAATTAAACATTAGAGAATTGATATAAAATATGTGATTTCTTCAACATGCTTTGCAATTCAGCACGTGTTATCGCATCTCATTTCAAACAAATAATATCGCTCGCTTGTGGAAGTTGGAAAATAAACACAGAAAACTTCATTTAAAAAAAAATATATATATCAATAAGTTTTACGATTTTTTTTAATAATGAGTTCACTTTTCAAGTGTTTTCTTCGGAACAAGTTTATAATTTGTTACACTCTATAATATATATCCAAACAATATATGTATAAATTTGATATTTATGAACAAAAATTTAGAATTATACTTTTTTCCAATTTTATATTCATAACTAAATTTGTATTTTTTTTAAGTTTACAATAATGGTAATATAAGAAAATTTGATTGCAATAATAAAATAATTTACAAGTGAAAAAAAATAATTGTTTAAAAATTGCTATAAAAAGTGTTTTAAGCAAAAAAATAAAATAAAAATGAGAGAGTAAAAACCACTTAAATTATATATTTTTTTAAGTATATATGGAGAATAATATAGGTATCATAATTAAATATGAACTTAGAAGATAAATAATAAAAGAGATCTTATTTATTTTTAAAAGTGAATTTATCAACAATTTACAAGAATAATTAAATACTGATGAGCAGGTTCTGCTGCTGCTGTGGTTAAGGTTCAGAGAGTTATAATTACATAAGAAATGTACAATATGAAAATTAAGCTATAGTAAGTGATTTAAATCCAGTCTGCTTAGCAGCTAGGGTTTTTTCTTGGTTTTCTGCGGAGATTTAAATTCATGCTTGTTAGAAATGAAACTAAATACCTGCCATTGTTAGAGCAATTGATTTTCTTGACAACCATTTTCAATTCTATGCATGGTTCTAGTAAATCTAAAAGTTAAAGCAGGAAATTAATTTAGGATCAGACAACATAATATTACAATAAAAGCACGATCTGTCTAAGCAGAAACAAATTGATATCTTGTACACCACAGAGAGAAACAAAAATAAACGCAGAGTTTATGAACAGAGTTGCATAATTTACTCTGAGAATTTCCTCCCTGAGAGAGATTTATTTAGCGAGCTGGGTTTATCTTCTTCTCCTTGCTGGTACCTTCTTTTTCGAGCATTTTTGGCCCTAAATTGATCGGAAAGTGACCTGTCATTTCCTTTCTCAGACTTCAACTTGTGAATCCTTTCCATGAGCACACGTTTGTTCTTGAAAACATTTCCTTTCACCTTCATGTACATCTCATTGTACATGTGCTTATCAATTTTTTCAAATTCTCTATATTTTCGAAGCAAACGTCTCAACACTCTCATTCTCCTCATCCACAGAACCTTAGATGGTTGCCTTGCTTCTCTCGTTCCCTTCCTCTTTCCATAACCCGAGTACCTCCCTTTTGTCCTGGCTTCTTTCACTTTCCTGATCCTTGATCTTGAGTGGGTTATCATTGGTTTTCGGATGATAAAACCATCCTTTATGAGCTTCCTTATGTTCATCCCTGCAACAGGCCATTATGCCCTTGTTAATTACTCATGCTTCCAAGAAAGAATTATAATAATCTTACGAAGATTATTTTCCAGATTACTTTTCAAATGAGCTCATCCATCCTACCAGTAAATCCCAGAAGTTCCATGAAACCGTTTTGATAGAATTAGCATTACTACAGCAAAACAAAAGAAATTGAAGGTGATAGAATACAAGACTTACTGGAATTGGCCATGGAGATTTCAGTGGTCTCATTAGGATCAAGCCACAATTTTCCCTTCCCACAATCGAGTAAACTAGCAGCTAGCCGCTTCTGCAGCCTCAGTGACACCATTGTTATAGATTGGATGAATTGACAACAGAAATTGATCTTAACTTCTCCTATGAAGAGACAATGGTTCAGTTTCTCATGTATATACGAGGGAGGAGACGTGTGGGCTACCTGTCACGCGTTACTTGGGGAGCAAGTATATGTGCTGAGTTGAATGAATTTATTATTAGCTTATTAATTATAACTTAAACAGGCATTTTTTTTCTTGGGGACAAAGTAATTAAGGAACAGAGAATTGTTGTGCAGAAAAAAATGGTGTTAGAGCACTAAACCTTTTCTTACCAGGTTTTGCTTAGCGTTTATTACAAGAAATGAGTTTCAAATCATTAATTATAATTATGAAATTTTAATTAAACACACACACACACACATATATATACATACACTGACGAATAACTATTCTTTGGCAATAAGTTTATCGCTATGCAATCAAAGCTTATTTATATGTTTTTGACAATTAACAAATTGATTTAATTATAAATTAACAAGCTTTACATAAAATTATTCAAGAATTAAAAATCACGTGTTTTTATTTAAAAATATTTATATATAAATAATTTATTAGAGATTATAAAAAAACATATTTAATAATATATGATATGGTGCAATAAAAAA
>Ga0325411_1001796_pt1 | contig 23984 bp, 14 predicted proteins | sample PopdelMetagenome_13_FD_206181 | JGI IMG/M metagenome (GOLD analysis project Ga0325411, IMG submission 206181) | Populus deltoides microbial communities from Bellville, Georgia, United States - Xylem-PdIQD-R4 | ecosystem: Host-associated > Plants > Phyllosphere > Stem > Wood/Secondary xylem... | reverse complement strand
ATTTGTATTTTAAAAATATAAAAACTCATTCTAAAATTTTTCTAGTAATAAATTTTTTTATGTTTTTCTATTTATTTTTTTCATTCAATCATGTTCTACCCCTTTATTATATATATATATATATATAAAATAGAAGAAGGCAATCGCTTGCTCTTGTTGTGGCTGTTTTCAAGGACTTAGCTGTCGGCCGCGACAAGCAAGTAAAAGTGGCATAGAGAGGCATCTAATGCACCAACAAGAAGAGATTAAAAAGGATGGCTGGTTTGTGGAAAAGGTGAAGAAAGTAAGAGAGATATCAGAAGTTTTGGCAGGGCCAAAGTGCAAGAACTTTGATGATGGGGCGCCTGATGGCGATGTAGCTGCTGAAATATCCTAATTTTTTTACCAGCTCCAGTTGATATTTACTCATTGATCAGTACATTAACCTAAATTTTTTATGCTTTGATGAAGGCCTGGTTTCATGTTTTTTTTATTAGACCATAAAGAGTATTGAACAGATTTTCCAATCCACTGAATCTTATCTTCTAACAAAATCTCTTCTTCGGACAGGACATGACAAACCGGTTTATGCATAGAGTATCCCGGTGAGGTGGACATGCAAAAAGAAAAACAGGAAAGTGCTTTTGCTTAAACAGCATCAGCAAACAATTTTCAAAATATTTATATTCAATAGCTGCTGCGAATTTAATGAGAAGGGAGGAGGAGGAAGAAGAAAAGGCTATGATCTATAATGACTGTAAAGAAACCATGCAAAGATTATTACACTGTACATCCATCACCCCTCACCATTCTTATTCATATATATAAAGCAGACAAAAATTCATAAACCTGCCAATGCGCATTGCCCTATTTCTATCCAATAAAGTTTTTGCTAATAGAATTCTTCACTAATTTGAAACCCTCAGCAAGACCGTGTTGCATTCATTCTACCATCTGCATGCCCTCGATCACCATTCCTCATCCTCTATGTTAGTCTTTCTTCCCTCTAGAAGCAAACTATGGTTCTCTTACTCGAATTCTGTAGACCACTGTCAAACCCTTTGCAGTTCCATTGCTATGTAGCATGTTCAATGTACTTGCTGGAGTGCAAGCTTGAACAATGATCATATATGTCGGAATTTACACAAATCGATCGCCATTGTTATCACCTGCATTACTTCTTTTCAAATTAAAGTTAGTTCAAAGCTCATCAGGTATTAAATTAGATGAGAATACATGCTTTAATAAAACAATAAAATACCTTTTGCGTTTGCTTTTTAAGACTGTTGAAGTTGAAGGATTACTGTGCCAGTTCCTCTTCCTTTGATTGATGAACCAATTATTTATCTGCTTTAATTGCAAACCTGTTTCCTGTACCAATCTCGCCTTGTCTTCCTCCTGAAAAGTCAGAGAGATTCAATTTAGAAAGTTAACAAAGAGAAATCTGAAATTGATGACTTTTGCTTAACTACCCCCTAATCTGGTCACCCACTAATGTCTTGTCAGAAGAAGTATCATCCTGCTGTCTACAAATTCTGCTTGTTTGCGTTGTCTTTGGGCGATCCCAACATCTTTTCAGTTATTTAATTAAGGAAATTTCGCTGCTTTTGTCATTTTTGGACCATCAAGGTCGGCAATGGTTGTAGAAGACTAAAATCACATGTTTTTTGACTTGTCGTGAGACAGCAAACAAGCAGGTGGGGTTCCAATGAACAGAATTAATTCATGCACATAAATGTAACAGTAGCTTAGCTCTATCCCATTTCAAGATAAAACACATTGAATACTGCTGAGTGTATCAAATCCTATTGGAGAGAGCGAGCAGTAACACTTACGGTAGGATATGGCCACTTGGAATGTGATTGCCACCAAGCTTTTAAGACTGAGGTTGTGTCACCAGGAAGCTTTCCCGCTCTTCTCTTGCGCAAAATTTCCTCTCTAATGTCAACAATTTTCTCTTTGTAACCCTACAAAACGTTAAGAAAATTGGTGACATTGAAAATGTCAAAATCTTTCAGAGTAGGTAATTTTGGCCATTACCTGTTTTAATTCATGCTTCAATTCCTGCCTCACACGCTCCATTAAAGATCTCTCACTCTCTGTAGGGACCAAGGGACCAAACCCCATTGTATCTACACCCTCCAAACTTCCATCAAACATATTGGCCTCACTGTCAACTTGGTCTTCATCATCATCGGACATTGTTGCACCAGTACCTTCACCTGGAGAAACTCCTGTTCATAGCAGCAATAAAATATTATAGCTTCAGTTTCATGAATACATGTCACCATATCTTATTGCTCAAAGCATGAAAGAAAAGCATTTCAGTGTGGCAGAGACATTAATGCATATCAGGCAAGAAAAACTTGAAACAAAATCAGGCTGTTGTAATGTCATTGATGTTTATGGTACTAGTAGTTCAACGTAAGACCCCAAATTTCCCCAAAGAGCTTTTGCACAGAAAGAAGGAAAAAAAAATTCCATTAATCTTTAGCAGTTCCTACGCTTCCTCCAACACAGGAACCATGACAGAAAAACAATGACCCTGAGAATCATGCTTTCACAGCAAGAATTTAGCAACTAAGAGGCTTGTAAGCAAATTTTAGGATAAGATGATGGAACATTACCTGTTAAACTTTGTAGGGATTGCTCTATCTCCCAGCAAGCCATCACCGCTTCCATTGCATGAACTCGAACATGTTGTTGCAATTGTTCTTTGAAGGAACAAAGTAACAGAAAGTAATGTGTCTGCGGTATCAAAAAATGAAAGGATCAGCATTTTTATTCTGTTATACATTTTCTTTTTCAAGATAATGCAGGCTTCTCAAGAAACTCTGACAAATGTCATTGAACACACTCCATTTATTCCAATTATATAGAGCAATAAGGTATAAACATTCTGAATTAATTATCTGCCAGTATAGACACAATAAAAGATCGAGCAAGGTAACCATCATATGGGAAACGACAAGAATCTGTTAGCAACTGTACAAATTCATGGTTCCTAGACAGCAAAACATAAGAAGTTTTTTATGTCTGAAAGCAATATCACTTAGTAACTCTATCATGAGGAATACGTGGATTGTATACACATTAAAGCCACTTTCATTTTTCACTGAAATGTTCGATTATAGCACTTGTTTTTTAGTAGAGTAAATTTTCTGCTTTGTAATCAACTCAAACTCATGCAGTGGACATTCAAAAACACCGATCTTCGAAGAAATGCTGATTAATTGATTTGCTGGTGATACTCTGCAATAATACCTAACCAAGTATGCGCATCTGCATGTATTATCAAACAACATAGTGAAACCATCTAATTGAATTTCAAGCATGGATCCATGCCTGGGGCAATTAGACCTGAAAAAGACTGATAACCAAAACAGCTAGAAGATTGGGGATGAAGGTGTGTAAAGCATTTATCATGAGGGGGGTATCTCAGGGAGTTTGTCACAGACACTTGAAGCTCATGCTAAAATCAAAATATCCAAGAATTCAAGTAAATGGCTTGTTGCATCTACCCCATTATCCCCTTGAAAAATCGAATTCAGAGCATGCTAAATCAGACTCTGTCTCCGAAAACCTCTAGGAAAACTATTAGACCTAGAAAGAAAATATTCCTAACAACTTTATTTCATTTCACTTCCAACAGCAGAGTTCTTGAAACCAAGGGGTCCCAAGATATTTAAAGGAGTCTGTCATGGAATCTTTTTCCATTCACATCTCTTAATCTCTCATCTTTCCTCCTGCCTGATATTTCAATAATTTAACTTCAAATTTGGCCTTATTCACTAAAATCTCCAAGTCCAGCAATCAAATTTAGATTTGTCCCTCATAAAGCCGGGCTGCACAGCGAACCCGTATCTTCTTCATATCAGACTTGGCTCCTCTGAGTTTCACCAAGCACAGTAAATATTCATAGTTTCCAGTTTTCCTCCATCAAGAATTGAAGATTAAAGCTGTGACTACCAGGGGCACCACCAAAACCAGAAACTTACAGTTATGGCATCATAAACCTTCTCTTTATACCATTAAACGTCTGATCCCAAAAATATTCAAATTCCAGCTTTGAGCCATAAAACTCCAGCTACTTTTGGCTGTAAAACAACCTTGCAACCAAAGATACATCCTTTACTATTGACACAATTAGCTAATACCCTTCCCTCAAGCATCAACAATATATCTACTGATTAAGCACCTAACAACCATCCAAAAAACCCACCACCAAACTCCCTCTTTTAATTATCCCAAAAAAAAGAAAAAAACTGTCGGTGCATCAAAAGGGCCACGACCCTTCAGTCTCCAAAAAAAAAAATCGGTTCCCCCAAGTATAATTAGCCAAACCAAAATTCATTTCAATTAACAAAAACACACCCAAATTAATAAAAAAAATCATTGCAAATAATGAACCAGGACATTCAAAACCAATACACTTTGCACCAAAAAAATGGTGTAGCTTGAAAAGTTCCTATGGTCATCACTAATCAAACTAAATTCATTTTTAAAAAACGAAAATACACCCAAATCAATCGAACCCATTTAGTTCATGAATCAAGATATTGAAAAATTCAAACTTTTTTTGCAAAAAAAAAAATACAAACATTCACAAGTGGTCTACAAAACATGTTTGTTAGTTGCAACATTAAACCAAAAACACACCCAAATGAATCAAACCCATTTTGATTCATAATTCAGAAAATTAAAAAAACACAATCTTTGCACCCAAAAACAACATAGAAAAAACAAAAAAATGGTCCAGATTGTTTTTTTTTTCAAATTTCAAAGAAAAACATAGTTAACTAACATACCATAAACTGATCAAGCTCTTTGTCATCAGGAACCAATCCTTGATGACTTCCAAGAGCAGAGTATTTAGCCACTACTTGTTGTGACTGAGCCAATTGGGCATCAATCCTCGGCAACTGATCAACAGGCGTGGCAATCCTTAAACACGCCACGTGGGCAGACAACAATTGATCATACAAAGGATGCGCCAATATGTCCGCTTTACACTTCGCATTTTGCCAATTCACCACCGCCTCTCCTCCACCACCGCCACTCTCCTCCACCATGGTTTCTCCTTCGCTCTTATTCATGCTCTTCAATTCTGACGATTCTTGCGACATACTAGCGATGATGGGGTGGTCTCCACCGGCGGCAGCGGCGGAGACGTCGTCGATGACGTTACTGTGGTTGCGGTTAAGTAGGGAGGAGGAGGAACGGGAGAGCCATTGAGTTGGATTATGAGAAGCGGAGTCAGAAGTGGTGGCGGTGGTGGAAGGGGTAGCGCTATGGAGGTTTAAGAAATTGTTGGTGTTGTTGTTATCAGTGAAGTGATGGTGAGTTCGTTGTTGTGGTGGTTGTTGAGAGCGGAGGAGAGCAGTGTTCAGCCAATTCGGCGGTGCTGTGGTGTTTTCTGCTGCTTGTTGGTCTGTGAAGTGGTGAAGAGGAAGGTCTTGTGATGGCAAGTTATGGTGAAAGGCCATGTTTTTTGCGCAAGTCTTGAAGAGACAAAGAAAAGAAAAGGAAAAGGTTGCGAGTTTATTACAACATGGGATATATATGCAAGAGAGAGTGAGATGCAGAGGTAGGCTTGATGCAAGTGCTATGAAGAAAAGAAGCAATCACAGTGAATTTTGAAAGTGTAGAGAGAGAGAGACAGAGGGAAGGTGATGGCCGATGGTGATGATATGTAGGGTTACTATAAGCATACAAGGCGAAGGAGGAGGAGGAGAACAAGAAGAAGAAGAGAGTATTTTTGGGTTTGTGGTGGTTTTCAGGTGAAGAAAACAGCTTGCAATCAAAGAAATGGGATTTTATATGTGGGTTTTTTTCGAATGATCGCAGTGTTAGTCTTTCTTTTCTTTTTTAATATGTATCAGGGGGTGTTTATTTTTTCAATATGTTTTTTAAACTATTTTTTATTTAAAAAATATTAAATTAATATTTTATGAGGTATATTTTGATAATTTTAATATAATTAAAAATAATAATAATAATTTAATATATTTTTAATTAAAAAAAATTATGTAAAAGCGTGTACTGCGTTAGCAACCATATAATAAAAAAAATAACATTTATATATTATTATTAAATTTGATTTGGCTTAACGAAGGGAACTTAATTGACTTATTTTCTAGCCAGAGTAAGTCTAAAAAAATAATCAATCTCATTTAATTTAGTAAAAGATGATTGATTATTTAAAAAAAAATAGTAGATATCATTTTAATATTTTTAAAAAAAATATTTATTGACTTGGATATTAAATCAAGTAAGCTCCTAGTTTGTGTTTAATAACTATGTATTTGTATTGAAATTAATATAATATATGGAAATTATTTATATTTTTATCATGATATTCAATGATCATGATTTAATAAAAAGAAAATCATTTTTTAAAAAAAATGAGAGGCCTTTCCATGCTTGGTTTGAGAAAAACAATTATTTTTCTTTAGCTGTTTGGAGATTTTATTGGGCAAAATGCTCTATATTACGCATATTAATTACTTGTTTGATTAATTAGTTCAGATAATTTGATGATTATAACTAATTAATACAATTCAAACATAATTGCTTTAGTGTTGCTATCATTGCTTAGAGTAAATGGATCGGATGCTTTCCGAATTTGGATGCTAATCATCCCCTCGATGATGCATATTATATTATTGTCATCAATGCTAATCATGTTTTCTTCCGTTAAACCATGAAAAATAAACAAAAATAATCTGTGATTCTTGAATAACCCTCTGCTTAGCAGTCAAATTATAAAACCCAATTTAGCCCTCCTTGTCAAAACTAAGCTTGACCTCGATAGTTTTCAAAAAAAAAAAAAAAAATTCTAGAAATCATTCTCTCTACTTTTCAATGTTTGACAACTTTAAAGAAAGTTCAATCAGGGGAAAAAGCATCTACAATAAAATAAAATAAAAATTCTAAATACCTTTTATTTTTTAGTTGAAAATACTTTTCTAAAATAAAAAAATAAAGTGAAATAATTAAATTTAAAAATATATTGTTATTTATTGATTATATTAAATCTGATTGTTTATCTCTTGATTGCTGTATATTTTTATTTTGAATTTTTTTATATATTTTTGAATTTTTTTATTTTTTTAATTTAATTGTTTTATGTCAAATTATAACTCAATTTTTTTTACTGGTATATGTTTTAATTAAAATAATTTATAAAATTAGATTTTTTTTAATTTCATTATACTTTAATTTTTTTATTTGTGAGATTCGATCACTATTATTTTAATAAATTTTAAAAAATTAAAAATTTATTTTTTAACTTATTTTTTATGATATCGATAAACATTGAAAAACAATCAATTTTTAGAAAATTACTTCGTAAAAAACAATTATTTTCCAAAAAAAAATATAAATCAAATTTTATTATGCTCAAGCTATAATTATTAGATACATGAAATATAAATAAAATTCATATTTATTAAAAAATAATAATAATTCTCTTACATACTAGAAAAATTATATTTTTCTCTCTCCTTTTCCTATCAATTTATTTCACACGTAAGTATTCAGTAACCGGGTATCATAAGATTTTATACATATTTAATTTTAAAAAAAATATGAGAATTTTATTTTCAAATTTTAATATTAAATTTTACTAGGAATGAAGAATACCAAACTTTAAATGACGAGTTTGATGATAAAAAAAAACATTTATTTATATTTCATGAAGAGTACTAAACTTGTTTTTGGGTGAATTTCAAAAATATGTTTCACTTATAAAAAAATATTAAATTAATCTTTTCTATAATGATTTTAATATATATATAAAATAAAAGAAAATTTAAATAAATAATTATTTTAACATGATTTCAAATAAAAATCACTTTTAAAAAAACACAGATTAAAAACAATAACACCGTCGAATCAAAGAAAAGAAAGAAAAAAATGAAACGTAGCCATCACCAGAGACCAGACCCCTTCATGTTAAAGCCTTGCTCGCTTTGCCTTTTCCATGGACGTTAAAAGTTGATGCAAAGTGGGCTAGGGTTGGATCCAACGGCGAAGAACAGCCGAAGCGGCAAAAGAAGATGTTAAGTTAGGTTTGATGTCTTTTTATGGGAGAGTTAGAGTTACAGTTGAGAAAAGAAGCGCGTGAGGGACACTGTGTTAATAAACAGTGTAGGTAGTAGGTAGGGTATGATGCCGTACAGGTGATGCAGCGATCCTATCTGCCCTATCTGAAACTGTGGAAACAGAGACGTATATTTGCCCGAGGTGCTGCTTTGAACACCAGAGATTTAAGAAATTGCCCTAATGATGTGCCCTTTTCTCTGTTACTAACGTACTGTTTCGTGGTCTTTAGGATCGCCAAAAGTCATCTCAACGACTACTTGTGGCGGCCAGTTGCCACGAGTTTTTTTTTTTTTTAATAAAAGTAAAACCGATGATAAAAAAAAAGGGTTGAAATGTTGGTTTTAAGCAATATCTTCCTACTGTTCTCCGGTGACATGCATGCAGGGTAGAAATGAGATTAACGGTGCCTGAAAAAACATCCAGCCAACGAATTGATTTGCTTCCGGTGGTTGAGTCATGAAGGGCCAGAGACACGCATGCATGCGCCTACAAAAGGCCTCGAGAATGAGGAGACCCGCAGTGTCCCTTGGCAAAGACATTGATTCCAATATCTCAGCGACAAGTCCACGAGACCAAATCTTGCGGGCACATCGAGGATGCACGTAGTTCGCATCTATAATATACGCAATAATCAAGGCAGATGGTTAGAATGTTTTTGTTTTTTATTAATTTTTATAATTATTGGTTAAAAAAGATTAATTTAAAAATAAGTGATTAGCTGTGATTAATTGAATTCATATACGTATTATAAAAATTATAATTGAAGTTTATATATAGTAAAAAATATATATAAAATATTTGATTATTGTATTTGAAAAATATATCTTATCATTAAAGGCTATGATCAATTAGCATTTTAACGAGCTACCTAACATCGCATCGATTGCAAATAATCATATTTATCAAGACAAGTATGATAATTAGTTAACAATTAATTAATTACACGAGATAATTAAGGTAGCGATATAACAATCTCAAGTCAAGATCATTGTTACTTCCCTAACTCAACCAACTTAAAATGATTTGTTTGATATTGTGCTATACTGTATTTTTAAAAATATTTGTTATTTTAAAATATATTTAAATATATTTTTATTTTTTTAATACCAACAAATTAAAATTATCGAGAAATATTAAAAAATAATCTAGATATCTTTTTAATTGAAATACATTTTTGAAAGCAAAAAAAAAAGAGTTACCACGAGGCTAGGTCTTGAAAGTTGAAGTTGAATCATTATATCTGTTTAATACATTTCAATTATAGCAATGGGAAGTAAGCCTACAAGATTAGTGCAGATGGTCAAGATCTGGCATAAAATTTTATCCAAGTCTTACCACTGAAATGAATAAATTATGAATTATTATTCTTATTAATTGAAATGACTACACTTCTCTTGATTCATCAAATATAGATTCTATTTCCTTAAATAATAATAATAATATTATTATTAATCATGAATCCAAATACTGATGTGATTTGATATAATTAGTTATAGGCAATGCATTATTAATATCTGGTATAAGATTTAACGCGATTTAAAATTTAAGTTACGATTATTAACTTAATTATTATTATTTTTTTATAAAAACAATATTATTTTAATGGAAAAAAATTAATTCACCATAAAACTCAAACCCAAATTAAGTCTTGAATAAACAAATCATCTAAATGACTCATCAAATCAGATTTTATAAATATCAGCCGTGAGATCTTATGAAATCCTAAGCTTTCTTTCTAACATGCAAGTAAAAAGGCAAGTTCTTCGAACGACAGGACACTCTGTGATTTCAGAGCAAAGCTACCTTCACCTGTTTCTAGTTTTAAATCGGTATTTAATTAAGATTTATTTTACTTTGAATTTAAAATACACTACACCTTAATTTAAAATTAGATCATTTTGTTTTTATAACAAAATGCAACAATTTATCCTTTTAATAAAAAGACAGAGCTATTTTTAGGATAAATTGTATTTTTACGAGTAGAAAAATATTTTTAAAACACTGAACACAATATAACAATAATTAAAACACCAATGTAATTATTAAAAACACAATCATCAAAAACACCAACATATTTTTAGTTTGCTTGAAATATTATATGTATCCTATTTTAAAGAGTAATGCTACCTTAATTAATAGATTTCTGTTCTAAATTATATTTTTAAAAAAGCTTATTTATAAATTAGTCAACAATTGTGATTTTTCATATAGTGGTTCAAAAAAATATGTCAAAAAACTAACATTTAAGTGTTATTTTTTCTCAATTAACCACGTAATTAATTGGAAATTCACCTACTTCGACGACCAAATTAATTAATAAATAAATAGGGGACCATTAATTACGTCGCTCCTCTCTGCGCCACTCGCGGGAAAAGGACCTCCTAGACACGCGGCATCGTATAGTAGCTTGGACCACAAGTGGTCCCTAGCTAGAGCACGCGCCATGGATAGGTCGAATCAAGGACGTACACGTGGAACGATCAGGAAAGTGGGGACAGCTGAGAATTTTTTTAACTTCTCTGACAGCCGCCGGCTTAATCAATGCAAACTGTTTGTGGTCCCCATACTAAAAAATCGTGGGGTCCACGACCGAAGAAAAGAAAAAATCGTGGAGACTGGAGAGTGTGTGGGGCCCTGCTCTATAAGAAGTTGGGTCCAGCAGAGATGGAGAGAGAGAGAGGGAAGGGACTGTTTGGTGTTTACGACAAAAACTGTCCACTTAAAAGGCCCAATGGTCCCCCACCCATCTGCTCTATCTTCTTTTCTTAGGGTTTTTTCTTTCTTTATTGTAGGGGACCAATAGATCCTGCCGTCAGGCAAACGGCAATGCAAGGCATTATGTTACTAAGGCTCTGTTTGTTTATATACTGCGATGTGATATTTTTTGTGTTTTGTTCTAACAACACATATCATAATCTTGTATAGATTTTATAAAAAAATTCTCTTCAAATATTTATTAAAAAAAATTATAATTTATTATTTTTTAATTTAAATTTTAAAATATAACCACATGAAGTATCACAATATCAAACAAATACTGAAAAAGAGATGTGCTTTAGTAATTTCTCGGGTGATGTTTGTCTCTTCTTCAAAGTGTTTTTGAGGTGGTCCATGGACTTGCATGCAATCTTCCTTTCTTTGTTTACTGCAACACAACACCTTTTTGTCCTCGTGTTTTTGTTACTTGTTATAACTTGTGTTTGAATTTCATGCTAGCATAGTTCCGAGGGTTGTATTTGATAGTGCAGGAATTCCCTTAATTTTCAAAGTTTAAAGCAATTGCAGTCATTTGTTTTTTTAAATACACCATGTTAAGGTCAAGGTTGTACATTCAAGATTGTCTTAGAATGGAATTTAATCTCTAATCATTAAAAAGAGAGAGAGGAGAATTTAATGATCATGATCAACAAATTTTAGGTGATTATCAACCAAACTAAAACCGAATCCTTCTTAAAATTATTGTATTTTCTTGTCATTGAAATTATGTTCGGGTGTGTTTCAATAAAAAAACATCAAATTAGTTTTTATTTAGCGTGTTTTTGATGATTTTATATGCGGGTGTAAAAAAATCTAAAACATTTTCTAATGAAAAATATTTTTAAAAAACATCATACATCATAATATTAAACACCCATTCATAATATGCAATGGAGCCATCAACATTCAAATATATAAACATTCATGATAAATTTCTTTATCAAGTCTCCCATCGATTTACAAACTGGAAAATTAGCACTCGAGCCTACACCTCGACGGTCAAATGCATGGCTGCTGGAAAATTATGAGAATCAAGACCCTTGTGATAAAGATAGTATGTAACTTGACAGAAGATAAACATTAATTCAAAAAGCAGCTTTCTCAAGCCTCACGAGGGCATGATTTTCTCGTTCAACAGAGTGTAAAACTTGGTGTGCCATCGAAGAAGTCATCTGTAAAGGTAGAACTGATGGTGATTTGTTCACTTGCCTTGTATCGCTCCAGCTTATTTAGGCGTTCTGCCTGTCATTGATGCTGAGTTGCTGACTATTCCAGTTGAGTTTGTGCACGCGTGTGTGTGTATATGGCTGCATGCCCTACCATACCTGTTCGCTTTTCTTATCATTGCTAGCATCGGAAATTTTACAAAATTAGATGCTCTGTGCCATTGCAATGGCCATGAACAGTAACGCTCAAGACTTTTGATGTTTATATCTAAAAGTTTCGGTGATTATCTCGTTCTATTCCTTTTATTGCTTCACCGAGTTAACTTTTATTTTTTAAAATATTTTTTATAACTTTAATATATTTTCAATTAAAAAACAGCTGGTATATAATCACAGTTAAATATTGTTTTTGAATAATATCTAATCTTCGTGTAAATCTAATATTATATTCATATTCACACGGATAATAAATTCTTGTCAGGAATTCAACAAAGAAAGCACCTCCTTGATCACCAAGTCCACTCGTTAAGTTACATGTAATTAATTTAAAGCAAGAAAATTGCTAGTTTCAACTTTGGAGTATTAGTCAACATGAAAGACAAAAAAACTTTCAAGTATTGAGAATTTTTTAAAAGCAAATTCTTTTCACTTTTTTCTCGTGGATCTAAAACTTTTAACTATATAATTCATTGAATTGATGTATTTGAGTGATGAAATTTGAATTTGAAATCTAAAGAGTTAATCAAACCTTGGTTGATTTTCCACTTTGAGCTTATCATCTCAACACAAATAGAAATAGATTAGTTTACCCACATCAAGAACAGATCCAACAATCATGTTGGTACCCATAGTTTCCACTTTTTTCAATCCTTTTTAATGAATGGATGATAGGAAAAAAAAAAGATTTTATTATTATAGTTGCTAATATCAATTAAAAATCAACTCTTGATGATTTATTAAAAGAGATCTTAATCTAGATCAAGTTTTAAAATAAATAAAAAAATAATAATTTAGTTAGATCGGATTAATTTGATTAAAACCCAGTTTGATTTTTTAAAAAAATAATATTTTAATTTTTTAAAAAAAATATATTAAAAAATATTATTTTATATTGACTTGTATCTGCCCGGTTATCTAATATATATTTGTATGCACGAATACTTTTGTGAAATTTATACACATGAATGACCATCTTAAACAATTACAAATAAAATCTGTCAATGTACTGCACTTTACGAGACAGGATCTTCAATTAATTTATTTTCTATACATATATGTAACACATGAAAGTAAAATTAAATAAATAAAGACATGTCCTACAGGATTGCTGTAGTATTCAGGTACGAGGCATCTTTCATTGTTCTTGTATGCATCAAATGAACGAGGTATATTCTATCTCACAATTATCCTTTCTTTAGACAGTGACAATAAGAAGCTTGAAAGGCACAGTTTGCAACCTTTACAATTTCTTCCAGATGTCAGAATTTTAATAAATTAACTTAATTTCTTGCAGCCCCATCTCTCCGATCCGATCCTTGTCTTCCACTTTTATACACATTAAGTATTAATTAATTAGTTAATTAATTAATGCTTTAAAATTCATGGGAAGATATTTTTCTGCAGTAATTGTTCGTCAAGAAACAAATTACAGTGAATTGCCAAAAGTGATTTCTTTTAGCTTTTTTTATTGTATCTTTATAGACCAAAATTAATAGTCACTTAAAATATATTTATTAAAAAAAGACAAGATTCAAATAAAAAAAACATGTCATAAAGAAATGGTTTTGCTAAAATAGAGGTTAAACATACACTTTAATCCTTTAATTTTTATAAGCAATTCATTTGAATAATTTTTTTTATATATATATATAATGCATACAACTTTAATGTTTTTTTTTTTTTGTATAATTCGATATCTTCGACCAATTTTCATACTCTAAATAAGAAAAATATATTTTCATGGACTAAAAACTAAATATTTAAAATTTCAGTCCTGAAAAAATAGTATGTGCTGGGTGTTAAAAGCTCTCATCTCCTTTTGTCCGACGCTGTTTATTGCCATGCGTGTGAATACTAAAATCCATATAGTGTTCTTCCTTGTCTTTTTATTCTTCTGAAAAAGCCCATTCACGTGCCTATGTTGTAAAATTGGAGGTGACAAACACTCATCAATCATCATCAACAACCGAATTTGCCACAACAAATTTGGTCAAATACATCTCAGCTTGGATGAAATCTGATGGGATTTTAATGGAAGATTCTAAAATGGCTACATGCATTTCCCACTTTGTGTAATCAACCAATTTGGGATTGGGATTTTTTTATATATTTTTTTAAGGTTAGCTAAGGTTTATATTCCATTTGTTAGTATGGTTCAGCCTTTTTTTTAAATGTTTTTAAAATTATTTTTTGCACAAAAAAATAGTAAATTAAATTTTAGGTGTTGTTTTGATAATTTTGATGTGTCGATGTTAAAAATTAAAAAAATTATTTTGATATATTATTAATTAAAAAACACTTTTGCAAAAACACTCTGCAACATGTAACACACATTGACTTTACCTATCCATTCCAGTTAAAAAATAGGGAAGTTGAATATAGCTTGTAAAATTTTTTATATGATTGATCCAACTTGTTTTCAGGCAAAAAACTCATGTAAATTGATAATATCCTGAAATTCAAGATATATAAATAATAGGTTATTTAGTATTTGAAATAGTAGTTAATCAACATGTTCATATACTTGAATTTCTTCTATTTAAACTAAGAAATTTCAGGAGCATGTAAAATCTTGAATACCTATAAAAACATTCATAAATAACCCTTTATTGTTGGATGATGTTTATATTAAAGTTTAAATTCTCCTAACTCTATAACTCATTTAACTAGGTGCCTAAATAATTATGGTTTGTGAAGAATTTGTTTTAGTGATTGGTCTATCGATATAATTAATTGATGAGTTTGGAAGTATGGTTTCAACTTTCTAGAAGCGTTTACCAGCGCTAGAACTATTTTCTCCACCTTTAAATACATTGTTTCTACATCATGAAGAATTCGGCTGGAGCAATACACATGTCCTTATAAATCTTCATTCTCTTTTATTATAATTGAACTCAATGTTGACTCTGCCACCCATAGATAGAAAATTAGGTTTTCATTCTCTTGTAGTTGAGATACAATCTTAGTGGAGAATAAATAAATCTTAAGCTCTTCAATAACCTTTTGACAATGTTTAATCCATTCATTTCTTAATATTTTAAAGAATAATAGAGTACGCTCTTCTCCAAATAAGCAATGAATGTATTGAGAACAATAAATTTCCCTGCAATACATTGTACAAGCATTTTGATTAATTAAATTTTAAAAATAATAAACAATAAATTTCCCTGCAATACATTGTAAAAGCATTTTGATTAATTAAATTTTAAAAATAATAAACTCTATTTTTTTTTTCAACAAGCAATGACCCACCAACTTAATTAAATTCAGAGACTAGTGGTAGTTGTTTTTTAAAATGGTTTTTTTTTAAAAAAATATATTAAAATAATATATTTTTTATTTTTTTAATATTTAACACATCAAAATAATTAAAAAATTAATTTTAAATAAAAAAATTAAAATTTTAAAAATATCGTTTCAAAACCATTCCTAGACTGCTCCTTGAAAACTTTGATTTGAATACCAGCGGGTGGCACGACTTGATATAGCCCGTTCCAAACGGTGACGTAAAGAGTAGAAGACAGGCTCGTTAAAGGGTGCATGCCACGTGCTCGAAGGTGAAGGTGAGAGAGAACCTCCTATCATTTAATTAAAAATATCCACAGTCTGAGAATAGTTAGCTAGTGGACACGTGTTTGACTCCAAACCTAAAATATGTAATAATAAAATAATAACTGGAAAAATTAAGTAAGACGCGGTCCTGGTTTCGTGGGGTGCCCGCTACTTGCGTTGCACAGCGTGCAATTTGGGGGTGCTGTCACCGTCGATCAATCACAGCCGTATATACAAATTATCTCCATCCTTTTGGACGGTTGTAGGGGTCCACACGTTTTTCAAGAGGCAATAAAGAGCAACACCCACGGTGTCCCAATTTCACACGCTTCTGTATACAGTAACAAATAAATTAAGCTATCTTAATAACAACATTAAACTTCCTAGTTATTTTTTTTAACCGTCAGATATTTTAGGTATATTCATCCATCTGAGTTTATCAAGTCAATCTTAATAATTTAAAAAAAAAACAATATTTTTTTTATAAAAATAAAAGAAAAATAATTTTTAAAATTGACCTAAATTTGTTTTTATTAAATTGAGTTGATTTGGTCAATCTTCAAACCAATTTAAAATAAAACCTGATAGGCTAGATTTTAAGTCTACAGATTTTGAGTAGTTTTTAATAACTATAAATTAATTATTTCTATCAAATGAGTGTAGAATATTCTTTTATTAAAAAATATTTTAAAATCTTAATCATTATTTATTTGCACATACGATCGACGATTATATCCAGAATACTGCTGGAGCACGAATAAAAGGTGTTGCAAGTTGAATGTTCTTTCTAAAAGACATAAAGGAAATTGATTGATTTTTTTTTAAAAAAAATTATAGTAATATTTTTCTTTGTAATTTTATGTTTTAATTTTTTTAATTGAATTCCACATTTATTATATACATACGTACACACATAGAGTGAATTTGCTTTTAAGATCAAACTACGTATACATTTTTCAAAATGTTTGATGTAAATTTTTTCTATAAAGTTAATTAATTATAAACTACCTATATTTTTTAAAGGATTGAAATTAAAAAAAAATAAAAGCATCTTTCACTAGTTTTATTAATAAAGGTAGATGCAAAAACTCTATTGATAAACCAACGAAACCTTTATTTTTTTTTTTAAAAAAAAAAACCCATTTCTCAAGGAGTAAAATATGAAATAAACCCAACCAACCATATATAAAAGTACATGTAAATCTAGCTATCTCATGGGCATGTATCCTAAACGTAGCAGCTAGTATATCATAGCTTAAAGTGGTTGCATGTAGTAGCTTGATTAATTATATAATATGATAGAGTAATTAGGTGGGTTGATCATATATTTTTTTACTAATTTGGTGGGACCAATTCCTAGATAGAAAATATTAAGATTGCAGAGGTGGAAAAGATCTTATGTAAGCTTTGTCTTCGTTTTTGTCTTTGAATTTGATAGGTGGGGACTCCATATAAAATATGTTTGGTATTGCGGTAGCTATTATGGTTGTGGTTTGAAAAAAATTATTTTATAAAAAATACTTTTAGTTGAGGTTGGTTTGAAAAAATAAGTATTTATATAGTTAAAACTGTGGTTGAAATTGAGGTTGAAGAAAAAGTAGTTTTAATGTGTTTGGTTAAGAATGTTTTTGAAATTGAAGTTATAAAATAATTTTAAAAAATATATATTAATATTGATGGTTTTTAATTTAAATATTTTGGATTTAATATTGTTATTACATCATGAAATAAATCACACTTTATATAAAAAAATTACTTTAACAAAAAACTATCTACAATTCCATTATGTACAAAATTCATCCGACAAGAACTATAAAATTAGATAAAATATTATTAAGAATAAAATTAAAATTACAGTACGAGTAAATTTAATTCACCTTAAATGAATTTTTTTTAAAAAAAATTATTGTTCATGTTTACGTGAACATTGCGAGTGAAATCAATTAACTACACTGATTTTGTTTTTTTAAAAAAAACCTATTCAGCGAACAGTTGAGGCATGCTCCACTGTTAAAAAAAAAAGTTTGGCCGCGCAGAAAGCAACAATTTGCTGCTTTCCATTTCCCTGCGTCTCGCACGCAATAAATTGAGAGACCTATGCACAGTAAACAGCTTTTTTTTCTTAACCAAACATTTACTCAGTGCATTTTTAAAAAAACACAACCTCTCCCTCGTAGCCAAACGGGCTCATAGTCCAACAAGTGTTTACATAGGATTTGTGGGAAAGTAGTGATCATTTCACCCACAAAAGACATTAGGTGACATGAAGATTGCTTTCTTCCATGATGCAATTGCCATCATACAAAAAGATTGGTCCTATTTCATGTGCTTGACAAAGTTGTACTCCTTTGTGGAAGCATTGATGCTCATGTACCTCTTTTATTTTTTATTTATTTATTAAGTTTTCCTTTTTCTCTTCTCTTTTTCTCGACTCTTGTCTTTCATGAGCCTTTGTATACCTACCTTGTACAAGGAGAAGAGCATTAACATGCAAACGACAGCTTCCACACGGTATCGCAAGTGATATCATTAAATCTTAATGCAAAGTCTTTAAATAATATCATTTAAATTTGTCAATTGATTGAGACAACCCCAATCCGATTTAGTTTTAAATCTAACCTGGATCAAGATGGACTGGGTGTAATAACACTGGTTTTACGTGGTAATACATTAGAAAAATAGAAAGCAAGTGGCTTTAATTGCTTGTATTGTTATTTTCTCATGTTTGAGTTTGAGCTAGATTAATGGTTTAAGAAAAAGTCAGAGAAATTTCTGAAACATAATAATAATAAAAAAAATTAATCTTAATATATAAAAATAACCCAAGACATCATGGATCACGATTGTGTAGATTATATGAAGAGATATTTGAAAAGAAAGGTGCTTTTTATTGCAACGCATGAATATATATTTATATGAACCACTTGTAGATCGATAGACTTGTTCTTTTGTTGTCACTTTCGTAAACTTTTAATTAAGATCTTGAATCCCTTAAAGAAATAATTGAGGAGTTGAATCACAACGTCCCAATGACCTTATTAAAATGCTCGAGAGTTTTGGCTTACTAGACACACCAAGATCATTGATTCCAAATGCAAACCACAAGCTTAATTATTCCATCAACGCTACGAGGGCTTGGACACATAAGAATTGCAAGGGATGATAACATTCCCAGCAATCGAGGACGATAAACCAGTTTTTCAGAGATTATTTTTAAGATTTCTGAACTCTTTTTTTTCTCTCTCTCTGAATAGATATTAATAATTGGAGGTTGAGGAACACAAAATCTATGGAAGAATATGAACAGTCTACCACCCAGGAGAGAACTCTGGCTTGTAGAGAGTGATTTCCACGTGGCAGGATTTGAAGGTTGTGGGGGGAGTGGGGCAGGATTCTTTTTGGAAGAGTATAGAGAAAAGGTCCAAGGAGGCAGCAGCAAGTTAGAAGAAAAGGACTATCATTGAAGATGTGAAACGTTTGTGGATTCCAATTTCATCATCAGTACATAACTGGAGAGTTTGACTACTTTGTGTGAAAATGAAAGTACCAACAGCAGCATTGGACGATGGATGGATGGATGGATGGATGCCATAAACATTGTTGAAGATGCCCACAATTGTGAATTATGCCTACCTACTAGTCTTGGTGATAAGAGTGTCTGTCTTGCAATTCCGGGGAGCAGAATTGGGCTAAAAGTGGTCGAGTTTTTATCAAAATTCTACAAAGTTGTAAAATACCCTTCTAGTTTTTTTTTTTTATATATAAAAAAAATTCTCTGATTTTGTCCTTTAAATGGTATGATTTTTTGGAGAGAAAAAATGATGGAAAAACCCTTGAACATTTTTCCTAAGTTGGTAGAGAAAAAAAGATGGGAGGGATTGAGAGGATTTTTATGGGTTTTTTCCCCATCAATTTCTCTCAAAAGAACCTTTACAATTTAAGTTCAAGAGGGCATATTGCAATTTAGCCTTATCAAAATCACATGCTCCAGATTTGCAATAGCATGGTAAGGTAAATTGATCGGAATCCGGTAGCCAGTGAATACTTGACAGTTTGAGTAAGAAAGAGGGATTCTTGAAATTAACAAGCAAATTAATTTCATGCACTGATCAGGAGGGGGGCCATGATTGACCAAACCAAACATGGCCCTTTCAACCCTTTAAGAAGAATAGTATGGAAAGTAGAAATTCAGTAGCAGTCACAAACTTTCATTGTGTGAAGCTGACTCTTCTTTTTCATGATTAAATGTTTTTTTTATATATATATTAATCTGATACATTAAGGAGAATAAATACAACAAACAAACCTTCTTAATCATGGTATTAAATCAACCATTGGAGCTAAAAACACAAAAAATCTGTCCAATTCATGGGCATGGAAGTGCCTAATTCCGTTACGCGTGACAGTGGATGCTATATTACACCCACCACCGAGGATGTGATTGCCTTATCCATAATATGATGAAACATCTTTGTGTTCCTTGCTGAAGACTTCTATTTTGTATTGATCTGGAGGAGCACCTGTCGGTTGAGATTGATAGTGCAAAATCAAGGAGAAAAATGGCATCAACTAAGGACAATTATGGAGTGGGAATTTGGCAAAAAGGGACTCCCAAAAGAAATGCTAAATGATGCACTATTACTAGATAGTGATCCATCAATCTTTGATCATCAAGTTTTCTTCCATAAATACTTCAACAAGATGCTTTTATCCTTGGACAAGTGAAAAGATTTGAGAGGAAGACATCACGTCATTAGGGTTCATTGTTACGAGTCCACCTTTTGGGTTCTCTCCAACCTTTTGAAAGGATGAGGAATGTGCTCAAGCTCGTCCCGTGGTGCCATTTTAGGGTAGCCCACTCTTTGGCATTTTCCCACTTCCATGTTCTCTCCCTTAAATTAGGCTTTCTCCATGGACCACAACAGCACTTCCAAAACACTACTCCTCCTTCATGGACCACTCGCCCACCTGCCCTCTTCACCTCTCCTGTGAGTTTATCTCACTGTTACAATTATATTAGATCTTATTCTGCCCGATACGCCTTGCATGGCTATCTTCTCTTAATTATCTTGGAGGAAACCTCCATTTTGCCTCAAACTTATCGCCCAGTTCTCAACTTCATTCCAAAACATAAAATATGCAAGAAATGTTTGCAATCTTTAAACCCCATTCGATAATATATTTGTTCTGGGATGAAAATTAGTAATGGATAATTAATCGAGATAAATCTGAATTATAGCGAGTGCTTATTTGTCCACGCGAAAATTTCATGTTTCAGATCATATTTAATCCGAAAAAAAATTATTTTTTATAAATCAAAAGACAGTTTGACAGCGTAAACAAACATAAATATTCTAAAGAGTAGGCGAGATCTTAACTCATACATACTTGTTCATCTCCCGTGTATCACATCTTTTCATTCATGATGTTTACGTGTTCTGGCCTATAGTGACAGGGACTCTGTTCATGGCGTGTGGCCAGACCCGCAGTCGCCACCATATATACTGTAACGAGTTTGGAACAACATTCAGAACAGCTAAAGGCACCAATTGTCCCACCGGCAAATGCAGTGACATGATGGATGAGGAAAAGGGGATCAAAGGACATGTTATTTTGGGCATGATGATATGTTTTTTTTAGTCTCTCTTTGTGGTGTCGTACCATTTGCTTGCTAGGAAGAAATTGGGGAACTGATCATGAACTGATCACACAGACAAATACTATTGCATGATGTTGATTGCGCACACCTACAATTGGGAGAAAGAGAGGATGTCATGAGCATTGTTGACAAGTTCTGTACACAAAAAAAAATAAAAAATGGAGCAATGATGGATAGCACTTGAAGAAAATTCGCATTTTGGAGTGACAAGTTTGGAGGCTTGGAGAATTGAGGACCAAATATGCATAGTGCTAGACAAAATAGGACTAGGATGACAAGCAAGAAACACCATATGGTTTCAAATAGATAATCAAGATTTTCTAACATATATGTTTTTTCTTAAATTTTGATAAACTCTATTCATGATGTTAGTGATTTATAGCCAAGTTAATGATGATCTTTTATCCAACATCTTGGTCTAATTTTTTTTAATTTTTTATTTTTGAGGTGAAATTGTTGCTTCAAGGCAATACAAGGGTCTTGGTGTAGGGTAGGGCTAGGAGAGTTGTTGGAAATTGGAATAAGGTCAATTCTCAATTACCACTTACCAATTAGTGAGTGATAAATATGATCTTTCTTGAAAATGAATATGGAGAAGGCAACCTAAAGAATGTGGAAATTGCATTTCAAGAAAATTCCAACCCTTACAACACTACTATTACATGGTATTTATTATGGGGAATATTAGGTTAATGAAAACAACTCTTCAATCCAATATTCCATCAAAATTGATTGCTTCTCCACCTTCATTTTATTTCCCATTGTTCCCTTCTTCTCTTAATTCCCACTAAAAAAACATGGCCTTGAAGACTTTTCCCAATTTGTCATGGCTTGTTCTTGCTAGTGCCTAGTTATCCAATTGGGGAGGGATTATTACACTATAAATACACCTATTTTTAACATTTTGTCAATTAAGTACATAAATTTTATTTCTTTTCGTTTGAGTACACCAACCTCTTTAATTTAAAACAGCCAATCAAGTATTTCTCCTCCAACTTCTATCAATTACTCCATTGCTTGATGACATGTCATTCACCTTAGATCACCAAATCATGATCTTGCCTTCTCATTCTTGGAGAGAGTAAATTTTTTTGTCATTTTTACCCCTTGAATATAACCACAATTTGGGTTTTTACTATATAAAAGAAGAAAATGACGGTGGTTTGGGAGGAAAAGTTCCCTCCAAGAATGAAAGGGAAAAACCATAATTTAGAGCATGGGGCGAAGGGCATGTCATCAGATAACAGAGCAATTGATAGAAGTCAGACGAAAAACACTTAATTGGCTGTTTTGTAAGAGTTTGTGTACTCAAACGAAAAGAAGAAAATCAAAGTTAATGTACTCAATTGAAAAAACATCAAAAGTTGGTGGGTTATAATGTAATTATCCTTATCCAATTCATAGGCTCCATTTCCAGGTCCAATGGATCTCAAGGGAAAAACTTGGCACTTGAGAATAAGAATGATGACGAAGACCAATCGTCCAACTAATCACATCAGCCATTGCCATCGAGCATTCACAGTCATGAAACTTAAGGTTAAATATGTTCATTCATGTACAAACAACACAAGGTTGAATGGTCTCTGATAGAGAGACTTGAAGGAAGGGGGCCAACTTTCAATCGGCTATCCTTCTAGCAACCAATTGCTGGAGGTTTGATTTCCATCCTTCATTTTTAATCCATGTTGAGGTTCCAATACTAATTTAACAAGAAATCCCATAAATAAATAAATAAATTGAAAAAAGAAATACATAAAGGAGGTGTGATTTTTTTTTAAAAAAAATATTATTTAATTAAAATTTTATAAATTAATGGTACTGGAACCGTGAGAAATTATTAATTAAATGAAGTATTGTTTAATCAAGATATTATTTAAATTTTAAATTAAAATTAAAATCGAATAAAAATATTATTTAATGAAGGTTGTACGGTATACTCCATAGTTTATAGCTCAAATTAGGCGTTGCTTAATGTTTTCTAGGGTTGTGTTATTGTATTTTTAAGGTTGGATAATCCCAAAAACAACCCTAACCAGCACTCGAGGCATCAATGTCCATTGCCACGTATAGTTGTGTGAATTGTGGTGCAAATAATGGCAGAGCCAAGATGCTGAGATCCTTATTAAGCAAGCAGCTGATTAGCCGAGCACATTTCCTGCAGCTTTAAAGCCGGCCCAAGATTCTCACAAAATTCCAGCCAAATTGAGTGAATACAGGCTCCCCACGCTGAAAGACCCAATTCAAATGCCAGCCTTTGAGTTCGAAAATCCCAACCTGCTCCAAAGCTCGAGTAGGCCCACAGTTCAGATTGGGCTAGTTGAGGCTTGGCTTACCTAATTTTAAGCAAATTTTAGTAAGATAAGTTGTTTTAGACAATTTTTGTTTTTTTTTAATTAAAAAAAACCCAAAAACTTCATTTAAAAAAAAAAAATTCATTCCCGTTTCACCTGCAGGTAGACTCGTAAAGTCACCCAAATCACAACCATATCATCTCATCAAGTGGGTTCAAAAACAAACCCGGCTCAAGTCTGACTCTAAATCAATCT
>Ga0325411_1001795_pt1 | contig 23984 bp, 18 predicted proteins | sample PopdelMetagenome_13_FD_206181 | JGI IMG/M metagenome (GOLD analysis project Ga0325411, IMG submission 206181) | Populus deltoides microbial communities from Bellville, Georgia, United States - Xylem-PdIQD-R4 | ecosystem: Host-associated > Plants > Phyllosphere > Stem > Wood/Secondary xylem... | reverse complement strand
AACGGCATCACTGCCTCCATTTCGTAAACTAGTGAATAAGGTGTCGCTCCAGTTGACGTCTTTACTGCTATTTGATATGCATGTAGAGCATAAGGAAGCCATTCCTGCCAATCTTTGTATGTAACCACCATTTTCTGGACAATCTTCTTTATGTTCTTGTTAGCAGTTTCAATGGCACCATTCATCTTTGGTCTGTAAGGGGATGAATTAGAATGCTTGATTTTCCATTTAGTACATAACTCCACGATCATCTTCCTATTGAAGTTCTTAGCGTTATTGGTTGCTATCTTTTCTGGCGAACCATACGTACAAATTAGTCTCTCTCAATGAATCGCTTGACCACCTTCTGAGTCACATGAGCATATGAGCAGGCCTCTACCCACTTTGTAAAATAGTCAATTGCAACCAAGATAAACCGATGACCATTGCTGGCTTTTGGATTAATAGGCCCAACCACATCTATCCCCCACATCGCGAATGGCCAAGGTGACACCATATTGAATAAGGGTAATCGAGGCGCATTGATTTTGTCACTATACACCTGACATTTATGACATTTTCGGACAAATTCTATACAATCCTTCTCCATAGTCATCCAAAAATACCTAGCTCTTTGCATCTGTCTTGCCATCATGTGTCCATTTGCATGGGTGGTGCAAATTCCTCCATGCACTTCATACAAGGCTTTATTGGCTTCTGATCTGTCCAGACACCTTAATAAAGTCCCATCAAATGACCTTTTGTATAAGATTTCTCCATCTATAAAGTATTCCATTGCCATTCTTCTTAGAGTCTTCTTATCTGTCTTTGAAGCTTCAAAAGGATATTCCCGATATTGGATGAATCTTTTTATATCTGCATACCAAGGATTGCCATCCACTTCTTCTTCTATTAAACAACAATGAGCAGGATAACTTTTGATATCAATGCCTATAGGATGTACTCTGATACCACAATCGATCGTGGCCATAGAGGCCAAGGTTGTTAAAGCATCCACAAACTGATTCTTATCCCTTCCTAAATGATTGAACTCTATCTTTTCAAAGTTTTCAGCCAATTTTGAGAGATATTCTTGATATGGTTTCAATTTCTCATCTTTTGTCTGCCATTCCCCCTTTGTCTGACAGATTATCAACATAGAGTCTCCATATACCTCTAATTTCCCTATCTTCAGTTCCAATGCAGCTTCTAATCCATGAATGCAAGCCTCATATTCAGCTGTGTTGTTCGTGCAACTAAACTGCAGTTTAATGGAGATGGGATATTGTTTTCCTTCTGGAGAAATTATTACAGCACCAGCTCCATTACCAGACACATTCACCGCATCATCAAAGTACATGGTCACCAATCTCTTTCCATTACGAACACATATTCATCAGGGAAGTCAAAATTTAATGGCTCAAAGTCTTCAATGGCGTTATTAGCTAAATGATCTGCGATTGCACTTCCTTTCATGGATTTTCTTGTTTTGTAGATGATATCATATTCAGCTAACAACACTTGCCATCTGGCCAGCCTATTTGACATATATGGCTTTTCAAAAATATATTTCAGAGGATCTATCTTTGCAATTAACCAAGTGGTATAGTATAACATATACTATCGGAGCCTTTTCGCATTCCATACCAAACCACAACACAGCTTCTCAATCATACTGTAACGAGATTCACATTCAGTGAATTTCTACTAGGTAGTAAAAGGCTTACTCCTTTCTCCTAGACTCATCATGTTGCCAAGCACACTGGCCATTGCTGATTCAGTCACTGTTAAATACAAAATGAGAGGCTTCCCAGGCATAGGTGGCACCAATAGCAGTGGTTTCTGCATATATTGTTTGATCTTATCAAAGGCTTCTTGAAAGTCTTCATCCCATACTTTGGGGTTTTTCTTTAGAAGTAATCGAAAGATTGGTTCACAAGTGACTGTAAGTTGTGAAATAAATCGAGCAATGTAGTTTAAACACCCCAAAAAGCTTCGAATTTCTTTCTCAGTCTTAGGAGCTGACATAACTTGTATGGCCTTCACTTTGTTAGGGTCTACCTCTATACCATTATTGCCTACCACAAATCCAATAACTTCCCAGACTTCACTCCAAATGTGCATTTTACAGGGTTCAACTTTAATTGATATTTTCTCAACCTTTCAAATAATTTCTTTAGAGCTGGGATATGATTTTCCTCATCTTTAGACTTAGTGATCATATCATCCACATAGAACTTAATTTCTTTATGCATCATGTCATGAAATAGTGTCACCATTGCTCTTTGATAAGTTGCTCTAGCATTTTTTAGTCCGAATGGCATAACTCTATAACAATATGTTCCCCACGGAGTAACAAATGTTGTTTTCTTATTGTCTTGCTCGGCCATTTTAATTTGATTATATACCCAGAGAAACCATCCATAAAAGAGTAAGTAGAACTCTTAGCAGCATTATCCACAAGTATATCTATGTGGGGTAAAGGAAAATTATCCTTCGGGCTTGCCCTATTCAAATCTCGAAAATCCACACATATCCTGATTTTGTTGTCTTTCTTGGGTACTACTACAATATTGGACACCCATTGAGAATAATCAACTACTTCTAAGAATCCAGCATCCCACTATTTCGTTATCTCTTCTTTCACTTTGATTAGTATATCAGGCCTTGTCCTCCTCAACTTTTGTTTAATCGGCTTACAACCTTCTATCAAAGGTAGTTTATATACCACAATATCAGTATCCAGACCAGGCATATCGGCATATGACCAGGCAAAAGCATCAACATATTCTTGTAAAAGAATGACCAACTCACTTCTTATATCAGCAGAGATTAGCTTCCCTATTTTCAACTCTCTTTTATTATGTTCAGTGCCCGCATTTATCAGTTCTAGTTCTTCTTTTGCAGGCTTCCATGTGCGATTAGATTGCTCCACTAACCTTGTGAACTCATTGATGTCTTCCTCCCCCAACTCTTCCTCATCCATAGCAATTATAGTTTCATCAAAGTTAGGCCAATTATCCACAGTGCATTGAGTTTGTGAGTTTAACGACAATCCACTTTTAGATTTCCTGAAAGCGGAAAGTGTTTCGGTTATGAGTGTATAATTCTGGGAAAGTAAATAAATAAACAAAGAACAAGAAAACATGTTTAAAAGAAAATATGCATGATTTCACAATGATTTTGGCAAGGCACAATTGTTCAAACAATATAATAATGAAAACAAAGAACAAACAAACATTACTTTTTAAAAACAATTGGGACTTTATGAATTTCCCAATTTTCCAACTCTTCTCCCTTAGCTACCTTCCTCACAAATTCGGATAAGCCATCTTCCAAAACACCAATAGTTAGTTGTGGTAGCAATTCATGAGGACTCTCTTCTTCCTTTACATCTTGCTCACTAACATTTTCAAGATAATTGATAGTAGCACCACTAAATTCTTTTCTTAGCCCCTCCTCATAATCCTTAGTTTTTATCACATACGCAGCTCTTGGAAATGTTACATGGATTGGTGGAATCTCGATTCGATCTTTATCTGGCTCTTCTTTCAATCCGGGCTACTCTCTTTTCTCTTCTAATTTCAGTTGCTCTTTTAAAATCTGCTTTTCCAGGCTTAAACCCTAAACCAAACCTCTGATCGGCACATTTCATTTTTATCACATTAACCCTCTCAGGCATTCCGGTAGTTAGGTCATATTGAAACGGTAATCCATGCTTCAAGAAGTATTTAGCAACTATTTTTGCTGCTTCAGAAATTTCTGGCTTTCTTCGTATCATATTTTTAGGTACCCATTCAGCATTTACAACTTCAAATGCATGCAGATTTCCATCCTTATTTTCTTCAGTTTCTATGTAAGGGATCAATACATTTCTCATCATTGACAAAGTTTCTTCAACTCTCACAGTCACCAAATTCCCATTGATGATGAACTTGACCCGTTGATGTAAAGAAAATGTGACAACTCGGGCTGCATGGATCCAAGGTCTCCCTAGCAAAATGCTGTATGATGGATGAATATCCATTACTTGTAATGTGACTTGGAATGGTTGGGGGCCAATGATTAGTTCAACATCAATACTTCTAATGATTAGTCTAGGTGACCCATCGTATGCCCTTGCAGTCATGGTACTTGGCTTCATGTGAGAGGCATCAACTGGCATTTTATCAAGTACTTGCCTTGGCAATAAATTGAGAGCAGAGCCATTATCTATAAGCACCTTTGCAATCACACAATCCTTGCATTTTACTGTGATATGCAGTGGTTTATTATGACCGGTCCCTTTATGATCCAGCTCATCATCGGTAAAATAGAGGTAGTTAGTGGCTTGAATCCTACCCACCAAATATTCTATGAAGTCTTGTATGATATCCTGAGGAACATATGCTTCATTAAGAACCTTCTGAAGTGCGTTCCTATGCAATTTTGAACTCAACATTAATGATAACAAAGAAATCCTAGCGGGTGTTTTCTTTAGTTGATCAACCACGCTATATTCGCTATGCCTCATCAATTTCAGAAATTCATTAGCCTCTTCATCACTTACTGGCTTATTAACCTCATTTGTCTTTGCCAATTCCACCATATTCTTTTCTTTGGCCTTTCTATGGTTTTCTAACTCTTTAGGAGTAAAACATCTCCCACGCCGAGTGAGTCCTCCTATTTCGGCATGGAAAACAGGGGTAGGACTTGTGCTGTAAAAGGAATAACCATAATTATAGGGTTGGGCATTATAGCTTCCACCGACAGTATTCATAGGCTTGGCTAGGATCATTTTTGGCGGATCCCTTTCAGTTGGTATATATTTACAAACTTCCACTTTCTTGTTACAACCAGTCATTGTTCCTACTAACTCATCTTCTTTGGGTTTCATCAATCTTAATATTCCCAATGTCATCATATTTTCTACCTCGAAATGAAACTCCTCACACGAGTCAATATCATGCCCAAACTGCTGATGATATTTACAATATTCATTAGCATCCCCTACAGCTTGTACTCTGACTGGTGTCTTCAAATAATTAGTTTGCCTCAACATCCCATATAATCTATCCATAGTCACCCTTAACGTTGCTTTACTTCCCCTTTCTATCTCCAAGCTATTAACTCCTCCACTCCCAGAAGTATGGTTTGGTAGAGGGTTTGAATTAACATTTGGCGATTCATCAAAAGAAATCCATCTAGCTTTGATGAGTTGAAGGATTCTTCTTTTGAATGCAAAGCATTCATCAATATTGTGTCCCACGAGACCCACATGGTATTCACATTTTTTATCAGGTTTATACCATTGGGGAAATGGTGGTTGTAAAGGAGTTAAAGGAACAGGTGCTACTTGGCCAATACTGAGTAACCTCTGATACATCTTTGTAAGAGGTATAGGTAGTGGTGGAAGTTCTACTTAGTCTATTGGAAAATTTCTTCTTGGGCGATAGGTATTGTTGGTTTGGTTATTTGCTAGGTTATTCTGGGTGTTTGTAGGTGAGGTGAATTTTATGTTGGATATGGAGGGGGTAGGTGTAATGGTTTTGAAACTGTAATTATCTTGGTAGGTTTTCTTTCCTCTACTTTCCTTTTCGACATGGTGAATTTCTGCTTCTTTTCTTTTTCCAACAAAACCTTCTTTTTTAGTAGGACCCATGATCCTACCCATCCGAACAGCTTGTTCGATCCTTTCAGCTATGACAACCAAATCAGAGAAGTTTTGTGCAGCACTACCTACCAAGTATTCAAAGTATGGGGCTTTAAAAGTGTTGGAAAATAAACCAGTCATCTCCCTTTCCAACAATGGAGGATTTACTTGCGCGGCTGATTCACGCCACCTTTGGGCATATTCTCTTACAGACTCCTTATTGCCTTTTTCCATGGCTTGCAAACTTGATCTATCTGGGGCAACATTCATATTGAACTTATACTATCTAATAAAAGCATCAACCAAATCCTTCCATCCTTTGATCTTGGTATTATCCAAACGCATATACCAAGCAAGAGTAGCATCACTTAAACTATCTTGAAAAAAATGGATCAATAACTTCTCATCATGGACTACCTCAGCCATGTTATTACAATATGCTTTAAGATGGGTGATCGTGCATTGAGTTTCAGTATATTTAACAAATTCTGGTACACGGAATTTTCTGGGGACAACCACATTAGGCACCAAACACATTTCAGCAGCCTTCACCAGATCATACAAACTATTCCTTTCCATTACCTTCATTCTTTCTTCTAAAGCAGCTAGCTTTTCATGACCATTTTCCTCCACTATCTTATTCCTTTGAGGTTCTTCCTCTGTCAAAACTGCATGGGGGACCCTCATTGGATATGCTGATTGGGTAGGTAAGAAATGAGTAGCATGTTGAGGTTCAAATGGCGGAATAAAGTGAGGCGAAAGCTGGGGTGTAAATATTTGTTGAGAAGATGTTCCTTCTCCAGCTCTAGGCCTCAAAGCCTGTTCAAGCAAGCTGGTAAGTCTTGCTACATCCTCCTTTAGGCTTTCCAACTCTTTTTGGTGTTGAATTTCTAATTAAGTTCTCTCTTCATTTTCCATTTTCTTCCATAAACAAGTATTATGGATACGTTTCAGTTGGGGACCTATATTTCACCTGTTATATGTAGAATATGACAATTTATAAGCAAATGTATGAAATGCATGAATATGAATGCAATATATTGGATATGGATTTGCTTTTCATTGGTGACATATGGCCGTCATTCTTTGGATATGTGGTTTGAGCTTGAACTTGATATCATTGTTGTGATGCCGAGAAGAGATCTGTTTAGCTTTTTGACATTTGGGCTTTCAGCCATATACGCATATTTTTGAATTGAAAATGTAGGTCTCAGCCCTTTATTACTTATTGAGAAGCTTACAATGAAAAATTGATCTAATCTATTACAGGAGAAAAAACACTACCTCTATTAGCTATTGCTTTTAAGAAAAGATCAGTGTTATCCAAGCTTCTTCGATACTTTATTATATCACCTCCCACTTGGCAAGCTTCCACTCGTAATAAATGGGCTTCTGCAGCTGCTTGATCAACTTGATCTTGTAGTTCCCTTATCCTCTCAGTATGTATCAAGTTGTTTCTAGACAAAAAGTTATTGGTAGCATCCAATGTTTGATTATGTTGTTCTATCATTTTATGGCTTTCCATAAGCTGTACAGTCTTCAATTTTTCTTTGTCCAGCTTAGATCTCAATGCTTCTACCTCAGTCTTATGATCATTTAACTCTACTCTTAGTTCTTCATGAATTTTAGTCGCATGTTTAATGTTGACTATTTCAATTTCAGCTCTTCATCTTTAAGCTTGATTACGTTTGCCCGACGCATTTTCAATGCAGCTTGTGTCTTAATAGCTAACTCCTCCCAATGCTTAGCTTTTGTCATATAATATGTCATGTCCTTATTAATTGTCTTCAAGTCATCTTTTGCCTTTATCCAGTCTTGACCCACAAAGTCCCTTTCTTCTTCAGCTGTTTTTCTTACAGCCATTTCTTTGGCTAACTACTGCTCCAAGGACACTCTTTATTCTTCCTTTGTTTGAAGCTCAACTTCTAACAATTTTACCTGTTCTCTTAATTCTTCTTCACAGTTCACTCTTTTCCTTCGAGTTCCAATGGGTTTAGAAACTTCCGTCATGTAAATGACCCCTCCATTTTGCCATTCAGGATACTTTTCACTAAACATAGGATTCCTTACACCGATCTCTTTTTTAACTAGTACCAAAGATCCCCAATCATGTTTAATGCTCTCCAGCATCTCATTATATGCACCTTTGTAGACTCCGGTGAATTGAGCTAAGCCAACTAATATATGCCCCCAAGCTATCTTGCAACCAAAGCAGGCGCATAACTAATATATCCAGTCACTCCAATCAAAGGTACCCAAGGCTTCTTTCCACAACCCATTAGGAATATTACATTTTTCATCCAAGGAGCTCTCCAATTAAAATTGCTTTGTGGAATTCCTTGCAATTTTACCCTCCAATCATCTTCAGACAAGTTTTCCCATTCATTTGATACAAATAACCCGAGTGGCTTTTGATCAAACCACCAAAAATTTTGGAATATTGGTGTCTCGGATTCTATATGGCTTACCATCCAAATGAACAACAATGGAACACAACATCTCATAGAACCTTTTCCAATCCTTTTGCAATGATTGAGAGACAAAAAGGTTTCAACCAAGATCGCAACAGAAGGATTAATTTTAGTCTTCTCATACTCAAGAAACAGATTAGTTGCCTCTAAACTGATAATTCCAACAGTCGAAGGACACAAAATCAGGCCAAATATTCCCAAAGCCAATATTCGGTATACCTCCAAATTAGCACCAGGATTAGACTTTTTAGCAATCAACAGCTCTTCTAGCCGTTTCCATCTCAAAACCCTCGAATTATTTTTTTCTCTATATAAGCTCATTTGATGGATTCCCAATAGCTTAGCAAGCTCCTCTATAGTATTCTCAATCTTTTGATGAAAGTAAACCTTATGGATATCCTTAGGGAATTCTATCAAAACACCTTATTCTTCAATGGTAGGAACCATATCGACATTCCTAAATGTAAAACATCGATAATCAAGATCCTAAAAATAAATTAGGGCTTTTATGGCTAATGGCAGTACTGGAACATTCAGAAGATGCAAAACTCTCCCATATATCTTAGTAAATTCTTTCTTATCAGCCAAGTATTTGGTGAATGGAAGCAAACGACTGGCATCATTTATTACGCATCTCACATCCTTTAGTAGTGGTATCCCACTGTCATCCAGTCTAGGGCAGTCTCCCTCAATCATATGCAATGATTCAGATTCGAGCCCATACTCAACAGTTGTAATTTCACGATTAACGACCATTATGTCACCCAAAAACAATCCTATAATGAAGATGCTATACGTTAAGCTTGCCTTAGTGAAATTTACATAGGGAACAACCTAAATGGTAGGTTCTAGTCATTTAAATGCTCGAGGTAGGTTGCTATCTAGTCTTGAAAGGTCTTTCACATGCTCAGTGATCTTCCTCGAAAGGTTGATGTGAGGCTTACAAGTAGTGTGAAGATAGAGGCCCTGAATGATATCAGTTAGGCATACCAACCACTATCGAGTAAAACAATTTTATCTCACTTTGGATCCCTCATGAAAGTTGTATTTCTTTACATGATGATGAATTTGGGCTTTTGAATTGCTTGATTTCGATATCATAAGCTCAAGATATTCCTATTTGAACATCTAGATGAAAAATAGAGAATCTTGTCGCAAGAAGGATTCTAGCTCGAGTTTTTCAGGTCTTGATTCGAGGGACCCGATTTAATGTTTTAAGGATTTTTCGGATTAATTAAAGACAAATTTCAAACTTTGGAAAATGAATCAGTTTCATTGGAGGAATTAAAAAAAATAGGGACTAGATCAGAAAACATCATAATAATTTCTGTTACTGGCGTCATGTTGGATTATATTCTGCTTCTTTTCATAAGAAAAAAAAACACTACCATTTGAGACTTTGCAGCATGAAACAACATAGGAATTAATTAGCATGGTACTGTTCATTTGTGTTTTGAACAGTACCCCTCCCCGTATGCCATTATTTCCTTTTCTCTGCAAATTCCTACTAGTTTCCTTTATCATCGCGCTTGATTTTTGGAGCTGCAGGCCACATTTTTTCTGCCTCAATCCAAAGAAAACAATTGGTGCCTCACGGTCCCAACTATGGAAGTATAGAAAAGAGTCGCACCATCCTGTAATTACTGGAAAGAAATCACTGGAATCAGCATAGAATCAATGAGAATATTTTAGTTTCCTCATCTACATTATTTGATTGTAAATTAGCCGAGATTTACATCCTTGAATTAGTTCATTGAATCTTTCCTAAATAGAGCTATATTAGGCTATATATAAGCCTCCTCTACTAACCTAATGGAGGCAACAAAAAAAGAAGGAAAGGGAGAGAGCAGAAAAAAAGAAAAAGAAGAGAAAGAGAGAGGAGAGGACAACGCAGATAACAGGGGAGAACAAAGGGAGTTTTCTGTCATCCTTTCCTTACTGTGAAAACCTTCATTGAACAAGGAAAGATGGAAAAAAAAAGGGAAAGACATAGAGGAAAAAGTAGGAGAGGAGGAGAAACGTTGGAGATCTGCAGCGTATAGAGAGGAAGCTTTTCTGTTAAACATTGACAAAAACTTTCATTTATAAAAACTGGTGAGACCTGCAAGAGGCGAAGGAAGAGACGGAAAAAAAAAAGCAAAGAAACAAAAGAAAGAATAGAAAGGGAGAGGAGAAAAAAAATGCAGAGAACAAAGGGAGTTTCTTTCCTTCATCCTTGTGTTATTATGAGATGGGGAAATTAGAATATAGGAGAGGGAGAGAAGAGAAATCTAAGCTAAAACCAGTAGAGAGAGAGGGACGAAGACGCAGAGCTAAACGTAAGAGACGGATGCAAACAGAGAATAGAGGGAAAAGGTTTGAAACAGACGAACATGGATAGATCAACCAACACGCCTTCAACATCACTACAGCTCCTTTGTTTCCATCTCTAGGTCTGTTATTCCAAGTTTTGCATGTATTCTTAGTTGCATTTGTTATTGTTCAAGGGAAATTTAATTCACTTGAACACTTTCAAGGCACGCATGAGGAAACTCACGCTTGCCTTTGTTCCCAGCCGGGTCACTGGTCTGGGCCAGTTACCTGGCTAGGCCTGCTAGGTTCAGCCCAACCACATTGGCCGAGTTGGACCCACACCAAAAAAAAGAGAGTAAGATCGTTGCTTTTCTTGTGTATTTATTTTGTGTTTGTTTTTTGTATTTTTATATTGTAAAAATACAAATCTTGTATTTAGAATACCTGGTTTTCAACGCAATGTGGAATATATATATATATAATGTTTTCACACATATGCCCAATACCCTAACATATTTTGAATTTTCTTTTTTTAAAAAAAAGAATATTCGATGTTTAAAAGAAAATGTGTTTTAGCATGGATTTCTTAAACACAAAAAAAATATTTTCTTGCATTCTGAATTTTACAACATGTTTGTAAAACTTCAAAGGGTGTTGGCCAATATTCCAAAAAAATACAAATCTTATTTTTGGAGAATTCTACATTATTCACCATTTATATTTGGATAAAGAAATCCCAAAGGGATTAATATCCAAAATATTATTGGCAATTTTTCGCTATTATTCACTGTTAATATTTGGATAAAGAAACCCTAAGTGGTAAATATCCAAAATATTTTTCTAGAAATAATAAGTCATCACACATCCTTGAAAGAAGCCTTGCTTATAATTGAGGACATTTCAATTTTTGACTCCACGGTTTACAAGCCGCGAAAGTATGAAACACTAAGGCAAAAATAGATTTTTAAAGCGCTCTAAATTTCTTTAGATTTCTAATTTTTTTTCCTTTTCCTTGCAATTTACGAGTCGTGACACTTGAAATACTAAGAGAAAAATAAGCTTTTAAGCACATTGAATCTCCTTAGTTTCTATCCTTAGTTTCTATCTTAACTATCTTTGAAATCATAGGTTATAAATTTAGTTTAAATTAAACACAGATTTTAAGAGATTTGCATCGGTTCTCCTTGACACTCTATAGACATATCTAAAGGTATGATCTATATTCGCCAAGGGTTATTTCTTTTAAACTTTTGAACCCAAGTCCATTCATCATAGCAAACCTATCCTACGAAAACTGATTAGAGAACATCAATACCATAGCAATCATAAGGCAAACCAAACACCAAGCAACTTATGTTAGGTAGGGCATACTAGGGGTGCTAAAACTTTCCTTTTACGCAACCAGTCCCTTGCCTTAGAATCTTTGAAAGACCAGTTAGGTTTCCTAGTGACCATAATACTAGGTGGCGACTCCCTTATTAAAAAAAAACCTCAAAATCAATCCCTGCTCCTAGAAAGGTTGCCGCGACGCCGCGCTCTCACAAGGGTGCGACATGGTTATTGCATCTATTTTGTTATATGTGTGTGTGTGTATCCATCACACATATGTTTTAAGTAAATAGAAAGTGGAAAGAATATAAGATGAATTGTGAGAAGCGATGTGAAAGAATCAAATGGAGAAACAATTGAATTGGTTGGTGGTCAAAGGTTACTACATGTATATAATAGAGTTATTTGATATTGTGTTACCCAGGAGGATAAGAAAAGAACTTAGGAAATGTATAAGCTATAGTTGAAACTCTACTATAAATTTGGTAAACCAAGGAGTCAATAATGAGATGTATTGTTAGATAGATTGCACAAAAAAATAAAAAATTACCCCACTATACTCAGGCATGATGATTAGAAATATGAAAGTTACATGGAAATTTCAGGTCTTTACAACCTGACTGATCTCAAAATTGGATCCACTCAAGTACATTTGAGAAAAGTCATACATGTCGAGTAGGATAGCAAGATAGCAAGTGTTGTTATCATAATATGACATTGTTTTTATGATCAAGCTATGAAAGAGAGTGCGATTGCCGACCATCTTGTAGACCTTGCTGTAGAAGATTACGAGTCATTGAATTTTGACATTCCTAACGAAGACATGCTAACAATCAAAGATAGCAATGAGATGAAAAATTGGTGGACCTTATACTTTGAGGGGGCTGAAGTAGTGATAATATCCCAGAAAAAAAAAAAGCAATACCTTGTTTCTATAAGGTTGCAGTTTGAATGCATTAATAACACGACTAAGTATGAAGCCTGCATCATCAGTCTAGAAGCTGCTTTAATTAGAACTCAAAGTCAAGAAACTTGAGGTCTATGAGAATTTCTTACTAATCATCTGCCATATAAAAAACAAGTGGCAAACTAAGGATGAGAAGTTGAAGCCATATCAGAATTAACTCTTAAAATTAGCTAGCGAATTTGAAGAGATAAAATTCACCTATTTGAGTAGAGAAAAGAATACAACGCTAGCCTTGATCACACAAATTGTTATCAGAGGAAGGATCCAACCGGTAAACATCGAAGTCAAAAACCTCCAAGCTCATTACTACACAATCAAAAAATCACCAGACAGGAAACCATGGTATAATTGTAAACCCCTTAAACATCAACACATGAGATTAAGTAATTAAAGGAGATCCATTTAAAAGAGTGGGGAGGGAGGCAGAAAATCCCATCTTGAAGTGTGAATATACATAAGTGAATAAAGAGAGATTTAGGATCTGATGGAAAAAAAAAGGAGGGGGACTAGATTCAAGAGACATAAATAAGTGAAGGAAGAAAAAAAAAAGAAAAAAGAAAAAGAAGAACCCGTCAGCCTTTAGGGAAGAGAAGGAGTTGATGTTAAAGGGGATATAAAAGGGAAGAGGAAGAGTCACCCACTTTTCAGCCTTTTTCTCTCAAGAGCAAAGGAAACACTCACCACCAAACACATGAGAGAAAAACAAGAAAGAGGAGTGAAGATTGAACACCAAAAGACAAAACAAAGAGAGGAAGAGGGGAAAGAAGAGCTGGCAGTAGCAAGGAGGAAAGAGGAATAGAAGCCGAAACATTGAGGGAGAAAAGGGGTTTCAAGGAGCAGAAGACACAACAAGGACAAACATACAACCTTCCTAGAGTAAATTCAAACATTTTAGGTAAGTTATAAGCAGAAAATTACAGCCATAGATTGAGTTTATTGAGGAATATTTTGGGTATGTTTAAGGAGGGATTGGGAAGGGAAGAGAGATGAAGAAGAGTTTGATGATGTCCTTAACTAAATCAAAGAACAAGGAGACTAAATAAAGGGTTACAAGCCTTCAGCCAAACATGAATATGAGGGGGGAAATGCATTCTTGAAAACTAGTTGTTTATGCATGTTGAAATAACAAAATAGAAAATCCCATAAGAAGTTAAGATGTGCTGGAAAGTTTAGACTCATGAACAAACCCTTGTTACTTATACTTTTGTGAAGCCTAACTTTGAGTAAATTATATTTCCATGCATGATTGTTGGTGTGAAGATAAATTCTTAAGTAATAATGGTTGAGGAAAAGAAAGAAATGCATGAAAATAATGACCTATGTGCTGGACATTCAAACCGGACAAATCTGGGCTATGTTGATTTGTTAGTTTGTGACTAGCATTGGCACAGTTAAAGGCATAATCTTGAATGGTTTCCTTCATGCAAGTTGTAGAATTGGGTGTTAGCTTTTAAATGGAACTTGAATAACCTAAATTGGAGCTGTGGAGATCCAGATATTGGTAGAAGACCATAGAAAGGTCAAATTGAAAAATTCTGGATACCATGTACAACAGACCTTGAACTAAAATTCTGGACTTGTAACTGTAAGAAATTAGGATAAATGGCTTCATGAAAGATGTGTGCCATCATGTTAATTTTCACATAAAGTAAGCCTTGTCCCAGTTATACAACTCGAAATATGGATAAAACACTTGACAGAGGTCGGGTTGTTGCATTACAAGGCAGACCCGCTTACCATCATATTTTGACAATTTGAACATATAAATAACATAATTGGGTTGACCACCTTCATCTCATATGTGTGATTGTGTCTTAGCTTACTAAGAAAATAAGCCCCAAAGGGAAATGAATCCTAAGGAAAGACTGGGGGGGTCTCCTGGTTCAAGAGAGAGAGAGACCAGAGGGTGGTCTTTTAAAAGGAGAGATGAAGGAGCGGTTCTTGTGAGGGTTCCTAAGGTCAGGGAAGAAGAGGAAAAAAGACTGAGGGAGGCTGCGACGACTAGTATAGGGTTTGTCACCCCCTTTTTTAATGTTTCTCTTTTTTTTTTGTTTAGTAATGTGTTTTTCTTTTTTTTTTTGTAATGTCTCCCCAAATTTTTTTTGTAATCCCCTCCTGTGCACATGCACTAAGATTTGTATTTATAGTGCAAAAGTCTCATTGTGTTTGAGAAACAAAGTTTTAATTAAACTTATTTTCTCTTTTTAAAATTTGAATTTGATAAATGAAAATGGATAATTATTATTATCTTAATAATAAGGAGAGAATAACAGAAGCACATTGTAATTTCTAGTTTCTCTACAAGTTGACAAATTATATTTTTCATTGAAATAAACCCCTGATTTTTTAATTTTAAATTTTAATCTCAATAATTTAAAATTAAAAACCAATAAACCAAAATTGGATTATAATAGTTATATCCATTGATATGGTAAGCAAGTTCCGCCTTAAGATGAAAGCACACTCTCATCCCTACAAATTGAGGTCATTGGAAAAGACGTTGAACATAAGATAATAAATTGATGTCTCGTTTCATTTTTTGTTGGAAAAAATGTAGTGATTAGGTCTGGTGTGATATAATTCCTATAGATTCATGCTATTTATTGCCTAGTCGTCCATGATAATATAATAGGAAAGTTAAGAATGATAGCATTATGAAGAAATTTTTTTTATGATATAATAGTGATTGTTTGAGTTTTTGAGCTCTCTATGTGTCTTTTTTTTTCAATAAGTCAAAAATATGTGTTCTTATTTATCTAGATTTCTATCAAAGTCATTTATTTTGATCTCATTTATGTCATTTAAATGTATTTTTAAATGCAAAAACAAATTATAAGTGTCTCATTTGATCCAACAGTCATGTCTATATATCTATTTAGAGTTAATCTTACTAACAATGAAATCACTTGTGATGGTGTGCTCAATGATTTTACTAGATAAACTTCATTTACTACATGATTTTACACAAAGGCAGCTTAAGATTAAAGTAAAAAATTTACAATGCCCTCCAAAAGTACACATGAGAATATGGAGATCGAATGCATGAGAATACAATTGCAACAAAAAAAAAAATACAATTTTATAAAGTAACTTGAGCTTGTTCTCTACTGGATGTGAGCTTTTCTTGAAGAGTTTCTAGTCATTTCCTCTTACCTCATCAGCAATTACTGTACGATTGGAGGCATTTGACTGATGATAAATGCATCATTGCTTTTTTCACATAATGCTACAGAAAGATTTTGATGCAAGATCAGCAGCACCAACAGTTATGCCTGCAAGACCAACAGTTATCTCTGCAACTAGCAGTCTCTTTTTATGGATTTTAAGCACCTTTCTTCGCTTCTGAAATTAAAGATAACAAAGCATGATGATTAGATACTAATGTCCTTGTTACGATCCAGGCAAGATCAAATTTGGATTTTAACGTAAAATATGCAATTATCCAGTTTTACAGTAACAGTTATAATTCTCAATTTGACTGTTGGATCAGGCTGAAATTTTACATGAAGTCTTCTGACATGTTGTCCTACCTTGGGTTAAAAGTTCAGATCAATCAGAGTTCGGGAAGGCATCGCAATACTGGTCAACAGACATTGTACGAATTTTGTTATTTACTACCTTTTGACTTGTGGGCTTTCTATTTGGCAAGGATCCTTTTCCTACAAGGATATAACAACTTGTTTTGGGAATCTCCTAGCTCTACAAGAATCTTTAATTGGTTGCAATATAATTTTTAAGTGTGGCAATGATTCATAAATGTTTCAAAATCCTTTTCTTATAAGTATTTCTTATTCATCATAGCTACAATAAGGAAAGAAGACTTCAGAATTAATTCTACCTTCAGATCAGATTTTCTAGTCCATTTGGAACTTCTTAATGGTGACAAATATCATTCTATTAGATTTAGAAAAGTAATTTTCAGATTTTTATTATTTTCCTGAAGAGTAAGGGCAGCAAGTGATTGAGTTCAGTAGTTCCTCATATAAAATTATTGACTCTAGAGATATAGTAATATGGAGAAGACAAAATTGTTTCAAGCACCGACAGACCCAGAAGCGCCCCTTGTTTCAAAGAGAGGAGGACGGGTTATTCACATTTCATTTGATGGTCAGAGGGTTATTATCACTTATTTGGGTCAATTGTAAGTAGACATCATATAAGTCCACCTATGGGGGGTCTATAAGGGTTTCTTTAAGTCTAGAGTGAGTATAAATAAAGGCATAACCAAACATGTAAGGTTACGTAATTTTTTCAGATCAATAAACTTATTTGTCATATTGTTGTGTGTTGGTGGGATAATCTCTCTTCTTTGGTTCTCTAAAGAACTGAAAATGACTTATAGAAGAACAATTGACTTCGTGGCGTCATCCTTATACTTCTCATTCGTGAATTAATATTCGTTGGGTGGGGGTTTTTCCGTTTCCAATAATGTTGGTGTTTAGATACAAGTTATCTTTGTGTCACACTCCTATCAAATCTGATTTACTTGGCTTTCCGGAAATTGATATATTTGCATGTGGGTTGCATAACCATATGATTACGAGATTCACATCAATCTTGTTATGGATAAATTACGTGAAACTAATTGGTAACATCAAAACTATAAAACAAATTTTGATCGATTTTGATGTATTTTCATTGTCACTATCACTATGCTATGGACACCAAGACAATAAATTCATTATTACTATACTTGAAAATACTCAAGAAAATATCTCATTTGTCCTGTTATAAAAAAATTTCAATTTTATGATAAATTCTTATTATTTTGGGCATTTTAATTGAAATATTTTTAATTTTTATATATGCAGTTGTATTTTTCATATAATGGTTTTATCGGTCAACGTACATATTTTTTGACACAGGTCACTTGATTTAATGGAATTGGACAGAAGGAAAGCAAACTTAATGAGACATATAATCAAAGGGTAGAACCCATAAAAAAAAAAGAGTATATCGGCAAAATATGTCATTAATCTATATATATATATATATATATATATAGATAGATAGATAGATGGTTCATATGTGACCTCTTAATTAATAAAAATGAATGAATATGTATACAAATGTATAAAAACAACACAAAGTAGTTATTTATTCAAAATATATTCACCAAAATACTTTATCATGCTCTAGATTTAATTTTTATCCAATTGCGAATATTCTATAATAAATCTATTAAATTATTCACCACTAAAAAAGTAGATGAATAAATTGATTAAATTGCTCACAATAAGAAAAAGAAATTATCATTATACTAAATTATTCACCATCAAATATAATTATCATTATAATAAAGTACTGATATAAATTGTCACAGAACAATTGAAAAGAAATTAAAGAAGTCACAAAATTAAAAAAAACTGTAATGGCCGAAATTTGATTTGAAACACAAACTTGAAAACTAGGTTATTAATCTTATTGTTTTTCTCAAATATTTTAATTTAATAAAAGATCAATCTATATTCAATTCTCATAAAGAACAAACAATCCGCGAGAAAAATTGAATTCAAACCAAATCCACAATTAACAAACAAATTGGGAATGTTAAGCAAATTGTATACTATGTTATGTATTTCTTTCTAGTACGTCACTAGTTATTTTCCGGTGCGAAGTTTTCAAAATATATTTTGACTTAGTTCTATTATAATTAAAATTAATATTTATTCAGAAAACAAAAAATTCTAGAGAAAAAAATATATTTTGTTAGAAGAATTTTTCTTTTCTTATTCATGTATTTGTTTTTTACTAAATCATATATTTTTTATTGTACCAAAATTTTTAAATAAGAAATCCAATAAAAACATATTCATAAAAAATTTAATAATTTGAAATAAGTAAAATAAAATCTCTTCAACCTAATTGTATTGGCTGACACATCGCCTTCTAGTTCAGATTGTAGTTCGAGGGTCCAAGGTTTTTTACCTGAAAACTCATATTAATTTTTTTTTTTTAATACTTGAGAAACTTCCTAGAAATCTTAATAAACATGTTTTCAATAAAAAAAATCATAATCATTAAAATAAAAAACAAATAAAAAAACCTTTTCAAACTCGATGGCACTCATCTTTGTAAAATGAACTCACTAACGTCAATATAAGATTTTTGTGTGTTCAGAATGTGTGGCCAATGAATCTCTTTCACTATCATTGCTCTTTTTTACTGAATTTATCTATCGTCTTAACACTCACGAATTGAAGTGTTAAAATATAAAGTTAAGGATCATAACTAAAAATCCTAAAATCAAAAAGACCAAAGCGAAATTTTTCACATGTAAATGAGAAAAAGGCTCTGGTTTTTTTTTTAAGACTATAACCTTCAATTTTATTTTATTAAATTGATTTTTAATTCAATTTTATAATTTTCTCAGACACTTTGAATTTGAGAAAGCATGTAAAGAAAAGAAAATCTCAACAAATAAAATGACAATACAACATTTGTGGCTGAAATTGCAAAAAAAAAATTGATTATCAAAATAAAAAAAGAAGTAATGCTCCATAAACAATGAGGTATCAGTGAATTTAGGCAAATGTATTGTAATAAATAGTAAAGAAATAATTATACTGTTTTAGTTTCTAAAATTAATTACCTTTATGGGGGCCTCTTGTATCACGCTCCTGCTTTGACGTAGTAAAGTATAGTTATCGCAGAAGATGGCATCACCGTGGTGTGTGTAATTTTTACCACCATAACAAGCACAACAAATTTCATAGGTGCTACCTGAATCATCATTGAAGAAACATTGAGAGCAACTGAAGTATGCTCCTGCCAAGAACGTCTTACAAGACTGGCAAATTATAGCCCTTCCACTCTGCATGATGTAGTACAAGACGATTGCTTCCTCAAAATCTAAGCTTCCATTGCCGTCCTCGTCCAGCACTGTAAACAAGCTCTGATGAGTGAAATCTGCGGCTTTGTTTTTCTTGAGATAGTCCACGTATTCACGTAGGCTAATTTTCCCGTCTCCGTTCTTATCCATGGCATTGAAAGTTTTCCTGGCCAGTTTCTTGTTATTTTCGGGCAGATGTTCATAATAAGCTACAACAGCCCGGCGAATCTCCTCCATATCTATTTAGGCGTGTAATATTTAAAAGGAATAAAATTTAAGAGGATAGTGGAAGAGGTAGCTTGGATCTACAACTTCAAAACTCCAAAGGGACTTTGGTCTACATCTGATCACAAAGCTCTCATGTTCGATAGTGATTTATAGTACTGGCAAGTGACCACACAATAAAGAAATATTAAAGAATTGAAATGAATATGGGTGTGGATTAAATTTGTGTTCCTTTAAAACTTTGCTGCTGTACATGGGTCCTTTGGTATCTTCAATAATTTAACTATCTCACACAACACATGAAACACGATTCCCGTATCAGAGTCATGATGAAGGGCCGCGCATGCATGGTAGTGTATAATCGGTTATTTTTTGAATTGTTTTCATACTTTGATATATCTTTTCAATAATTTAACTATCTCACACAACACATGAAACCCGACTCCCATATCAGAGTCTTGAAGGTCATATAATTGTAAAATCAGTTATTTTTTAATTATTTTTCTGATTGAAAATATATTAAATTAATAATTTTTTTAATTTTTAATACAAACACATTAAAATAATATTTATTTTTGGGTACTTGGAAACGTATCAAAATTCCGTCAAATTCTTACCTATATTTAGATCCAAGAAATAGAGATGTAGGTTAATCTACGGATCATTGGTTAATAATTCTCATATTACCGAGTCAACTCGGGTCTATTTTTATATTTTCAAAACGATATCATTTTAATTTCTTGACTTTGACTTAGTCAGGTTTGGCTAAATTCACTAAATAATGGACCAATATGTTGAGTAATCCAAGTTTAACTAAGTCAATATAAAAAATAATTTAAAATAAAATAAAATATATAGAATTAAAAAAAAGTGATTTGATGAGGTAAAAGATTTTGCGGGTGATTTTACCGATAGAATTATCAAGGGATGCAAACCGAGATCTCCGTACAGTGAAGTCACCAATTCACCGTCAGCATTACCGATGGAATAACCGATGGAAGTATTCTGCCAATGATTCCATCAAGAAAAGTTAGTATATCACCACTTTGCCGACACTCTCCTCCCCTATTTCTCCTTCTTCTTCCTCATCATTACTCTCCCCTCCCAAACTGCAAACAACCACCCCGCTAAAAATATCTCCCTCTTCTCAACACAAGTCATCTTTCTTTAACTTTTGTGATCACAACATCTGTGTTCTGATTTATTAAGAATTTTGTTGCTACCCAATTTTTGACCCATGGTTTGTGACTGTTGTCAATATTTGCAGGTTTGAAAACTTTAGGTAGTCTCCAGTATAGGGGAGGTGCTGTTGATTTTTTTTAATTATGTAATTATTCGTATAAATTTGTGTAGATGCGTAGAATGAAATCAACAGCACGTCGTGAGCATATGGTTACAGCGAGTTCTTCTAGTAGCTAGGATGACTTGTCCTTAGGTGCCGATCAAGAAGAGGCACCTGTGCCGACTCACGATGTTGCCTCTTCGAGAGCGGTTTCATAGCGCAGAGAAAGTGTGCCTTCACAGCGGAATCAATTCACCCGCAAGTACCAGGCATATTGGAAGGATGGCCTTTCAATGTAAGTTTTTTAATTATAACATAATTTATGAATAACTAATTAATATTTCATTAATTTAATTTATTTTTAGGTTCACAAACATTGTGGCCGCCCGAGTAATAATATCAACGTTTAAATCATCGATGAAGATTCCATTATTTCAATAGAGTCAGGTTTCCAAACATCCTAAATGAAGACCTTATCGATGCATGGTTTCTGTTGTAACCCAATTTTGGCCCGTTGGTTTTTAATTTAATTTTATGGGGTTTAAAATGTAAAATTAAAATATCAGATATTTATTTCGATGAAAAATATGATTTGTCAGCTTGTACGAAAACTAGGGACTACAATGTGCTTTTGTCATTTTATCTTTATCTTCAAGATAATCCTCACCTTCAAGATAATACTTACCTTCAAGATAATCCTTACCTTCAAGATAATAATAGTTGTGTACTTTCGAATTCGATTCTAATTCAAACTTAAAAAAAGAGAATAAGTTTGATTGAGACTTTACTTCTCGCAAGCGATGAGACTCTTGCACTATAAATACTGATCTTAGTGTATGCAGAAAAGGGAAGGACGATTAGGGAAAAAACCCTAGAAAAAAGCTATTACCAGAAACTCTACAAAAAAAAATTAAAAAAAAGGACATTTAAAAAAAAAAGAGGGGGCGCGGCCGAATCGTATACTAGCCGCCGCTGCCCCCTCACCCCAGCCTTTTCCTCTCTTCTTCCCTGGTCTCAAACCAGCCATTAAACGCCCCCCTCAGTTTTTTTTCTTCTTCCCCGTCCTCAGGAACCACTCCCTCACTCCTACTTTTAAAAGAATACCCATCGGTCTCTCTCTCTTGAACCAGCTGCCCCGCCACCCCCGCAACCTGTTCTCTGTTTTCTCTTCACCACCTTCTTCAGCCTCACTTCCTTCCCTCCCCACCAATCGAAGCCATTACCACCATCTCCCAAACAAACCCTCTCTCAGCTTCACCCCATCAGCAGCTCTCTTTCTTCCTCAGCCATTTACCAATAATAGCAGAGAATCAGCACCCGAAGACCCAATGGTTCCAGCCACAGGCAGCTGCAAAACAGAGACAGGTTTTTCTCTGAACTCAGCTGCAACAGCAACCCCTTCTCTTCGGTCCAGCATTTAGAGCAACACCAATATCGCAGTGCAATAACAACAAACAACGTCGCCTCCTCCTCTCATCATTCAGCTTCCTGCTCACGTCCAGCCACCACACCAAAGTCCTGTGATGTAGTTTAATGTCCTCCAGCGGTGCAAATTTTTCTTCCATAGACACGGTGAGCTCTGGAAAGCAATAGCAGCTCCTTCTCCTTCTGCACTCGCGGCGTCCACACTAGTAGACTCACGGTGCATCTTCATTTCTCTAAAAGGAACCTCGCGTCTTCATCAACACAGTAACAGTGGCGGAAGATATTCCTTCCAGCAGAAAAGGCAGCACCTTCTTCTCCAGCCATTGACAGCAGGATAAAAAGAGACCGGTTTGGACCAGTGACACGACCCTTTTTTTTAGGTTTGAGATCGGTCTATATAAATAAAAAGAGAAAATAAAAAAATAGTTTTTTTTCTTTTAATAAAAAATTTTATGGATTTATTTACTGGCGCCAGAATCAGGAATACCGTACCTTTTGAGTTACACAATATTTACCAACGCTAGAGTAGGAAATATTCGTAGGTGAATATTCACTGACGCCAGAGTCGGGAATATTACAGGATGACCATAAGAACATAACACAAACAAAACCTTTAGCAATTTTAGACAAAATCAGCAATGCAGCCGCCTCAAGTAGAACGCTAAAGGGGTGATAACATCTTCCCTTTCGCGTAACCTGTCCTGAACCATAGAATCTCTGGAGACCAGTTAGGGTTCCTAGTGACCATAATACTAGGTGGCGACTCCTCGAACAAGATCGTTTCCCCCAAAGAACAAGATGCCAGATATCTGTTCTTTTTCCACTTGTGATTAATTTTTAATCGGTCGTCGCGATGTCCGGGTGTGACAGTTTCGAAGATTTTCAGGTTGGTGTTACGTTCTAATTTCCAGCTTATTTTTAATAAATAATTATTATAATTGTAAATAAATTATTATTTTTATTTTAAATAAATTATTTATACACAGCACAAATTCGAGTGGGACAACACACATGACAATGTTGCGAGGGTGTGGGAAAATCACAATATTTATCAATGCTAGAGTTGGAAATATTGTAGGCGAATATTCACTGACGCTAGAGTCAGGAATATTACAGGATGACCATAAGAACATAACACAAACAAAACCTTTAGCAATTTTAGACAAAACCAGCAATGCAGCCTGCCTCAGGTAGAATGCTAAAGGGGTGATAACATCTTTCCTTTCGCGTAACCTGTCGAATCTCTGTTGACCAGTTAGGGTTCCTAGTGACCATAATACTAGGTGGCGACTCCTCGAACAAAACCGTTTCCCCTAAAGAACAAGATGCCAGATATCTGTTCTTTTTCCACTTGTGATTAATTTTTAATCGGTCGCCGTGATGTCCGGGTGTGACAGTTTTGAAGATTTCAAGTTGGTGTTAAGTTCTAATTTCCAGCTTATTTTTAATAAATAATTATTATAATTGTAAATAAATTATTATTTTTATTTTAAATAAATTATTTATACACAGCACAAATTCGAGTGGGACAACACACATGACAATGTTGC
>Ga0325411_1001794_pt1 | contig 23984 bp, 13 predicted proteins | sample PopdelMetagenome_13_FD_206181 | JGI IMG/M metagenome (GOLD analysis project Ga0325411, IMG submission 206181) | Populus deltoides microbial communities from Bellville, Georgia, United States - Xylem-PdIQD-R4 | ecosystem: Host-associated > Plants > Phyllosphere > Stem > Wood/Secondary xylem... | reverse complement strand
GACAATTTTACATCATAAATAGCTACTATAAAATTAATTATAATTGAATGTGACTTCCTCTATTTGCTCTTTTGGGATTTTCACATGATCCTTGCAAAGGCAAGTCTTTCCTTTTAAATCTATTTCAATTTAAATATGGTGTTTACATGATCACCACATAAATTTTAGCTTACATCCCACAATTAAGTACTGATTATGTAGTTATTAATTATTTATAATGTTAAGTAACTATTGATATTGTTTAATGGGAAGTTATTACAAAATTAATTACTACAATTATCATTTTCAAAATCACCATTTTGTTTGTTTTAAAATCAGTAGGATTTTCTCTGTATAAGTATTAAGGGTAAAAAGCCAATAAAATATTATGAATTATCACTATAGCCTTGGTTAATCTAAATTTATTGTTTTTTTTAAATGATATCATTTTAGATTCACTGATATTTCAGCTCATACCAAGCAAGACATCATTGTCAAAGCGCATCAAGTTGCAAAGACGACAATAAATAACCTGGATTCAATTGATAACCATGTTGCATTGGACTAACAGTCAACAAGGCATATATGTGCAAATCATTAACACTAAGCTAATTATTGAATTTGGGTACAAACTTACAATAAAAAACAAGCACATAATCATCATTGACTAGCCTCTCTGAAGCAAAACCACCAGAGTCATGGAGAACCAGCACTTCCTTCTGATAACCTGTCCTTTCCAAGGCCACTTAAATCCTATGCTCCAACTTGCCAAGAACCTAAGACAAGCTGGTGCAGCAAGGGTGACTTTTGCCACCACAGTACATGGCCTTACTCAGATAAAAACATTCCCATCTCTTGATGGCTTATACTTTGCCTCCTTCACTGATGGATTTGATGATGGAATCAAACATACCACCAATTCACAAGACATGCTGTCAGAACTCAAGCGTGCTGGCTCCCAAACTTTAACTGAACTCATCATGACCTTCTCCAAGAATTGTCATCCTGTCAGCTTCCTAATCTACACTCTCATCCTCCCTTGGGCTGCTGATGTTGCACGGTACATGTCAATTCCCTCTGCTTTCCTCTATATTCAGTCTGCTACTTCACTAGCTCTCTGTCACCATTTCTTTAATCGACATGGTGGTGTATATGATCTTTACAACAGCAGTGAAAATAAACCTCCAAGTTCAATACAAGTACCTGGGTTGCCTCCATTTGAAACGGAAGACATCCCTTCTTTTCTCTTACCAAATGGTCCGCACTCATCACTAAATCCTGTTTTTCAACATCATATCCAAGTCCTAGAACAAGAACCAAGCCCATGGGTGCTCCTTAACAGTTTTGATTGCCTAGAAGAAGAAGTAATCGCAGCTATTGGTACTATAAGTCCGATCCCAATAGGACCATTGATTCCATTTGCACTTTTAGACAAAAACCACCAATCAGACACATCCTGTGGGTGTGCCTTATTTGAAAAATCTACAGAATACATTCAATGGTTGAATTCAAAGCCAAAAACGTCAGTTATTTACATTTCATTTGGAAGTGTTGCTGTGTTGAAAAAAAAATCAAATGGAAGAGATGTTGCTTGGTCTAATTGGTACTTGCAGGCCATTTTTGTGGATAATCCGATCTTCAGATAATAAAGACACAGAATTTGAAGAGATGGTCAGGGAAAAAGTGAACAAAGAAAAGGGGTTGATAGTTCCATGGTGTTCACAGATGGAGGTCCTTGTTCATGAATCAATAGGGTGTTATATGATGCACTGCGGATGGAACTCAACAATGGAGAGCCTGGTGGCTGGCATTCCTGTTGTGGGATTACCACAGTTTGCTGATCAGACAATAAATGCAAAAATGATAGAAGAGGTGTGGGGGAATGGGGTTAGAGCAAGAGTGAATGAAGTTGGTATTGTGGAAGCAGAAGAGATTAGGAGATGTCTAGAGGTGGTATTTGGAAGTGGGGAGAAAGGACAGGAAATAAGGAGCAATGCTAAGAAGTGGAGTGGATTGGCTTTGCATGCTGTGAAGGACGGAGGTTCTTCACACAACAATCTCAAAGCTTTCCTAGAAAATGTTACAACTTCAGCAAAGATGATAAATGGTTGTATTTGACGGAGGCGCTGAAAATAAGACAAAAGATGCAACTAAACCAAATGAGAACTCGAAAAACTCAAGTCATTTTTCCAGTAGAGAATCTGCAAGAGACATTCAAATTCAGCAGGTCTTAAACTGACCTGATGGCAGCCAACAACTTGCATGATCGCATGCGAGGAATGCTTGCTTAGTAAATAAATGGCCAAGTTTCTTCAACAAAATCCTCACTTTAGACTCAAATGCTGGGTGATTTTCGTAGGAAATTACACTATGTCAGGTTTTGTATAAAATCTGTTGCATGGAGTTTTTCAGCCCATCCTACAACTTTATCTAGATGTACAGACAATGTGTGTGCGTGTAGAATTTCATGCTTTATTATTTTCCTATGCTTGTAGGGCTGTTCCAAGCTTAAATACTAAGTTTTATCAAATAGAAGGGAGAGAATTCAGAATTGAAAACAACCTGAACTGTCTTAGCAACACTTTGTTCTTCACTTCTTGGTTCTATTTTCCATTGAAATGTAGAGCTTGTGAACTCAGTTTCTTTAAAGTGGTGTTGCTGTATGCCTTTATCCTTCTGTAGAAAGAATTATTTCCATGTTCATTTCTCAAAGCAGTTAAATTTTCTGTATCTTATAGAAAAAACTTGTCTAAATTCCTTGAGTTCATTCTTCTATCTTGTACAAGTATTTACTTTCCACTTTGTAATATAGTTTTCGCTGCCAGGGGGACAAATACTATTCGCAATGCCCCAATGCGATTCCTCTGGAATACAAATAGTATTGAGAATTGATGCAGGTGTTTCTATCAGTTGCCACAACTGAAGTACATGGTTAGCATCAAGGATGTTTATGAACGGATAGGAAAGTGCTAAGTCTGAAAAGAGGTCTAGATCGTGCAAGGAGATCAACCTCTGACACAAAGGCCTGTAATTTTTATTCTGAATATTATATTGGGGTCAACTTTTGCCGAGAGGTTTTAAAGGCCTAGTTATGTAGGAAGATTCGCCGGTTATAAATTTAATGCTATTCTTTTTTTAAAAGTTTATTTAGGTGTGTTTTATATTTACTTAACAGTTGTAATATTCTTAGAGAGACCGACCACTTAAAAAAATTAATAATAAAATTTTGAGATCCAACAAAATTTTATATTACTAATATTTGTTTTTTTTTTTTCTTGTGTCGTTAATAATTGCATTAATTTTTTGAATATTCAATTCGTACCGATTTTTTTTCTTTTTTTTTCGAATAAACTTTGGGGCTCTAGTTAAGCACCCAATCAAAGCACCAGGCCAGTTTGGTATTAAAACCATCAAATTTGACAGTTTGGAGTCTTCCCAGTTTTTAATGCACCAGATTTGTACATTGGGAAGAAAACATAATCCAAAACTAATCTTATGATCCCATTATAATCTGTGTAGTATTCCACCAAACTACCGCATACTCGGAGAGCTAGGGAAAGGGAGATTTGTACCTTGGTGAAAAGGTTCTGCAGCTTCTGCTGTATATCCATTTGCTTCAGGAATCATTAACAAAACAGCAGAACTCTCAAATTGCTGCTGAGTTTTAGCTTTTCCTGGCAGTAGAGAATCACAGCTTCCAGAACAGACAAACAATTGCGGTACTGTATCTGTATCATCAATGCCATTGCAGCATGTGTGTTGCCACGCCTCACAAATGTCGCATTCCACCATTGATCTCTCCCATCATCGTCACAAGCCCCGCATTCACATTTTACCTTCCAGTTATCCAGCCCACGTTCGTGCTAGCTGAGAATTTATATCCATGCCATACCCTTTCAGAGAAATCTCTTCACGAGATTCGACAAATTTACCCAACAAGTCCTTATCTCCTAGATTTTCCATATGTTTTATCTCAATCAGAATTATGAATCTCTCCAGTATGCTGTAAGTGTCCCGCAATGCACTTTCTACTTCTTGCTTTGATTCCAGCACCGGAGCATGCAATGGAAGCACAAGAATCTCACCAGGAAGCACTTTCTTGTAGAGTTTATATTAATGTTAATATGTTGTAAAGTTAGTTTATTATAGTTAGCTTAAAGTTGACTGATAAATGTACAGATGTCGCAGAATGCATTGTAAAATAGAAGGCAGCAAGTGCAGAAGCCCGAAAGGCAGAAAACAAATAAAAAACAAAAACAAAAACAAAAACAAAAATAAAAAATAGCAGCTGTAGAGTGTGTGAAGTCTCTTTAATTGTAATCCTTTTCATGTGTGAGTTTTGTAACATAAAATTACACAATATTGTGTGATATATTCAATTTGTGTTTTGTAATTATTATTAGGAGTAGAAACCAGCCAAACTACAACCCATTAGATTGGTAACACAGGTTGAAGAGAAGTTTTGTCCAAGTTCAAAGAAAGAAAAATATGTTCAAAAAAGATAGCTCAAGTTAGAGTTAAGTCTACCCTTCAATATTCAAAGGAGACAACTATGAGTTTTAGAGCACAAAGATAAAGATTTTACTATCTCTCTTAACTTGTAGGAAATGGTGGAGGTAGCATATAAAGAACCCAAAAATATTGACAATCTTTCAGCAGCACAACTCAAAGATTTAAAAGAAAAGAGGAGTAAAGATGTTGCAGCTCTTGAGTTTATTCAAAGAGGAGTTGATGATCCTATTTTCTCAGGGATCATGAGAGCCACAAAAGCAAAGAAACATGGAAGACTTTGTAAAGTGAATATGAAGGTTATGTGAAGGTACCAGCAATTAACTTACAAAGTCTTAGAAGACAGTTAAAGAAATGAAAATGGAGAAAAATGAAGTTGTTGATGAGTTTACTAATAGGATTATTAAGATTATAAAATCAAATGAAAAGTTATGGTGAGAAGATTAGTGATAAAAAAAAGATATAGAAAAAGTGTTAATTAGCCTTCCAAAGAAGTTTGATCTTATTATGGTGATCAAATAAAAAACTAAAGACTTGTCTAGTTTAAGTGTTCATGAGTTGGTGAGTTCTTTAAAGTCTTATGAGAAGATATTAATAAAAAGAAGTGAAAAGTAAATGGAGAGTGCTTTTCAATCAAAGCACACTCTTGGTAAACAAATCCAAGAGAAGGGATCTACAAGTGATGTGAAAATAGGTGTTGAATCATTTAGAGGTGGAGGATATAGTAGGGGTAGAAATAGAGGAATTGGTAGAAATCAATGGGGAAGGGAAAGAATGAATTTGGGCAAAGGATATGGTGATTTTAGGAAATGTTATTCTTGTAATATATTAGGCCATGAGTCTAGAAATTATTGGTATAAAAAGGAGACACAATGTTTCAATTGTAAGGGGTTTGGTCACTTAACTAAAAATTATGGTGTGAGGAATGATCAACAAGCAAATGTTACCAAAGATAAGGAAGGTAATGAAAGCATATTTTATGTTGGTCAAAGTAGCATGAAAGATAAGAATAGATAATGGCTTATTGATAGTGCTTGTAGCAATCACATGACACCAAACAAAGACATGTTCAATGATATTGATATAAAGAGACAAAATAAAGTGAAGATTCAGAATGGAGAATTTATAAGCGCAAGTGGTTTAGGTACCATTAGAGTTGAAACTAAAAAGGGAAAAAAGGTGATTTGTGAGGTAATACATGTGCCACAAGTTGACCAAAATTTGTTGAGGGTTGGACAACTTATGGAGTATAAATATTCATTACATGTTGAAAGCTAATATTGTATTATTTATTATAAAACTCTGAGAAGGCAAGTTATGGTAAGGGTGGAGATAGTGAATAAGTGTTTGTACTTGACTTAAAGTGTGGAAAACATGTAGCTTTGAAGATGGATGTGACTAGTGATTCAAGGTTATGGCATAGGAGATGCAATCACTTGGATTTTGTTAGCCTCAAATCACTAGTAGCATAAAAAGCCAAGAATGTACTTAAGTTGATGCACATTAATATTTGTGGTTTGATGTCCACCCCATCTCATTCTCAAAATAGGTGTTTTGTGTTGTTTATTGAGTACACTCAATCTCATTCTTAAAAAGAGTACACTTGAAGATTGTTTTTTAAGTTTTGTAAAGATAAAGGTATTGAGAGGCAACCCACTATTGGCTACACATCCTAAAAAATAAAGTTTTGGAAAGGAATTAAACCATGATAGAGATGACGAAGCGTATGTTGTATTTGAAGAAACTCCCTAAGAGTTTTTGGGTTGAAGTAGTGTATACATCTATTTATTTGATTAATAGGTGTCCTACAAAGACTGTTTAGGGTAGCATATCATTTAAAGCTTGGATTAAAAGATAGTCATTCGTAAAACACTTAAAGGTATTTGGTAATGTTTGTTATGCTCAAATACCGAAGAAAAAGAGACACAAGCTAGATGAGACAAGTGAAAAATGTATATTTATTGGTTATAGCTCAATATCTAAAGGCTATAAGTTATATAACTTGAAGACAAACAAAGTGATTGTTAGTTGAATATGATTTTTTATAAAGATGCTATTTAGAATTGGGAGGAAGGCAAGATTGAGAAAGAACTAGTTATTATAGCTGTTTCATAAGAAAAATTTCCTCATGATGATGGTGGTGGTGGTGGTGGTGGTGGTGAAGAAAAAGAAAGGGCACCACTACAATCCCTATCAAGATCAAGTTCATCTTTATCAAGCTCTAGTTCAAAGTTAAAAAAAAAACTTGAGTGGTGTGTATGCAAGGTGTAAATTTTGCATTATGAAACCTGAAAACTTTGAAGAAACTATTAAGAATAAAAATTAGAGAAATGTTGTGCAAGAAAAAACCGATGTTATTGAGAAGAACAAGACATGACAACTTGTTCACAAGCTAAAAAACAAAGAAGTGATTGGCTTGAAGTGGATTTACAAGGTGAAACATGATGTTGATGGCAAGAAACAAAACAAGGCTTGTTGTAAAGAGTTATTCATAATAGCAGAGTGTTGATTATGATAAGTCTTTTACTCTAATAACTCAATTGGATACCATTAAAGCACTTATTACAGTAGTAGCTCAAATAGTTGGTTATTATACCAATTTGATGTGAAATTAGCTTTCTTGAATGGTAAAATTAAAAGAAGAGGTTTATGTTAAACATCCTCAAGAATATGTGATTAAAGGTTAAAAAAAAGATGTATAGATTGAAGAAAGCACTTTATAGGTTGAAACAAGCTCTTAAAGCTTGGTACAATCAAATTTATGGTTATTTTGATGAAAATAACTTTTTAAAAAGTAAAAGCGAACCTACCTTGAATGTAAAAAAGGCAAGGTGCGAGTGGTGTCCTTATTGTTACTTTATATGTTGATGATTTGGTATTTATCAAAAACAATGAAACAATGATTAAAGAGTTTAAGAAGAAAGAAATGAAGAATTATGAAATGAGTGACTTAAGATTGTTTAATCATTTATTTACCATGGATATTTATCAAGGAGATGAAAGAGTCTTTATTTGTTAAAAGAAATATGTTGAAAAGATGCTGAAGATATTCAAAATATATGGCTGCAATTTAGTTGAAATATCTTTCTATTGTGAATGAGAAATTAAAGAAGGATGATAGAGAAAAGAAAGTAAATGCAACTTTGTATAGAAGTTTTATTGGAAACTTTTTGTATCTCACTGCAAGAATGTCTAACATTATGTTTACAGCAAGCATGTTGGCTAAATTCATGAGTAATCCTAGATGTATTCATTTTAGAGTAGTAAAACAGGTGTTACGGTATGTTCAAAAAGCATTTGGTCATTGTATCTATCAAGTATAGCAAAAATTATAAAGTGAAGTTGATTGGATTTTCTGACAATGATTGGGTTAATTGTGTAGATAATATGATGGGCACTTCAAAATATTTTTTTTTCAATGGGTTCAAGTGTATTTATGGTTCTCAAAGAAGCAACAAATGGTGGTTTAATCTATAACTGAAGTTGAATATGTTTCAACAACAATGATAACTATTCAAGTGATTTGGTTGAGGAGAATCAAGAAGGATATTGATGAAAAGAAAGAGGATGTAACAACACTTTATTGTGACTCCAACCTAAATCATATATTGATAATGAACCAAAATCATAAACAAGAAATTTTTTTTCTTTGGCGCGTAAACCCTAAATTTCAAACCCAAAAAACCACAAAATCCCATTACAAAAATCAATAATAAAACTAAAGTTGACCCATAAACAACATAACATAGGGCACATAACAAAAACCTTTATTCAAGAAGAAATATAGACATAGCTAATGAAATTTTGACATAAACAAGTTATAAATTTTGATTTGGCCATTAAATCAAACTAAAATTGTATTATAACATTCTAAAAACCTTGTTCGCTATGGATATTTAGAAAACATGTTCATCCAAGTTCGATAACATGCCTAAAGTCAGCTTAAAAGCTACCACTCGTGATTTTCTTTATTTACCTTGTTGTTTTAGATTATTTTTTTTCTATTTAGATTAGATTTTTTAATTTAATTAGAATTTTATTAATTAATATATTTTTCTTGTATATAAACAACCTTGTATTATATTTTTCAAAAACTATCATGTTTTTAGAGTTTTAAGGAATCTACCCATGTTATAACAAAAATCCAATTTAAGAAATCACACAAACAATTAAAAAAAAATCAGACTTTACACTTGCATTTGTATTAATCACAAAATGATCTAACTGACTTGTTAACATCTTCAATGGTGTAAAGCAGAACAACAAAGTTTTTTCTTTCAATAAAAAGCAAAGTACACCAAATAGACATTCCATCTACTTTATAATCTTTAGTTTGTTCATATTTTTAAAGAAACACTCGAATGTTATCTGAAATAAACTAATAGGACTACTAAGGCAATCCAATTTCAAAATGTTTTGAAATTATAGAGTTTTGTCAATCTTTTCCTTTTCTTGTAATTTTCAAGAATTGTTTTTGATATTTTCAAAGAAAACCTTATTTAGTCCTGCTTCAAGTTTGATAGAAATAGAACTAACTTGGATGTTATCTAGGTAAACTTGAAAAAGAAGAGGCTCATAGCCAACCTCTAAAAGATAAAAGAGAGTATTTTTAGAAGGAATCAAAAGAGAGAGAGTTCACATAAATTGTCACCATTCATTCATCATTGTATTCTTTTGTTATGTTAATTTTATTACAAATTCTTATATGATAAAATAACTACCTACATTCTCTCTTCTAGCCATACGTGGTATTCTTTCTTAACAAACTTTGTACTAATTAAAACATAATGTATTGCTATAAATAAATCCTAAAATCATTTTAATTTTAAAACAAACCCTATGTCCCATGAATGTTCTTCATCCTTCTTAAAATCAAGCTTTGCCAAATTCAACTTTTTGATAATTTTGCCTTATTCAAAATAAACTTTTCTTTAAGAAAGAAATGAAAAAACCTCAAAAAAGGTCATCAACAAACTCCCAAGTTACATCAGAGAGAGGTAAAAAATTCGAATGAACTAAGACTTGGGTGGTAGTGTGGTTACCCTTTTTGACAATCCTCTTATCCAAAATTGCTTAAGGCTTGAGAGTTGGCTCATGAGGGAGATTAGGTAAGGTAGTTTGCACCATTTTATTTCTTATGTGTTTCTTCAGCTAGGACACATGAAAGACTAGATGAATCATTGTAGAAGAAGGTAGACACAACTTATAGGTCACAATGTTAGTCCTCCTAATCACCTACATAATATATTGATGCTAACTTCTGTGTGTTTCTTTATACAACTGATTTTTTTCCTATAAGGTTGTAGTTTAAGGTAGACTAGGTCCCTAATTGCAAACTATCTTTCACTTCTTTTCTTATTAGATAGATATGTTATCCTATGTTGAGATTTTAATAAATTATCTCTAATCAATTTAAACGTGTTTTCCTTCTTAGTTAGGAAATTGTTCATTAATTCTACAATTGAATCTTTAAAATAATAAAGAATGTCAATTAGTGGAGTTAGCCTATAAAGAACTTCATAAGGGGTAGCTTAAGTAGAAGTATGATAATTGGTGTTATACCATCATTCATATAGGTATAACCATTTTGACCATTGTGAAAGCACCTCTTCAGTCATGCACCTTAGTAAATTTTCTAAGAACTTCTTCACTACCTTGATTTTTCTATTAGACTATGTATGGTAGATAATAGAATAATATAGATTCACTCCTTGATAGTTAAAGAAAATTTTTCAAAACCGACTCACGAAAACTGAATCTTTGTCACTCACTATGGTAGCAGGTAGGTCATATAGTTTGTATACATTGTCCATAAAAACCCTGGCCTTAGTGATAGCTGTATAAGGATGAGTAAGAGCCATGAAGAGATCATTCTTGCTAAATCTATCTACTACTATAAAAATAACCTCATTTCCATCAGATTTGGGCAAACCTTCAATAAAATCCATTTTGATATCAATGAATACTGCTTGTGGGATGAGAAGAGGCTACAATAACTCTAGGGTGAATACATTTTCATTCTTGTTCTTCTAACATAAAAGACATTCCCTCACAAACTACCTTACATGCTTCTACTACCTTTTCTAGTAAATTATACCCTTTACTCTCTGTACAATTACTTCGGTACTGGAGTGTCCACCCATGAAAGAGTCATGACACACTGATACTAGCTTATTATATAGAGTAAGATCATTACCAATTATATTTTTCTTCATATTAAGGTGGTTGTTTACCCACTTATAATAGGGTGGGAAATAGGATCCTTAAAAAGATTCTAGATGATGGTTTGTACAATTTTATCTTTTCCCATAAGGCCCTAACCTTTTTCATAATATTGGTGGAAATGGTTGACAATTCTAAAGCACATAATTCACCACTAGAAATTATAGATAGGACATCAACTACCATATTTTCATTGCCTTTCATATACTTAATTTCATAATAAAAACCCAATAGTTTAGCTAGCCATAAATATTGAGAAGGACAAGTTACCTTTTGATCAAGTAGATAATTGAGACTGACATGGTTTGTCGTAGTCTTAAAATATTTTCCTTATAGGTAGCGCCTCTATTTTTCTATAGCATATAGGATGGTCAACATTTTTTTTCATAAGTAAACAGTAAGTGTTACCTTAGACCCAAGAACTTGCTAATAAAATCTATAAGATGTCTTTTTTGAATCAATATTATCTTTATGCCTACCCTTGAAGCATCAATCTCCACCATAAATATCTTTTTTGAAACCTTTCATGGTTGGAACATATAGCTTGGTTAGGACTTCTTTAAGGAATCTAAAGGTAGTTGTAGCCTTAACATCCTATTCAAAAGTATTTTTTTTCAGTAAATTTGTTAGGAATTTACATTTGAAGCTATAAACCCTTATAAATTTTTTATAATACTCAATCAATCCAAGAAAGCCTCTGAGTTATTTGATATTGGTGGGAATAGGTCAATCCACTATAGTTTGTATTTTATATAGCTTAGTAGCCACCTTTTCATTGGAAATGATATGGCTAAGTATTCCACTATCATTACAAAAGATATATTTATTGTTTTTAGAAACTAATTAGTGAGACCTTAAGAGCTCAAACACAATCTAAAAATGTCTTAGGTGGTTAGTAAAAGTATAATTATAGATTAGAATGTCATCAAATAACATAAGAATAAACTTCGTGAGGTTCATATAAAATACTTCATTCATTAAGCTCTAAAAGGTGGTTGAGACATTAGTTAGGCCAAAAGACATGACTAAAAACTCATAGTGACCATTATAAGTTCTAAATACTATCTTAGATATATCCCCATGACTTATTCTAATTTGATGATAACCTGCCTTCGGGTCAATCTTGGAGAAGATTATTACGCCCACTAGTTTCTCTATTAACTCACCAATCAATGGTATAGGGAATTTGTTTTTTACTGTAAGCTTGTTGAATGCCCTATAGTCCATACAAAGTATTTATAAGTTGTTTTTCTTTTTCATTAAGTTTATTAAAGAAGTAAAAAGACTATGGTTATGTTATATAATGCTAGACTCTAGCATTTCTGAAACCATTTTCTCTGCAATATACTTTTATAACCCAAAATACTTGTAAAGCCTCAAGTTGACAGGTTAAGCTCTATCTTTTAGAGATATAGATTGGTTATAAGGTTTTGGGGGAGGTAAGATTTTAAGTTCCCTAAATATACCTTGATAACAATGACTTTAGAGTTAGAATCCTTTTTAGCCTTAAATGGGAGAGTAATAGACATTGAATGTATCTCAATGTTAACTTCTTGAATTAGCCTTAAACAACACAAGCTGGCTCCACTGCTTGAGTTGGATTATCTAGCAGGTTATTGATTTATTCAACCTGATGGTTTATAACCTAACATGATTTTCTTCACTAAATGTCACTTCCTGACTATGTCACTAAAAATTCATTTATAACTCCTTGTAATTAAACATAATATTGTCTAACATGGCTAACCATTGTATACCTAACACCATATCATAATTATTCAACTTATTAGTGAACACATCAACCATAAATTAACCCATTGCATTTTCTATTTGAATTTCCTATATACAACTGTGGAAAGCTTTGTTCTCATATTTGTTGCTTTCATTATCAATAGCTTTATAGTTGTAAGGTTATAATGTAATTTAATGGCCATTTGAGTGTTGAGAAAATTATAAGTTCTACCAAAGTCTACCATAATAAAAAGTGGATATTTATCCACCATTCTAATAATGCAATGACTTCTTCTAAAGCATTGATTGAGATGTGTAAGGTAATTTGTTAAGGATTAGGTTTCTCCTATTCAACTCTACCACCATCCTCCACCTTCTTATCTTTATCCTTTACAATACATAAAGAGTATAGTTTCTTGTTTTTATATTTATGGCCTGGTATAAATTTTCATCACACCAAAAACATAATCCTTTAGCCTTTTTTTCATTTAACTTCTTCATAATTGGTTTGTAATGGAGATTCTGGTTAGGAGTGGGTAATATGTTATTTTAAGAAGGTTTTCGGTTACCGATAGTCAATGAAGATAGAGGTTTATAAGGTGTTTGATGGTTACTAGTTATAGATTAAACTGCTTAGTTAGTGGTTTATAAAGGTAGTTTGGAATAATTCTGGTGGGATCTTTTGTAGGCTAAAGTGTTTTCTTATAAGCATGCTAAGTAAGCTTGTTTTAGGGCTTTAAGTTCAAATATTTTCACTAGATTTATGACTTTCACCTCTAAACCCCCCATGAAAAACAATAAAGCTTACTTCTTGTTAATTTCTTTCTTGTTCCATAGTATAACAAAGTCTTTAATGTAAGCCTTTAGATCTCCCATTTGCTTAATATCTTTAAGTTAATTTTTCTAGTGGATCTTTCTAACCTCCCAAACCTACAGCATATTACTTTCACATATTCAGCCCAAGTCACCACTTGGCTACCTTTATTTCTCATGAAGTTTTAGTGCCAGTGAAAGGACATTCCATCAAGATAGTATAGGGTTAACTTAAGCTTCTTAAAACCAGCAACTTCTTCTATGTTAAAACACTAATTTCACTTGTATAACAATTTGTGTACATCATCGCCATCAAAGTTAAAGAAGTCCTGTTTAGATTTATATACCTTGTAAGGGTGGTAGTTACCTTCACAAGTCCAACATGATCTTGTAGTAGATCCCACTTAATTAGAGGTTTAATGATCTTTTATGATACTCATTTTTACTATAGAATGGTTATAATTTATGTAGAATGGAGCTTTGTTGGTAAGATAACTCACTAATAAGCTTTTTAAGCTTCCCAAACTTGGCTTCATGGGTGGACTTAATATCTTTCAGTTGTTGATCATATATCTCTAATAGTTTCATAATATATTCATACTTTTGTAATTATTCTTTGCTTGTAGATTTTAAGGATTCTTCTAACCTTTTAAGATCTTAGAATCGAGTGTCAGGAGCCATAACCTGCATCCAAATATTAGTGGCTCTTATACCACTTTCTACAAGTTGGATTGAAATAGATCCAACCGGGATTCTATCTAGGTGAACTTAAAGAATGAGAGGCTAGCAGCTAACCCCAAGAAGATAAGAGAGAATATTTTGTTAGAAAGAATAGAGAGAGAGAGAGAGAGAGAGAGAGTTCACATAAAATGTCATTATTCATTCATCGTTGTATTCTTTTTTTCTTTTTTGCCAATTTTATTACAAATTCTTATATGAAAAAAATAACTACCTATGTTCTCTCTTTTGGCCACAGTTGACATTCTTTCTTAACAAACTTTGTACTAATTAAAACACAATGTATGGCTATGAAAATAAATCCTAACGGTAATATTGTCTAACAGTCATTTTAATTTGAAAGCAAACCCTCTATCTGGTGAATGTTCTTCCTTCCTTTTAGAATTCAGCTCTGCCAAATTCAACCTGTGATAAGTTATCACTCTTCTTAGTTATGTTTTTGGTTCTTGAAGTTTTTTTCATTAAAAGAGCACTAGAGAGAGAAATTGTAGGGAAAGAAAGAGGAATTCTCTCAACGAAATGAAAAAGGGTGTTGGTTACTTCCTACAAGAAATTTTTTAAAAATACACTTTTTTTACAATAATACTTTTGATGAGAAAGATATTTTCTATTTGTTTTGGATTGTTGAGTGTTGAGATTGAAAGTATAATGGTCAAATTGGGTTAGGTTTGTTAGTGAATGGGTAGTCGCATGGGATGTGTGATGGGTTAAGAGTTTATCTCACCGTTGATTGGTTTTTTCTCCATTAAATTTCCTGAAATGTTTTTTTTTTTATTTCGATAATGCCCATGTTCATGGAAGATATTTGTTGCTTTATATTGGGATTTTGGGGTGTTCAAATTTGGGGGTATTATTGTCATTTTCTTAGCTTGTGTTTGTTAAATATGGGCGATTATGAGATGGGCAACAAGTTAAGGTTTATCTAGACCATTAGATCTTGATTTGATTGATAAAGTAGTTAGCATAATTATTAAACTTGGCTTATCAGAAAGGTTGATCTTATGACCCGTTTATCTAAAACCTAACTTAAGCTAGGTTTTATTTTGAACCACTTAGGAAATTAACTTAATTAAACTCATCTTACTTAATCAAAACTCATGTGAAACCAAGCCAATGATTTTTTTTTAATGTTTATCTTGATGTTATTTTAGTTTTTTTTTAATTGTTGGAAGGTATTGTCCAACGAGCCTCTAGTGCCCGGTTCTGATATCTTTGCTGATGTGGTTTCTTATATATGACGTTGAACTGTTCAAATTCAGAATTTGGTGGAACTAGCAACCCATGTGATTCAAGACAGCAAGAATGCCCCTGTTCATTGACTGTTCGGTAAGGACTAACATGTTTTTCTATGTTTTGATACCTGAACCTCACAACCACACAGCATGATTCTTGTACACAAACAACATGAAATAGGTTTTGTACATTTTGTAAGTGGAAGATACTACATGAAATGCAGAACGCAGTTCTTTTTAATGGAGGATACAGCATGGGAATGACTATGAGTTTCTTTTATGGATGACATGTCTATATATGCCTTCTTTTCAAATTTCAGACTTAAACAGCTGTGATAGGCGATATACAGATTATGGTAAACCATAAGAACGGTTGTGACTTTTAGATATTCAGGGAGCAAACAAATTGTTTGGTATAATTTGCATTTTCGTATTCAGCTGCAGAATCCTGATTCAGTTGACTAACCCTATCCAACTTGAGCTTGGTTTAAGCACCTTGAACTCCATATGCCCATATGCTTCTTTTTTCGATCATAGAGTTTCTTTTGTTGTGGTTTGCCCCATTTTAGTACTGCAACTCTTGGATTGTCTTTTTCAAAAGACAAAACTTTGTGGTGCTGATCACCGAACTACTTGTTTTCAGAAAAATGATTCTGAAAAACTTGATTTCCTGTTGCTTGTTCTTGCTACATATTTTAACTTTTTTTTTCCAGTTTTTGTAGTTTTAAGCTTCTGTGAAATAGATCCAGTGCGTAACATTTATACAAGTAAATTTAGCCCATATCTCCTATTATTTTCATTTCCTACATATTTTCTGTTAATTATACCAGTTTATTCCTTAGTTAGAATGCTATTAATCAATAGGCATAATTTATTCTTGAAGCCCTAACGGCTTTTTTCTTGTATACATGTATGATCACTGCAGTTATGATTTATAATGATATATGTACTGCGCACACCAGGAATTTGTGCAGGCAGCCAAGAACATTATCTTTAAGAACGTGGTTAAAATCACATTACCTCAAATTTCAATTTTTTTTTAAATTTTTGTTAAAAATTATTTTTTATGTTTTCAGATTGTTATGATGTGCTGATTTTAAAAATAATTTTTTTTTTTAAAAAAAATATTATTTTGATGCATTTCTAAACCAAAAGCACTTTGAACCGCAACCGCAACCGTCATCGCTACCGTAATTCCAAACAGGTCATATTCTGTAATGCATTTACTATTTCAAAATGGAGAACAATTATACTGTATGATGGTGCTACTTTTATAAGGTTAGATTTGAAGAGCCTATAACATACCATGTGATGGATCTATGTATTTTATATACGTTATTTTTGCCTGAATCCATATTTAAAAGGGTGAAAGGCAAGGTAATAACCTAATATTCTTGGACTCATCTACACGATGAACCCAATTATATGTGCTTGCCAGACCCAACATTCCTGTGCTTGGCATAACGCCAAGCCTAAAAGGATGTAGAACTAACGATCTTTCTAGACCATCATATAAGGCCACAAGACTTTGTATTTTCTTTTAATTTTTAACATAAAATCTTAAGGTCAAAGATATCCATTTCTTAATACCCCTAGATATATAAGTCTTTTAAGAACTTACTGTTATTCCATCAATATTATTAATGATATATAAGAGATATTTATCTCTCATTAATGATATGTAAGAGATATTTATCTCTTATTAATAATGTGTAAGAGATATTTATCCATCATTAATACTATCATATAAGGAATATTTATCCCTCGTTAATTATGTGTAGAGATATTTATCTCTTATTAATACTATTAGAAGGAAATTACTTTCCAGTTCCTTCTCTCTATAAAAGACATGATTTATAGACTATAAATACCTCATAAATTCTTTGATTTGCGGGTTCACATTTGATACCTTCTAGACATTATATACATTTCATTCATTCTCAATATTTTTTAGTGCATATTTTTTTAGAGACTATCTCTCTAAAATATCATTGTATTATTTTTTTTCTAAAAAAATATAATTACTTAAACATCTAAGAGTCCTTAAATATAAAATAAAAGACCTTTTACAAGTATTAACTACCAGCCGCCAGGTACAAGCTACCAGTTACCTTGGTTAGGGAGAATGGATCAGATTGTAGAACCTCAAGATTAACCGATTATCCAACACATAATCTTTGCTCCTGAGCATATTGGATTTTGAAATATCATCAATTGGCGTTGTTTGTGGGAAAAGATAAAAAAAAGTAGTCAAATGTTCTTCTAGAATAGGTTTTTGACATCCCTCATCAACTATTAATGATAGACGATCATGATACATCTGAGATAAAATGTATCACGGACCTCTCTACAGCTGCTAGCATAACTATGATATCAGAGCATCATTGACTTTTCAATCAGGTTTGACTCCTCATTGAGCACCAATATATCAACCCAGAGAAGCTTCGTAGGGCTATGACACTAGTCAACTAGGAGAATGGTATGCAATCTTATGATCTCGTTGATGGTACCAATAAAATTGCTTTAGCAGGAAAGACTATTTTAATGATTAAGAATGTTTCAAAATAAACTTGGAATGCCTGATATACTATGAATACCAGATGCGCACTATTTGTAAAAGAATTAGAAGGCTACACAATATTTTTTTGCTGTAAAATCAGAACATGATTTCCTCTCTTTACCCGGGGACTTGGTGAGGCAAACAAATCTAGGTTACACTTTTTTTCAACATTCACGAATGTCATCAAAACCTTGAAAGATTAAAGCTTTTAGCAATTATAAATAGAGTGTTGGTTGAAATTGTAAAACATGTGAAGTCTATTTGGCAACTATTTAAGAAAAAATGAGTCAACTACTCTAAAGACATCTACTAGATAAACTTTATTATCTCATCACCAAAGGAACTGAGACCATGATCTTAGCATAAATCGAAAACCCAGGTCATCAAGTAAGTTATATCTCAGAGGGCAATAAAAATGTATAATAGTCAATGACTAAGAATGTAATTTTTTTTTATGTGGATAATTTATTTAGAATGACAATGTTCTTCATTTCCTTTAGGTTATGCCTAAGAGTGTCTCTTCAACTCACCACGAATAGGATTGACTCGGTTTCTCTAGTGTCATTGCATAACTTACCTTGAAAAGGATCAACATAGTCTCTCCAATGCAATTACGCAACTCATCAAAGATGAGATTGACTTGGTCTCTCTAATGTTATTGCACAACTTACCTTGGTAGAGATCAACACGATCTTCCTAGTGTGATTGCACAACTCACCAAGGATGAGATTGAGTTGATCTCCTTAATGTTATTTTATAACTTACCTTAGAAGGGATTAACACAGTCTTTCTCTAGTACGATTGCACAACTCATTAAGCATAAGATTAACTTGGTCTCCCTAATATGATTGTACAACTTACCTTGGCAAAGATTAATACGATATCCCATATCCCTATGGCAATAGCCCTAACTTATAAAGGATAAGATTGATCTAGTCTTTTTAGTGCGATTATACAATTCACTTTGCCAATGATTGATATGATATACTTAAAGCAATATTCCCAAATTCTCCAAAGAATTTGACTTTGTTTCCTTAGTACAACATCATCAATCTTCATATAATGCCTAGGGGCATTTTGCTAACTCAATATGAATTCATTCAACCAAATAAGGATATACTTGTAACCTAGATTTTCCTTTCGGTTCCAGATAGGGAGCGAATCCTCTAAATCCTATTAAGGTTAGGAAAAGTTCAAAGTTTAATTCAAGTTCAAAGAATAATTCTTGCTAAAATTTGAAATATTTTACTAAGTATAGGTGTTGGATCTATACAAACATTTGAAAATTTTTCTAAGTAGAGGGATTGAATCATCCTTAGGGGTTTGATACAACCTTTTTCTCCCTTAAAGTTCCCTAGTAGTGGTAAGAAAAGAACTTCTCTAACGGGGAGAATTATTTTCCCCCTGTTAGGGGTATACACTGGGATTCACCCTTAATTCTTGGGCCTAGTCTAATGGATCTTTGTCCCTTGCTACTTCCTCCAAATTCAGGTTAGAACCTGAATTCCTTACTAAAGGTGACAACAATATCCCTATTCCTAGGGTCACATCTGATTTTTTTTGTCCATTTTGTTGTTCAAAGAGAAGAAGAAATAAGATTTTTGTAGGAAATACCTAGAAAAACATTTTCTTCTCAGATTAGGGCAAGACTAGCTCGAGGATTTTTCAACAAAACTATTTTTTCTGAAGTTATAAAGAGTACAAGTAAAAGAAAAGATGGAAGCAGGAATGACTACAGAAAACAATGTTTCACCCTCAACGTTGGATGGATTACTTTTCATGCCATCTAGGATCTTTAGAAATCTACTGAAGTATTATATTGAATGCACATCATTGTTTTGTTTTCCAAAGAATACCTCTTTTTAAATAAGGACAAGCCAACTAACTATAACGAATCCCAACAGTTCTACAAGGGATAAATAAACCGCATAGGGAAGGTAAAAAGTCTCTCTTTAATGGGACATACAACTCTTAGGTAAAAAGACTTATTAAAGTTGATAACCTTTTAAATCTTTTGGTATTCAATACACAAAGATTTGGGGGGGCTATTGATGGATTAACTTGTTTTATATATGTTATTTTTACGTGAATCTATGTTTAAAAAGGATCAAAGGCAGGGTGATAACCCAATATCCTTGGGCTTAACGCATATGTGGGTCTCGTAAGCTGTCATACCTAATATCCTTGGGTTTAGTTATGTGCTAAGCCCAATAAGATGTGGGTTTGGGGAGTTGCGAGACCCAATATCTCTGGATTCGGTATTATGCCAAGCCTGAAAGGATGCAGAACTAACGATCTTTTTAGCCATATTTGGCCATAAGACTTTGTTTTTTTTTTATTGTAATCCTTAACATAAAATGTTAAGGTCAATGATACTCATCTCTCAACATCCTTAGGTATATTAAAGTCTTCTAAAGACATATTGTTATTCCATCGATATTAATGATATGTAAGGGATATTTATCCCTCATTAATAATGTGTAAGGAATATTTATCTTTCATTAATAATGTGTAAATGATATTTATCCATCATTAAAACTATCAGACGTAAATTACTTTTCAGATCTTTTTCTCCACAAAAAAACAGAACTCATAGATTATAAATACCCATAAATCCTTCGAGCTGGAGGTTCAGGTTCGATACATTCTAGACATTATATACATTCCATTCATTCTTAACATTTTTAGTACACATCTTTTCAAAGACCATAACTCTAAAATATCATTGTATATTTTTTCCCCTAAAATGATACTTACTTCAGCATTTAAGAGTCTTTAAATCTATAAAAAGTTATCTTTTATAGGTACCCATTACCTTGGTCTAGCAGTGCTAAGTACAAGCTGCCAGCCACCTTGGTTAAGATGAATAGGTCAGATTGCTATAACCTAAATATTAAACAAGTATCCAACACATAAGCCTTACTCCTACACATATTGGATTTTGGAACATCACCACCACCACCACTACCACTAAATGACCTAATTCTATTAATTATGAGATGTTAGCATTTTTTTTCTTAAATCCTTTCCCTATAATTAAATATTGCATACTACTTCTGAAATGGTAATTTAGTTAAGTGTTAATGACTTGTATAATACCACCTATGGACTACCTTAGGAAGGAGAGGTATATATATGATAGTTTCATGTTGCTACTGCATCATTAATGTGTTATTATATGTCTCGTTGTCATTGTTGTTATGCTAAGTTTCTGCATACCATATTGCAAGGATGTCATGAGGCAATTCTGCATAATGTTTTGGATTTCAACATTTGATGGCATTAAACTATCTTTACTGATAAGATAACAACCTGACAAATGTCAGCATTAACTGAAAGATTTAGAATCCATATCTGCCATAAACTAAATTTGATCAAGCATTGCACTACATAGACAAGCTACAAGTTTAATAACAAAATTTACATATATTATTGGTTATAAACTAGGTGTCGCATCTCAGTGGACATCGTGGTGGGGGCAAAAAATGTATATCGTGGAAGATTGGAGTTGCCATCTAGTAATTAGAGAAAATTAGAGATTCTAAAAATTAACATTGATTCCAGATATTCAGATGAGGGGTTAGTTATGCCTAAATAAAGAACGATATCACTCTTATCACATCCTTTCTTATGAAAGTTTACCTTTACCATGTGTTTTTCTCCTAAATTAGTTTTGTGATTAGCATTAATAAAGGTTACCTTTATTCAAAGAAGATGGGGATTGCCCCCTAGCATTTGTCTGATTTGTTTTAGAGTCCGATCAAATTTTAGTAATTTTATCATTTTACTTATTCAATGTTTTATTTTTGTATTTTACCTAATTTTTACCTTTATTTTTGTATTTTTTAAATTTTTTTAATTTTTCAAGATGTTTTGACACACAATAATTAAATAATAATAAAAAAATTAAAATAGCTAAAATGATTGAAAAGACATTTTTTCCCCTTTTGTTTTCAAAATATATACAGGTAAAAATTTGGGCTACAACACTAGCATGAGATAATTGCAAGATTTATTTAGTAATCTTGACTTTTTCTGATATTTATAACCTAATTAAATTGACAGAGTTAGATCATTGAATTTTATAGTAATTTAAAAATAGAACTAATAATTATAGGAGACTGACAAACCCATGTTAGTCTCTTAAAAAAAGGGAGCCCTGCAAGGCTTTCCTTTCCTCTTTTGCTTTGGTTTCTCAGGTTTTGATTCTTTCTTCATTTTTTTTCATGGTCTGAGCCTGGAGGGAAAGAAAGGGAGGAACAAAATCACTTGACTTCCTTGCAAATGCTGTAACCTGTAGGAGTCAAATATAGTGTTAAAGAAATCACTAGAAGTTAGGTTCAAAAAAAAAGAAGGAAAAGTTAACATGCTCCATATCATAGTAGTATCAGTACCTTGCAAGAAATAGCTAGAGCAGTAATTATAAAGTTCTGGCTCAGCCCATCTTTTCTTGCATATTTCACAAACTCCACTGTTAGATAGTAGACCACAGTGAGGGAGTGGATTCAGTGACAAAACCAATCTCTTGTTGCACTTATATGGCTGAAAGTCAGGAATAATATGTTACTTCCAAGAACAAAATACACAAGTACTCGTCTCTGAGTGTATTCTAAGTAGCTTTCATCTCAAACTTATTAGAGGTCTCGAACTTGAATTTCAAGAGAGCTACCTTATTGTATAACTCGAGATCCGATTATGTCTTATAAATAAGGTTTTGGAAATTAAGAAGATAGAGATGTAAGTAGCTGAATTTGAGTACAATCAATATACTTCTCTATTGTGATAAGAGCATTGGGCACGTGGATCTCTTGCTACTACTACATGGAGAGAGTCTATGTGGAATTACTTTATGTTTTGGTTGTTTCATTGTTTAATATTTCATTGTTTAATTAAGTAATTGAATGGGTCAGAGAATAAGTAACGGGATTAGCAAGAGCATCCCTAGTCTTCAGCTCTCCACTACTGGAGTTCCTATTATTTAGTTTACAGTTGTATAGAATGGCCTATTTAGGCTCACTGTTTCGAGAGGAAAGGCATGCAATCAATAAACAATCACCTTTTCTCTTATTATCTCTTCTTCCTCTAAATCCTATCTTATCAGTGGTATCAGAGCTGTTCAATCCATGGACACGCGTGGTAAAACTAATGCGGAGTTTCGTGCTGAGATCACAGAAACTTTTAGACGACACGACGCCAATTTTGACGAATTGAATCACAATTTCAATCGAGTCAACGACGCCCTTCAAGGAGTCATGGCAGAGCTACAAGCGATGAGGATCGCCCATTCCCATCGTTCCAGTGAGAGGGAAGTAAATCCTTTTGCTGGGGGAAGTACTTCTCACGACAGGTCGTCTGCAACCTTCAATGCCGACAGAAACCACACTACCCTCAAGTTGAATTTTTCAACTTATTCTGGAGAAGGGGAGGATCCCACTGGCTGGATATTTAAGGCAGAACAATACTTTGAGTTCCAGAACATTGACGCTCCACGACAAGTACAATTGGCGTCATTTCATCTGTCGAGTGTCGCCTTGCAGTGGTATCGTTAGTATACGAAAAGCAAGGGACAATTACGCTGGAATGAGTTTGTCTCAGCCCTTCTCCACCGTTTTGGACCAACTGAGTATGATGATCCGTCAGAAGCATTGTCCAGACTTAAGCAAACCACGACTGTGAATGCATATCAAGAAGCCTTTGAGAAACTGTCTCACAAGGTTGATGACCTCCCAGAAAATTTCCTGGTGGGGTGTTTTATTGCGGGATTAAAAGATGAAATTCGTTTGGATGTTCGAGTTAAGCAACCAAAAACTCTCTCCGAATCCATTAGTGTGGCTCATTTAATTGAAGAACGAAATCAATTCCAAAGGAAATTCAACAATCCAGTCAGACCAGCGACAACACCTTCATTCCAGCCGAAACCACCACATACAAACACCATGGGACTCTTGGGTCCTGCCCCGGCTCAACGAACAACTCACCCAACTGCACCAATTCGATGGATAACAGGTCAGGAGGCAAGGGAGAGACGTGAAAAAGGGTTGTGTTTCTATTGTGATGAACGATATGTTCCCGGGCATCGTTGTTCACGGCCTCAGTTGTTCATGATGGTGGATGTGCAGCAGAAGGAGGAAGGAGACGATGTGGACATGGAGATTGTGACGCCTGAGGAAGACATTCCAGAGATATCATTTCATGCTCTG
>Ga0325411_1001793_pt1 | contig 23989 bp, 11 predicted proteins | sample PopdelMetagenome_13_FD_206181 | JGI IMG/M metagenome (GOLD analysis project Ga0325411, IMG submission 206181) | Populus deltoides microbial communities from Bellville, Georgia, United States - Xylem-PdIQD-R4 | ecosystem: Host-associated > Plants > Phyllosphere > Stem > Wood/Secondary xylem... | reverse complement strand
CTCGTTTTCTAATAAGAAATCTGACACACTCCCTCTGTTTACCTCCCTCTCTTTCTTTTCTGTGTTCAGGGAGGACTCAGGAGGAGGAACCTTGGCTCGCCTAGCCTTTGTTCTCATGCTAGTATAAAAAAGACAGCTAAAAGATGGTGGCGGTTACATGTCCTCTTCATTGATTGAGCCCCCATTAAAAAGAAAAGAAAAGAAAAGAGAAAAACAAAGAAAAGAGGTAAAAGCAGAAGCATCAGCAGCAATCAACACAACCACGTACTATAATATCCATCATTACTGGGAAAAATAAACTCTCCCCATAAATCTTCCGTTTCTTCTCGTCTGTTAACATGTTGTGACTATAGGTAGCATACAAGTGCTTGAAGCAGGGTGGTGTGGTAGCTATGAAAATGTTGCGCACTCGGTTTTTAGTCCATAGTTAATGCTATTTGGGGTGTGAAAAGATCTGGGTTTTCTCAGAGAACTCAAAATTTAGTGACATTCAACTAAGATCTAGCTTAAATGAGACGCACAAGTGAGTGCTTTTGTCGGCTGGTTAAAGCTTATTTGAAAAGCGGATGAGGCTGAAATCGATCGTGTTTTGTAGCAAAACCGGTTTCGGTTGAGGATTTAGAAACTGGGTCCGTTTCTTTGCTTTTCTTGGCTTCCAGATGAACTTGTCTTTGATGGTTTGATAGTTTTGTCATTCTTTTTTGGGTAAGAGGGAAGGTAAAAAGGTGAAGAACAGGAAGAAGAAGGCATGATAGTGTCATTGTGTGAAGGGAAGAAATTAGTGGAGATTGTTTGGGTTGTGGGTCTAAACTTGTTGCGATTGTGTTATTAAATCTCTTCCCCTCTCTCAGTCTTAATGAGGCACTCTTCAGCTGGTTTTAATCCACAAACCAACGAAGGTCTGTGTATTTAATTATTATTGCCTCTCTATTCTTTTTTTTTCATTTCATTTTTGCTTCAGCTATAATTTTGGTGGCTGAGTAAATGAGATCTTGGAAAATCATATCATGCTTGGTCGATATAATCCACACTTAAAATTTGATTAAGTTCTTCAAATTTTTTTCTTCTTTAATTCTGAATTTTCTAGTCCTATGTTCAGAGAACTTACTGTGTATCCAAGTTTTGAACCTTTTCCAATGTTTTTTTTTTAATTTCCCTCAATTTTCTCAGGGATCAAGCAGAGTGTTAATATAGTTCACCTTGCTGAATTTACTTCGTTTGGCTTTTTATTTTTTTCAAAAATATTTGCCCTGTTTTGGGGTTTGGGAGAAGTGATTTTCATATAGTTTCTGTTTCAAAGCCCTTGTTCAGCATTCTTAACTACTTCAAGCTAATTGGTGGCCATATTTTTTAAAAAAAGTTTTCTTCGCAAAAATAGCAGTTTTTCATGTAATTTTATCACATTACTTTGGGGATTTTGCAGTGGAAAAGCGGGTGCTGAATTCTGAACTATGGCACGCATGTGCGGGTCCTCTTGTTTCTCTACCTGCTGTTGGAAGCCGCGCTGTTTATTTCCCACAAGGTCACAGTGAGCAGGTTAGCAGAACTCCGATTTTAGCCTGCTTACATTCACCTGTGGATCAGATCCATTTATTGTTAATGAATAATTATGTGTTAGGTAGAACGAGTATCTGAATATAGCCTGCAAAGGCTGTCTCTTCCTTGCAGGTAGTTGAAATTTTAGAGTAATTCAGTTTGATCATTAACATCTAATGTGTAACTTACTAGCATCACATAATATAAATAATCAACAATGTGTACGAGACAATCTCTGATCATTGTGGTGCTAGTTAAGCTGATCAAGCTGCTCACCTATTCTCTTAAACGTCCACTGTATTTATTAGTGCATGTTGAAAATTGAAGTTGTGCCTGTATGCAAAAATGTGTATCTGATTTTTCCTCGTTGTCACACTCGATATTGACTTATGACTGTCAACAACTCTTTGTGCTTCATTTCATTTATATTGCAATGGCCTTTTATGTAGGTTGCCGCATCAACAAACAAGGAAGTAAATGCCCAGATTCCAAGCTACCCAAGCTTGCCTGCACAACTTATCTGTCAGCTTCACAATGTGACCATGCATGTAAGACTTGCTTTGCTTTGTTAGCTTCTGGTTCTGAATATTCCTTTCGTTCTTGAAGGCACATATTATTTCTCAATTTCAGGCGGATGTTGAGACGGATGAAGTTTATGCACAAATGACCTTGCAGCCACTAAGTCCAGTATGCCTTTTTGTTTTTATTGGCCTTTTTCATTAGTTGTTCTTATGGATTACTCTATATGAGTAGCATTACATACCGACAATGACCTTGTTCTGCAGCAAGAGCAAAAGGATGCCTACCTTCCAGCAGATATGGGCACCCCTAGCAAACAGCCAACCAATTATTTCTGTAAGACTTTGACTGCCAGTGACACAAGTACTCACGGAGGATTCTCTGTCCCTCGGCGGGCAGCTGAGAAAGTGTTCCCACCATTGGTAAATATTCAATCTAACTATGGAAGGTGCCCATCAATTTTTCAGTTCTCCAACTCTGATGAAATCCTGACCCATTGGTAAATATTCAATCTAACTAAGAAATGCAACCATCAATTTCCATGTACTGTTTACTTGCAGGATTTTTCTCAGCATCCTCCAGCTCAAGAGTTGATTGCTAGGGATTTGCATGATAATGAATGGAAATTCAGACACATATTTCGCGGTTAGTTTTTTTTTGTTTTTTTGTTTTTAACTCTGATTTTGTCAATTGAGCACCGTATTCATTCTTTATGTCAGTCTAAGTGCATCCAGTGGAGCCTCATCTTCATTTAGTTTTTTGAATTGATTGGGTTAAACACGATATTTGATGAACAGGTCAATAAACTATTGTGTATCTGACGATAAAAGTACTAAAACTAAGCAGTGTTGTTTTTATGAATTATTGTCTTTCAAACTCATTATTTGTTTAGAGTTACAACTTATTAACTAACTGACTAATCTATATTCCTCTTTTCCTTGACTCAATTTTTAGGTTTTTTGTTTGTTATGTCAGTTGCCTGCTCTATGCTACATTATTCTCTGTAAAACTTGCTTTTTGCATGAACTGATGGTGTAAACTATATTTTTAGAGCTTTTAGATTCAAATTCTCAAAGAACCATTCTAAATTGTCATAATTAATTGTTTTTTGAAATTTTGTATCTTATTGGAATGATTCTAGTTGCTTACAACGTATGATAGAAGATGATTCTATTCTCTTTGGAGAATTTAAGCCAAACAAGAAGTTACTCTTGAATTACAGGTTCCACTCTTGACAAATTTTGACTTCTCTTTAATCAGGCCAGCCGAAAAGACACCTTCTTACAACTGGGTGGAGTGTGTTTGTGAGTGCTAAAAGACTTGTTGCTGGGGATTCAGTGCTTTTTATCTGGTATGCTGTTGGTTAGCTCCACTGTATTGATACTTTTAATTTACTTTATATTGTGTGCTTTTAGTTTTATATAGTCTAATGAACTTGGGGACACCAAGGCTGGAATCTCATCCTGATCATCTTAACTACATAGTTTGTGCACTCTCTTGGAATTCCAGTGAATGCGCATGACACTATGTTTAGATTAGGAGCATAATGCACCGGCAATCTGGTAAAACATCTGTGGTCACCAGAGTCCCCACTGTATGTTATATGTAGTGCATGATGTGGATTTTTTAAGAACATCCTCGCACTTTAAATTGTATGTATATGGTTTTCTATAAACCATGCATCTTGTTAGTGTTTTAATTGAAGCCTGTTTCTGTTCATCAGGAATGAAAAGAATCAGCTACTACTTGGCATTAGGCGCGCTACTCGACCGCAAACAGTGATGCCTTCATCAGTCTTATCAAGCGATAGCATGCACTTGGGCCTTCTTGCTGCTGCAGCTCATGCAGCTGCAACAAATAGCCGTTTTACCATATTTTACAATCCAAGGTATGATTGTGCTTGTGAAAGTGAAATTTTAAATTACTTATCTGCCCTCTAAATTTTTGTCACCTCTTATTCAGGGCTAGTCCATCAGAGTTTGTCATACCACTGGCCAAATATCTTAAAGCTGTTTATTATACTCGTGTGTCTGTTGGCATGCGCTTTAGGATGATGTTCGAAACAGAAGAATCAAGTGTCCGTCGGTACGCCCTGAACTTTTATTCACGTTCACATATGATAGTTATGATTCTTCCATGATTGGGTTTTATCTTCTTGACATTTTGTTGACAACTGGAATGAGAAAAATCCTCCTTTCTTATTAGCCAAGGATGACAGTTGATCAATGACAAGACAAATGTTTGCCTGGTATTTCATTAGATGGTTTGTTGTCACATTCAATTGATTAGAGTGAGAAGACATGATTTGTCCCACCTCACTTTTCTCCACTTGTACTGCTACCTAATGCCTGCATAGGCTCTGTAATTTCTAGCTTACTTCTCTTGTTGTTTTGTTTCCTTCTTAGTGCTAAATATTCTTTCCAAAAAGCATTTTAATTTTGTTTCAATGAAGACATCTGACAGTTGTTCATTATCCAGCTACATGGGTACAATAACTGGCATAAGTGACTTGGATGTTGTTAGGTGGCCAAATTCACAATGGCGTTCAGTCAAGGTATGCCAAGAACAATCAGCGACGCTGATATTATTTATTTTTGAATAAATTAAATGCTTGGTACATGTAGAAATTTGCCTTTGCCAAATCACCTTTCAAATATTTGCTTGCTATAATGTCCAAAACTGTATCTTAATACAAATAGAGGATGTGCATGCAGGTTGGCTGGGATGAGTCTACAGATGGGGAGAGGCAGCCAAGAGTTTCTCTTTGGGAGATTGAACCACTAACCACTTTCCCAACATATCCATCTTCATTTCCCCTAAGGCTCAAGCGGCCATGGCCACCAGGACTACCCTCTTTCCATGGTAAGCTTGTCTACACCATTTTGAGGGTTTGATGGATGCTACTATCTTATAAGCTCTCATTTTAAAGTACTTCCATGATTTTTCTTTCCTTGTTGTTCTTTTAACTTTCGCCGTACTTTGCCGGGTTTAGGCATCAAGGATGATGATCTAGGAAAGAACCCGTCCCTTATGTGGCTAAGAGGAGATGGAGACTGTGGATATCAATCTTTGAACTTTCAGGGAACTGGAGTTTCACCATGGGTGCAGCCAAGAGTTGATGCTTCAATGCTAGGTTTGCAAAATGATGTCTACCAAACAATGGCTACTGCTGCCTTTCAGGAAATGAGGACTCTAGATCCTTCCAAATCATCAGCTGCATCCTTTTTGCAATTCCAGCAACACCAGAATCTCCCAACCAGGAGTGCTGCTTTAATGCAGCCACGTATGTTGCAGCAGTCTCCTCCTCAACAGACCTTTCTTCAAGGTGTTCAAGAGAATAAACATCAGTCTCAGACTCCATCCCAATCACACCTTATTCAGCAACAACTGCTGCATCATCACTTACTTGACAGTCCACAGCAGCAGCAGCAGCAGCAGCCATTTCTGCAACAACAGCAACTGGCTGACCAACAGATCCCAAATGGTGTCTCTGCAATATCTCAATATGCTTCAGCCTCTCAATCCCTGACACCACCATTGCAAGCTATTTCACTGTGCCAGCAGCACAGCTATTCTGACTCAAATGGGAACCCTGTGACAAGCCCTGCTGTTTCTTCCCTGCAAAGTCTTTTGGACTCTTTTCCCCCGAATGAATCATCTCATTTGCTAAGTTGGCCTAGAATAAATCCCTTGGTAACTTCATCTGGCTGGCCCTCAAAGCGAGCTGCTGTTGAATCTCTTACTTCCTCTGGAGCTCCTCAATGCATGGTGACCCAAGTGGAGCAGCTGGGGCCACTTCACACAAGCATCACTCCTAGTTCTGTTTCTTTGCCACCCTTTCCTGGAAGAGAATGTTCAATAGACCGGGATGGTGGCACTGATCAACAAAATCATCTTCTATTCGGTGTCAACATAGAGCCATCATCTCTTCTACTGCAGAATGGAATGTCAAGTCTCAGGGGAGTTGGAAGTGATAGTGATTCCACAACTATACCTTTCTCTTCTAATTACATGAGTACTGCAGGCACCAATTTCTCGCTTAATCCAGCAATGACACCTTCAAGTTGCATTGATGATTCATGTTTCCTGCAATCCACAGAAAATGTGAGCCAAGGAAATCCACCAACCAGAACCTTTGTTAAGGTAACTTTGCATTTTGCAATTTGAATTAATGTTTCTTTCCGGATGCATTGTTGTGGGATTTATGGAATGCTTGTACATTTAGCATTCAAATTTTTAGTGTGTTTGTAAAATCAATTATTTCTCCATTATGAATGTATCATCTAGAAACCTGTATCATCTAGAAACCTCAAGCAAATATTGTCATGGATGTTAACAATGTAATTGTTTACAGGTTTACAAGTCAGGGTCCTTTGGTAGGTCACTGGATATCACCAAATTCAGCAACTACAATGAGTTGCGCAGTGAGCTTTCTCGCATGTTTGGCCTCGAAGGCCAACTGGAGGACCCCCTGAGATCAGGCTGGCAGCTTGTATTCATCGACCGGGAGAATGATGTTCTTCTCCTTGGTGATGGCCCCTGGCCGTGAGTTTCTCACTTCTACTTTTGGCAAATTGGTCTGACACAATTTTCTTTGTTAATCTAAAGCTCAACTTAACTAAAATCATTTAACGCATTTGATCTATATAATCTTTATATTTGTTATTGTAAAATTAAAGCATTTGATCTATAATCTTTGATGTGATATTGTAAAATATCTTAAGAAAAAGATGTAACAAGAAGAAAATGCCTTTGTATAGATGTGCATGAACTTTGAAAGGCTAGATTCAGTATATAACATTCATGAAATTGATACATATGCATGCTGAACGTCTTTCATCTGGGAATTTCTATCTATTGTGTTCCAGTCTCCACCAGCCAAATTCCTGATCAATTTGGTGCTTTCTTATTACAGGGAATTTGTAAACAGTGTGTGGTACATCAAAATACTCTCACCACAAGAAGTACAGCAAATGGGAAAACGAGGTTTAGAGCTTCTAAACTCTTTTCCAATTCAGAGGCTTTCCAATGGCAGCTGTGATGACTATGCAAACCGGCAGGATTCAAAATCTTCGAGCACTGGTATAACTTCTGTGGGGTCTTTGGACTGCTGAACAATTTAAGAAGTTAAGATACCACTATTTCTTCTGTAATATCAGCTTCTCTTCCACCTCTTTCAGTTTCAGAGGTGGAAGGGCAGCCTAATCCTAGCGTAAAGTTTTCATATAAGCTATTACTGTAATTAGAAAATACTGTTTCTCGTTTTCTCAAGCTATTGAATGCCTACAGTTGATATTAGGAGACAAATATTTTGCAAGCTCAGCTGTTTGCTTTTGTTATTTTGCAGTCCACTTATTATGAGCTAAATCTTACTGTAGAGTGAACGTAATTTTTGTGTGTTATATTTTTTAAAGTATTTTTTATTTAAAAATATATTAAAATAATACTTTTTTAATTTTTAAAAATTATTTTTAAAATAAGCACGTAAACATTAAATAAAAATATATTAATTGTAATAAAAAAATTTAAACTATTTTTAAAATATAAAAATAAAGAGGATAGATAGGTACAGGTACTGTCACGTGCAGATTGATGGCGGCAAGGTATTGAAAAGTGAAATCCACTTTTTCTAGGGTTTGCATTAATGCGAAAATGGCCTGTCTTGTTAGGTTCTTGGTCTGGAAAAAGCCCCAGCTAGCCGCCCAGTCCCACCCTTGCTTTTGATTTGACCAGGCTACTGATGCTGTGTACAAAAACAACGATCAAGCCAAATCTGCCTCAATATCAAGTCCCAAAAGTCTGCTAATTTCCCTATTCAATTTGGATATACAAGCATGCGAATATATAGACCGTCGAGTACTCTGCTCGGAATGAAAATCAATCAGGTAAAAATATATAGACCTGGATTATTTTTTCTTGAGGTCGAGGGGGCCAAGTGTTTGATATTATCAAAATCAAGTTCTTTTCCGAGTGATTTGAGTGAAGCGGAACACTATTTACAAAGAAATCTAGCAAGTTTTTCTGGTGTTCGATTAAATCAAGAAAAATGAGCAAATTCCTTGACCACAAAACTAATTTTCCAAGCTTAAGGGCTCGTACAATTAACCTTGAGATTTCAAGAATGGCACTCGCAGGCAAAAAGTTAGCCTCGCGAGGCACGAGATATCCTCCATCTAAAAACCTTATTTCACAAGATTCTACGTTCCCTTTATGGCTGTGAGGATGATCTTTAAAGCAGTGAAAGGGAAAGGAGTGAAGAAAAAGGTTTGGTTGAGCTCTCCTTTTTTCTTGTGGGACTGCATGGGCCACTGTGTAATGGTGGAATTAAGGGTTTGTGTTTTGTGATGCATGTTGTGGGGCATTGAGTGTAGATTGGACTTTCCTGGGGATTGGAATGGTGACAAGGAAGGACGCTATCAGCAATAAGACGTAGGGCTGGCAATCCACCAACCCTCTCAGAGACCCTTTCGCAACTCCGTGGGGAAGGAAGGAAGGAGGGGTGTCCCTTTTCTTCTAGCTTACAACGCATCAAGAAATTGATTGAATTGACCTCTGCCCCGTCAAGTTTAATTTTATATATAAATTTTTAATAATTCTAAAATTGATAATATTCAAACTAATAATTTCTAAAGAATAATCTTGACAAGTTAAACTACGTCACTAGATTTCGTTAAGTTCAAAACTGATACATACAAGCCTCGCCTCTCTATTCCCTTTCCCCACCAACACAGGCGAGATGAGCTTAGCCATGGCATTGCTGGTGTGTCTTGACTGTCTGAGATTTTAGCTCTCAGCAAGGAAAGGCTCGAGTTCGAAAATGCTCTAGGAAAGATGACGACTCATTGAGTTACAATCACAGTCCCATAAGCTCATGAGGATCTTCCAACATGTATGGCTTCTCGCATGGTTTTTTGTCGAGATTGAGGCAGCAATGGGAAGATTATGGACAGAGCTTGTTCAGCCCACAAATCTACGTTTATAGCTTGAATGACCCATAAAATGATTCGGCATCGCATAGGAAGCCCAAGAACGCTTTCCTCTGGCTCTTGATTATGCATTCTTCGGCTCTCTTACTTCCCCATTTGTGTCAATGTCAACCTTCTATTCTTAAGAATTGTCTTCGTTAGTCCTTCATTTATACTCCATTGCTCAAGGTGTTAAATCCTTTCTTTAACTCTATAACATGATGACTAACAGGCACTTGATACTAAATGGATCAGCCACAAGATTTATGCCTCGACTGGTCATGTGGTTCGTGTTTTGTTATGGATCAGATATTTTTTTGATAAAATACAAAAAATAAATATACAAGCTTTTTAAATTTATTTTTTTTAATTTTAATCATAAATCAAAGGCTAATGAGAACTATTTATGTCAATAAATGCAAAAAACAAAGTGTTAACATGCCTATTTAATTTATCTAGCTGCAGGTCGAATAATTTTTTTTTCATCGCAAAAAATTTAATGTGCATGTGTCATTAACGTGTTTTTTTAATCAAGTAAAATATACAACCGTGAATCATAAAATCGACGCTTATATATAATAAAATATAATAAAAATCATATACATCAATAAAAAAAATGTAAGATCTCAACCTAATTTTTAACATGGCCAAAAAATAGAACAATGTTGCAATTGCCACAATAAAACACCATTTCCTTAATCTGTGCAGAATAAATCTTCAAAAAAAAATATAAAGAAAAAAATACAAAAGAACAAAAAAAATAAACAAAAAAATGGTATAAATAGGCTAAGTGTAAATAATAATAATAAAAACATTTCCAAAAAAAATGTAAAGAAAAAAAAGAAAAAACATTAAAATCATGAATTTGGCATGCAGGTTATAATTTTTTAAAAAACAAATACTATGTATGCATGTTGCTCCCATGTGTTTTTTTACATAAAAAATTAAAAGTGTTATTTGAAAAGCCTATGTAATCATTCAGTTAAATAAATCGATAACCATTTATTTATGCGATTATGTTCACTAAACTTTTTTATTTAAATAAATAAAAGATAAATCCACACTAACAAACTCATTGCTTAAAAATGACTGAATAAACCCACACCATGAAAAATATTACGAAAGGCCAAACACATTAAAAAATATAAGGAATGAACATTTGTCGATACGATGGAAACATATAAAAAAAACCTTGAGCAAACCTGACAGCCAACTTGAATGAACAAATCAAATACATGACATAAGATATTAAATTGGAATGACCTCATAAATAGCAAAACAAATAAAATATTAAAAAAATCCTTTAAAAAATATCAAAGTCAACACAAGCTAATCTTTCATATCTATAACCTAGATCATGAGACTAAGGTGATCCCATTAAAGACAAACCTTAAAAATAAAGAAACAAGATTCCTACCCAAACAAATATTGAAGGATGAAATTAAGAAAAAAAATCAATACAAAACAAAACAAATAGCAATTAAAAAAATTAGGATCAAATTCAACATACAAACCAATTGAAATTAAATGTTAAGGGAAAATTTAAGTGAAATTAAGAGTTTAGGTATAAAATTGAAAAAAGTAAATCAATTATAAAAATGATTAAAAAAATAACAATTAAAATAATTGGCACCAAACTTGACATAAAAATCAATGAAAAGAAATGTTCGGGGATGGAATTGAAGAAAAACAAATCAATCAAGAAAATGATTGAAAACAAAAAAAAAACGATAGCAATTAAAAAAACAAGGACCATTTAAAAAAAAAACTAATAAAATCAAACAATAAAATCAAACAATCAGGGACGAAATCAAAAATAAAATCCAATTAGAAATAATCAATGTAAATAAAACAATTGCAATTAAGAGAAGAAGGACTGAATCAACAATAAAAAAAAAATTGAAGGGTTGTTATAATTTTTTGCATGGCCAGTATGCAATCCAAGAAAAAAAGAGAAGGAAAAGAAATAAAAGTCAATCGGAGTTAAACCATACCTCACAACTATACATGTGCCATCCAGGGAAGAAGAGGACGCCAAGACACATAAAAGGATGTGACAGAAGCCTGATTTCAACCATAATAGTTAGTCACACACGCCACCCAAAGATGGCAGAGCAGTTGACTCGTGCAAAGCACGTTTCAACAATTTTTTTTATATGTAAAAAACCAAAAATGCCTCCATGAATAAAAACAAAAAAAAACACCCTTATATATATTATGTCCGTTTTTATAAAAAAAACAGTTGTTTTTATAATTCGAGTTAGAGAAATACCTAGAATAATATATGGGTGATTACTGAACTGACCTAGTAAGGATTCCCATTAGGAAGGTGAAGCTTGCTATGAAGGAAGAAAATACAGATCAAATACGACTTTCTTAGCAGCTAAAAGAAAGCCCTTCGGTTCTTAGGTGCATGTTTAGCAACGAAATAACCTACAATAGACGATGGATACAATTGTTATGATGACTGAAAACAGACCAAACATGGGAGGTGATGCAGTGTAGGGCAAGGGATCGATGAATGTGGGCATGGAGTGGGAGAAAGAATGAGCACTTTGAACTGTGCTTTTGTGTAGGAGTGATCATTTATATGATTGAAGCAGCAAAATGAACATGTAATTAGAAGAGGAGGAAAATCAAAACAGTAAAATAGGTGATGAGTTTTAAATACAAGGTAGAAGTTCTACAAATTTGCATGAAGCAGAACTGCACGAATAAGCTAGCTGGAAGCAAATGTAACTGATCTCAACACAGATCACAGTCAAATCAACTAAGATTATTAGCTATCCCAAATCCTCATGGAAATGTATCTCTCTAGCCAGAGAAGGCCAGCAACCCCATGAAAACAGCACCAAAGCAGCTAACATAAGCCAAGAAAAAGCCATCAAATCAACTGAGATTATTAGTTTATTTCTTTTATTAGCATTAACAACTCCCACCTCCTTGGTTCATATATTTTATTAAGAGTAAACATCTTTTAAATTTTAAAATAAATTATGATTCCGATAACACAACTCGCTACTTTTTCTCTCGTGTTAGAAATTAAACTTTGTAATTTATTTTCATTTATTTTTTATAAGGTTATTTTGGTCTAATATCCCGAGTCACAGGTTTTGTTGGTTTAGCCGAGTTAACCTTGATTGTTTTTTTTGTTCTTTTTAATTTTATCATTGAACAATGAGTTAATTGAAAATTGAAGTTCATAACTTTGTTTAATTTATTTTTTATAGGGTTGTCTTAGTCTCATAACCGGGTTATGAATTTGATAGATTAACCTGAATTGACCTAAATCAATCTAATATGTTATTATCTCAATATTTTAAAAAAGATGTCATATTTAATTTATTCTTAGTTAAACTATATTGTTATCAATCATTTAGGTTGTTTTTTGATTCGCAGAGTCAGCCAGATTATATTAGATCAACCACCGCACAATTCTTGAATATTATTCATGAATATTTTTTTTTATCTGACTCGTAACATAATGAGAGTCAATAATCTAGTAATCAGCTAATTATGCATTATCTTTTTATTATTTATACTTTATATTCATTTGAACTTGATTTTTTTGCATTAAATTTTAAATATTTTATTACAATTTAATATATTTTTACCAATAAAAATCCTCCAATGATAGAAATTAAATATTTTCGTCCCCTGTCTCCGTTAAATAATATAAAGGGACACATGAAAGTATAGCCCAACCCAAATCCACCCGTTGCCATCCCTAGTTTTGAATGGATCTACAGACATGGCCTCACATAGCGCAAATATAGAAGCTTCAGGCTTTCGAGAGCGCGCAAAATGGGTTCATATTCCACCAGTATATTTTGCTTTTAATTCCTCATCTCATTTGATTCACTTGCGTTTCATCTGAATCCAAGCTGCTCAATGGGGGGGAATAAAACTTTCAACGAACATGCCATTCTTCAAGCTTTCCTGGCTCCTAAAAAGTTTATATTCGAATAGACTAGAACTTGTGATTGTTCTCTTCTGAGCAGATTCGTTTTGCAAACTTGAAAAAGGCTTTGCTCCATTCTTAGGAATGTCAACAGAGACATGAGATTATGCTTCTTGTGTGTAGTGCGAAGCAAAAAGACAGGCGCTGGGGTTGAAATTGCATGTAATAATGTGGAATCCGTTGCCGACGGCTGAGAGGGTAGTGAGAGGGGTCCAAAACGGAGAGTAGTTTCAGATCAGAGCTCTCTGGGGTCTCGGCTGAGCATGCAAAGCCAGCTCAAGCTTCACTTGAATATGAAGTGCACTTCGGGTAGAGTATTCTTTTGCCATATCTTCAGTTGAGATTAGTTCTCTCCTCTTATGCCTGTTCACTGAAAGGCTTGCGAGCCAAGTTTATTCAAATTATATACTATGACACATGAAAGAAATTCATCTTTGCTCAACAGAAAAGAGGCTCTCTTTGATGTATTAACTTACAAACTGAGGTCAGTCCTATTGAATACAAGATCGAGCAACATACACGGGAACACTCTATGGATCATTAGAGATCCAAAACAAGAGAGACTCCATTTCAGCTCAACAAGAGTACCAAGCAATTTATTTTGGACCGTTGCTTTCAGTAACATCAAAACCAACCACAGCAAATGTAATTAGATGATGGCATTCGCCCTGTTTGACGAATATATTCTGCTTGGGCTGCAGTTCTTTCTGCATTTTGATTTTTTCTAGCTTCAGCTGCCGCCCATTTTTCTTCCGATCGCTGCCTTGTCATTGCGATCTTCTTCACCATCTTCGCATGCGCTTGGGCTCGCATTTGTTCAACTCGAGCCTGAAAATAAGTCAACTTCAATCTTAGTCTGTAACACTTGATCACAACATTACAGAACTCAAAGCCAAAATCTATCAAATTTGATGACAGCACAAGTTCTAGATGGGCAGTAAATCATTTGTGATGCCTGGTTCCTGCCCTAGTGGTTTTGGCTAAAGACTAACCACATAGTTTTACCTAGTTATTAATACCAAGTCCTATCAGATTCTCAGTCTCCACCACATTCTATTAAACAAGAAAAGGAAAAAAATGAAATATTGGGGCGAAGTTGTTTCTACTAAATGTGGACCATCATTATCCAAATACCTCTATTCTCCGCATCTCTGCTTCTAGTTTCACTTTCCGTTGACTTTCCCATGCTTGGATCTTGATTTCTTCACGTTTATATCTGAAATAGTTAAAAAATTCTCTTGTCAGATTCAAGTTTCGGAAAATATCTTTTGCCAAAAAGCTAATCAAAGCTCCCAATTTGTTTCAGGAGAACAATGACTTATGTCAAGTTTAGCATGGCTAGTCTCAACAGAGAAACCTTGCTGTGTGTTTAGATTGTTCAGCTTCCTCCCATGCAGCAGCACGTTTTACAAATTCGATTTGCTCGTTCTCCATTTCAGTAGTTTCAAGTGAAGATGCATGTTTTTGCTGGTCATTTTTACTTGCCCAAGCAGCAATATTCATCTTGCCAAGCTGAACACCGAGGGCCTCAATCTCTCTCCTCGTCTTTAGTTTCAATTCTTGCTCAGTCAATTCTATTTTGCCATTTCCAGTGGCGTGTTGTGTATCATCATTGGAGCAGTGATCTGTTGTTGTGGGTGCTGGTGCCCTTCTTTGGGGAGTAGATGGGATAGAAGAAGTTGGGCTGCGGAGTGGAGTTGTTGCGTCTACAGGTGTAGCAGTCCTAGAAGGCTCTAGACTTGTAACAGGGGTCATTTCTGTTCCCATATCCCTCATACATACTGATCTTACGACAGGAACAACTGCAAGTTCATATCATCAAATCATCAAGAGAAATTACAGTAGATAAAGAAGAGGAATAAGATATTTGGGTAGCAGGAATTCAAAGTAAAAATTTAAAAGACGTGTAAATTCTTGCAGGAAAAGGAAAATGGACACCATGATTCTCTAAATTTACACAGACGAGTTGAAAATCTGCATCCTGACAGATTGAATATACCCACAAGGCAGGCTGCTACCTATCCTGAAGGATTTAAATCATTGTACGCTACAGTTAATTTGAATCATTCTAAGTGTTTATAGTTGTATAGAACAATAAATTTGTGCAGTTGCTAGCTATCTTAGCAGGAAAAAACACTTGCCATTACCCCCAAGAGACTTGGAGCTCAATCTCCCTCTACTAGAATGGAAGGGGGAAGATACATCCTGTTATGTAGCCCATCCATTTAACAAATTGAAAAAAAAGAAAAAGATCAAGAATAAAAAGGAAAGAAACACAAAAAAAATAATCAGTAAACATGCGTCTGGACTAACATTGTTGCTCAGAGATCCTCCACTCTAGTTTTGCAAGTCCACAAACCAGAAAATTTACAAACTTGACTATCTGCCTCACGCTCACAGACCACCATGTCCATTTCGCCAGACAGTCTCTCAATAGACCTACCCCTAATTCTTAGCATACCTTGGGCTTCCTCTAGGATTGGTAACTGACTGCAGGCAGACCAGAGGTGGAAGATATCAAGCAGATAAATAAGAAAGCAAATTCTCGACCTCCTCTTTAATCACTTAGATAGAAGGACATCAAGCGGAACAAATAAACTACCATCACCAAGATGCCATTATGAATCAATGAAACATAAACTGTCTTGGTGTCTTTGATTTCCTTCCACACAACACTCTTTTGTTTCAGAGGATGCCTTTTAATCCAAATCCATGACAAAGCAACAGTGAGAAGATTCTCATATTAAAAATCAATAAAGCATAGATGTGCACGGATTTACCTGCTGAATCTTGTGTTGAGATTTTTGTACAAGATAATTCCCTTTGATCCACTTCCTTCAAGTCTGTACTCTGAGCACATCGATCGACTAGGGTGTCAACCCCATTTTCTTGACCAGAAATTGTGAGAGATCCAGGAGGAATGAAGGAGAATTTTTCAAACGCCTGTTGATAAGAAGGCAGACAGAAATCTATAAGCTTCGTGTCTGCGACCCTGCTATTTGATGATCTTGGATCATAATTTGACAACGCAGGAGCAACCCTGTCCACACTTGTTACTGGATTCCTATTAGCTTGGTTGTGTAAAGTATTATTCTTCTTAACATAATTGGGTTGTACATTCTGCCTCTTCATGATCCATTTCTCTGCATCATTCCACTTAGAAGACATAGGCCTTGAGAATCGCTTTGAAAATTGATTGTTTACCGATCTCTCATTATGAAACTCAAAGCTGGACGAACTAGCATTGCTATCGTAATCAAGGTTCTCATCTTCTACTGTCCTGACAGGGTGAACTGCACTTGAATTACCCTTTTCACATTTTGAGAATGGCTGCATTTTAACACGACCAGCGTCACCAATTTCCTTGGGCACGGTCTCCATCGGCAGGTCAGCTTGGCAGAGGTCCAACACCGCCTCACTCGGAAAGTTAACAGATGCAACCTCTAAGCCGAGAGCTGCAACTGGAGAGCGTAGTTCAATATAAACAAACAAATAATCATTAAGTGCAACACAAGTTTAAAAGGTCAAAAAATAATCAAGTGATGAGGGAGAGTTATACCAACCTTCTTCACCGAAATCTCCAAAATCGGAAGCTAATAAGCTGTTTTTGACAAATTCGTTATCCTGAAGCTTGGAGGGAGAAGTTCTTGAGGAATTGCTGTTTGACCCATCCTTCTTTCTGTGATTGTGAGGTCCTACGAGCTTCATCCTCAGCTTGCTAGGAGATATGATACCACTCTGCATTTGATCAATTAAGAGAAAAACACTATTACGCTGCTAACATACAAAATTAAAGCAATATTATATATTGTAAAGGTACTCATTCTTAAAGAGCAAAACATCCAAAACACACATCTTCCCTGCACCTAACTTGGAGAAAACAAGATCGTGTTCAACTTCCAAAAACAAAAAAGAATAAGAAATGCATTAAAGCAGTTAATTAGTAGAGCATGGGGAAAAGGGACATGAAAGAAAAACATATAAACACCAAAAAAAAAAACATCCATTAAGTTGAAGAACAGCCAGAAACAAGAAATGGGTGGTCATCAAAGAACAAAAGGACTCATACCTGCACTTTGTGTATCCTTTCGTAATCCATGATTAGATCTCTTTCTTTCTGGGATTAGTTTGTCTCTCTCTCCCACACGGACTCAGCCTCTACTAATCTAGAAAGCAGCTCCAGTCTCGATGGAAATGGAATGGGATATATGCGCCTGCCAAGTTTAAAGGGAAGTAGTGTCTCAGTAAATTACTTATTTGGTCCCTGTATTGTTTATAAAATAACTAGTTAGTTCCCTTTCTTGGAAAATCTGATATTAAGTCCTTTAAAAAAATATTCTTGTGTCGATTTTCATCACAGTAAGTTGTTTTTCTTTTTATCAAATATACTTCGAGTCTCTCTTTTTTTCCTTTTTAAAAGTTTTATTTTGAAAAAAATTAAATTTTTTTAATTTTTTTTGTAAATACACGCTGATGTCAAAAATAAATTTTAAAAATATAAAAATATTATTTTAATATATTTTCAAGTGAAATTTAAAAAAAACAATAATTATCAGAATTTCAAATGGGCTATTTATAATTAGACTTCCCGAACTTCTTCCATACTACGTGAAAAATATTAATAGAGGGACTAACATGTAATTTTCAAAACCAGAGGGAGTAGAATATAAGATAACAAAACTATAGGTGCTAACTCGTAATTTACTCTTTAAGAGGGAAACAGACAGAGGTGTAAGCGCTGACCAGTCCACTGTTTGAACCAATTACCTATTCAATCAGTTCAAAGCTTCTCCCTCCAGATCTCTCCACGTCAATGCTGGCCCACCTTCGCATTCAATTTCCGGAGAGGGACCTACCTACTCCTAGTCAATCCGAATTGCCTGGTCGGCGATTTCTTACTTTGACCAGCCGATTACTCACTCACTAGTGTTGAAGGAAAGAAAAAAAAGGAAACGTGGAAAATGATTAAGACCAGGTTCTTGCAGTCCATCACGCTTAAGTGCTTTGCTTTTGCTGCCCTACCTTCCCTAGCTGCTCGTGTTATTATAATGACTAAATTAACGTCATTATCTTTCCATCAATCAATCACCAAAATTTTAAATAAATAAATAAATAATTTTGATTTATTCTAGATATAAATTTTTTTAACATATTAATATTAATATTAAAAATAAATTTTAAAAAGTAAAAATATATTATTTTTAAAAAATTACTTTAAAAAACAATCTTTATAGCCTTATTTGTCCCTATGTTTTAAAATTGTTTTTAAAAAATTTAAATTTTTTATTTTTTTATTCATTATAAATTAAATTTTTTATATTATTTTGATATGTTAATATTAAAAATAATTTTTAAAAATAAAAAATTATTATTTAAATAAAATATACTTTAAAAAATAATAACAATCACACTTAAATTTTTTTATTTAAAAATATATCAAAATAATATTTTTTATTTTTAAAAAATTATTTTATATATCATTGCATCGAAATGATTTAAAAATATTAAAAACATATTAATTTGAAGTAAAAAAATAAAATAAAATTTAAATTTTTAAAAAAATATTTTTAAAATATAAAAATAAACAAATACTAAAAAAAAACTCAATCAATTCTCTGAGTGGTTTTATTGATATTAGCAGAGTTAGAATAATTTAATAATTTTTTCTGATTTTGAAAGATGAAGAACTCTTTTCACCATCCAGCGTCGTACTTATAAATCTTAAATAAAATATTTAAAGGTGTAAATATAGTGCCACGTCAAGACAATCTAATTAATATAATATTAATAAAAGGCAGGAGTGGACTGATTGCCTCGGAATGGAGGCGGCCCCTCCATCCATCACTCTAATTCTGACAGCCTTGGATTCTTTTTCCACTTCCACCACCTTAATTTCTTACGTTTTTTCCCCCTCCTGCAGCACTGAGAATTTTGGCCCGACAGACCTACTTCATTAAATCAATATTTTAACTGTCGAATCATTAATTAAATCAACCAGCAACTTCCTAGATTTGTTTCTTAGCGCAACTAAACCTTAGGTTTTTTTAATACCCGGGCACCGTTCGTAAAAAGATATTTAAAAAAAAATTATATTTTTTAATTATTTTATATTGCTATTATTAAAAAATAATATAAATTATATTTTAAAACTTCACTTAAAAATTTAAATTATTAGGTCAAAATGATTCTTTGACCTGGTATTAGAGTCTTGATGAGTAAGTAGTCACGAGTTCGAATCTCATCATCCCAATTTATTTGATAAAAATTAAGCATAAGGTAGTATGAATTTATGTAAGTTTTAAACTCAAAGACTTTTACTTGAGGGAGTGTGTTAGAAAATAATATAAATCATATTTTGAGACCTTATGTAAAAACTTAAAACTATTGGGTTGAGATAATTTCTTTACAAATATTAAATATAAGTTTTAAAAAATAAAAAAAATATCATTTTAATATATTTTTTAATAAAAAAACACTACACAGTGTGATCTGATAATTTTATCTTTAATTATTAAAAATGTTATTTTTCTTATAAAGCTAGAAGGTTGCAATGCCAAATTATAGGTTGTTAATTTTATTATATAAAGGATTATTTATTTATCAAACCATGTAAACGTAAGTCTTGTTTAATGATATGATTGGTTTTTTTTTTTATGCTTTTAAGGGACGTAGTATGATGGCAAAAGATTTCAGATCTGCATAACAGGTCTCGAGTTAGAGTCAGGGCATGCATCTTTTGTAAAAACCTGGGATAGTCAGGATTTTACTCCCTCACCTAAACTCATAAAATACGTTTTTCGAGAAAATAAAGTTTTCTTGGGTTCAAAAAAAAATGTTGTTTTTCTTTTTTTCTGAGACTGACATGATTCATTTTTCCATTCAGACTCCTGGAAGCAATAATTAGCAGGTCACATGATTAATTTTCACAACAGATAGAGCTTTAAATATGTCGAGGGTTTTTGCATAATTTTTTTAAAAACAAATATTTAAAATTATATTTTTATTTTATTAATCATTTTAAAGTGTTAATATTAAAAATAATTTATTTAATAAAAAATATCATTTTAATATATTTCTGAATAAAAAAACACTTTAAAAAACAACCACACCCTAAATTTACAAGTTTAATTATATTAACTATAAATTATCCATAATCTTATTTATCATGACCAAAAGATTGGTTTTCTAGTACCTTAAAAAATAAAGACAGAGCACGCAATTTCTGTTTTGTAGTATGTTTAATTACATGATAAACACCTATATTTCACTAAAATAAACATGTAATACCAACAATAAATGTTCATTGCATGTTTTTAAAACATTGGAGGATAGTTTGTCATGAAAAAAAATTGTATTTTAAAAAGATGAAATTATTCGATTTTATTTTTATAAATAAATTGGATATTGATTATCTAATATATTCTTCTTGTTGTGTATAATGAACATGGACATTTCTAAATCAAGTACATACAAATCATTTGTATAAATACCAAATCTATAATAAACATTATTATTATTAAAAGAATAATATTGTCTCCCGATAACAAATTTAAATGCATTTAAAGTCAAGTAATGGAATAAAATAACAATTATCAAGTTCTAGTACTAGCCCACTTGAAAAAGTTAAATAATAAGTTCTTATAACTAATATCGCAACTTTTTCTCTATTCTCAATATATAGATCCACTTATCCTTTATGTAATCTTTTACTTTTCTTTAGTTCTTGCTTGTTAACATAGATGTGAAAACCACAATCCAATATCCAAGAACTATCTTATAAAGTAGAAAGATAATTGTTAATCATAAATAAAACTTGAGTATTCACATATGAACCCTTTTATTATCTTGTGGCATAACAATTTCATAAAAGTCTCATACCTCTCAGCTTCGTTAATCATATTAAATAATTTTTTGAGATGCATTATTATAATATAGGCATCCATATTCCTATGTTTTGTTTGAAGTTTAAGATGACATGTTGGCTTATACCATATATATAACTTGTTCATTATCACCAACATGATGTTAGAACTCATTCATAACTTCTTCTTCAACATCTTTATCATGGAAAAAATGAATTGAATTTCTGAAAACCTAGAACTTTCTTTTTTTTAGTTCAAAACCATTTTCATGATTTGGTACCAGTTCAATAAGTTCGATCCAATTAATTTGTTAGCATTAACTATGCTATGTAGGGATATATTGCTACTTAGGGTGATCTATCAACTTAATCATGTAAAGATAACAAGTTATTGGTTTCACGCATACATATTCATAACCAAATTTAGATAAGGTTTTTAATTATAATTTGATCTCTCACTAATTTCATGCAAATTAATAGCTCTATCTATTTATTTAGAAAATCTTGCTTAGATCTCTTGGTGGGGTAGAATCACATTTAATTTGTATGAACTCGAATGGCTTAGCATATTAAAATAAATTAAATTAGGTAAATAATATAGTTTATCAAATACTTCTCTAAGTAAGTCCTATATCAGTTAGGTGACAACACATATCATATAGGTTTCACCTAACTACTATCTCTAAGCTCAAGTTATGTTATAGAAAAATTAGATGTGAAACAAATTTTACAACCTATAAGAAAAAAAAAGGGCAAGACATGTAGGTCTCATTTAATTTTACAGCCATTCAACCATAGAAAAAAAAAGTACAACTACAATGGTCTTTTAATATCTACAATCATCCATCATGCATAAAAACACATTAATATGCATAATTAAATATATTTCATGCTTCAATTCCAATTATTAGTTTTATATACAATTTTGAAATAATATTTCTAACATTTACAAATATTAAATCAAACTCAATTTGATAATTTTATTTAATATATTTTTCTTTGAAAAACCATGCTTCAAGAATTAATAAGAAAACTAATTATGTTAAAATTCTTATTGACATCCTAAATTATTATAAGATCAATTAAATAAAAATTTACATCTTAAAAAACTCTCTTTATTTAAAAAAGCTATTTTTTTTTCTAAACATGATTTAATTAGACATTTCAATTAAATTCTAATCCAATTAGGATATTTCAAAAAATCAAAAAACTTTTGAATTAAACATTTTAACTTTGTACTAATCCAATTAAAAAGAATAATTTTGTAATTAATTTAATCTATGGTTTATATTTTAAAATAGATCAATATTCTATATAGATAGAGGTAGCATCATAATTCTATCTTAAAATAGGTGGTAAGGGTAGCTTTAGAATTCTATCCCTAAAACCCTAAATATGATTATAGGGATGAAATCATAATTTTTCTTCTTTTCTCTTTCTTCCTTATTGTTAACGGTGACTGCCATAATAGCGAAAACTAAGGCTACCACTACATAACTTGTAGTCTCGCACCATGCGTGTTGTAGTGCAAGGCAATAGCGATGCATGATGCCATAAACAATGCCAAACAAATTAGTGTTGTCCGAACAGAACAACAGTCATAGGTTGCCGCCTCTTTAGCAAACCTAACTTAACCATCCAAAACTTTCCTTTTCTTTTTCTCTTTTTTTTTTCTAGTGGATTCCATCTATATCTAAAAAAATCCGATTAGATCTTACATAAAAAATAACCAAGAAAACCCTTTTTTAAACATGAGAGAAAATGTTTTTTGGAAAAATTAATTTGAATTTTAATTCACAATTAATGCTAATAACAATCAAAATATGCGATCAACAACCCTAATTGTCTAACAATAGTTTTAATACCACTGTTGGTTTCTTGAAACATATTAAAATAGTGGAAATAATAATTTTAAAATTTCTCAGAAGTCCTAAGAATTCCATTGCATAATATTTCTTTTTTTTTTTGCAGCGAAGAGTTTTTGAACATAAACTCTTTTTTTAAAGTTTGATCAACTTTATAACGTTGAGTTATTACAAACCATGATTTTTTCAATTTTCTAGTCTGTAATAGTAATCTACATAATAGACAAATCTTTTAAAACCTTTTTATAAGAAAATAATTGTTATGCCTTGAATGCTAGCTCTTGCTTCTTCTTTTTTTGTTTTTTTTCAGGTGTATTCAATCAAATTAGATCTTTCATCATGAACTCATAAGAAAAATATAAAATATATCATTCTTTTTGTAAAAAAGACTTGATAACCCTATAAATAAAAAAATATCACTTTGTCTAATGAAAAATATCACTTAAATTATTTCAAGAAAAAAATTAGAAATTCATGAAATCAAGTTCTTAGTTGATTTTTCTAGGTCCAGAATTGTAATTCCATATGTAAATTACATTCTAGTCCTTAATTTCTAAAAAATTATTTACAATCAATTCATATTTAATTAATCATTTCAGTTTAATTTTTTACCAATGGTTTTTTATATGCGTGACCAATTGTGTTTTCTAATATGTTAGCCTAATATATAAATCACAATCCTAATTAAAATATGATTAAATAAGTTGCACAATTTAACATATTATAAATTAAATAAATTGATTGATTTAATTTTTAAGATCAAATATATTTTCTAAAAATGTGTCATAATCTTCTAAATATTAAAAATATCATATGTGACTTGACTTAACTTTTTAGTGTTAAGTTTCTCAATATGATTATTATCTTTTTTTTTTTTAAGAATGTTTTGATATGCATAATTAAGCATAAAATATGTTAGGTTTTTTAAATTATGGATATTTTTAACACCAAAGTATTGATTTTTTAAATAAGATTTGAAATTTTTTTCAATCTTATTTCACCTTACATAAGGATCACATAATTGATACTATTTAAAAATAGATTGAGCATTTTTTTTGATCCATCTAAGGTGAGGAATTCTCTTTTGATCTGATAAACATATTTGTTATATGTATCTTTTATACCTCAACTTATGATAATAACTACTTCATTTCATAAAAAAAAAAATAACATAATATGTATCAGTCTCAATAAGTCTAATTAATGTATAAGAGCTTCTACTAGAAACGTTTAGAAATAATACTTTGATGTAATATGAGTTTCATAATTATTGCTATTTTAT
>Ga0325411_1001792_pt1 | contig 23994 bp, 8 predicted proteins | sample PopdelMetagenome_13_FD_206181 | JGI IMG/M metagenome (GOLD analysis project Ga0325411, IMG submission 206181) | Populus deltoides microbial communities from Bellville, Georgia, United States - Xylem-PdIQD-R4 | ecosystem: Host-associated > Plants > Phyllosphere > Stem > Wood/Secondary xylem... | reverse complement strand
TTTGATCCAAGCAAGGAACATGTATTAAATTATAACATAAGAGAGATGGATCAAATGATCAAGGGGTATATTTCTTTTTATCATAAAAATAATCAACGATGCAAGAATTATAATTTTAATAAATTCACTAATTAATATTTAAATAAATAACTCTTAGCCAAGCTATAAAAAAGTAATTAAAATAGTTGAATAAAATGGCTTATCAAGAAAAAGCTATGAGGGTCCGTGAAACAGAGGATCTTTGGAACTGGTCCGTGTTGCCGGACCAAATGGCGCCGTAAGCTGATTTACGGTAATAACCTTCTTGTCCTTTTGTACTGTAAGAATGGTGACAAGGATGGGACCTTGGTGCTGTCCTCTAGTTTCCGGACACCCTTAAAATGAGGGCATTCTTGCATATTCAATTTTTATTATTATTTTGGATTTTTTTTTTTTGCTTTCGTGCTCTACTTTCCCAATTTTTGTACACAAATGCACAACACTATTGATATGTAACTCGTGCCTGTTTACAAAAATTGTTGCTTCTGGTTTTTAATATTATAAATCTGATTTATTTGTATTATAACCTTGTGAAATTGAAATTATATAATTCATTGTTATGTCTAGTTAAATAATAAATTTAAATAAGACCATGTAGTCGATGTACAGTAAACTCAAGTAAAATTATTATTTTTTATTTTTAACCATCCAACAGGTAGCCTAATAATAAAGCTTAATTTGTTTTAATATAGTTTTAAGTTCGAGCTTTTTGGTTATTAATATAATAATTATTAAAGAATTATATGATCATTAACTTCAAAATATATGAAATTAAAATTTAAAAATTTCCAGGTATCAATTTAAATTTAAATGTTCTTATAACTTCTAGCTTCTCCTGTTCAATGGCACTGTCCATTCATGCAGCAAATAAGAGCGTAATCTAATTAATGCTAGAAGACACACGATAAGGTTTATTAAATGTCCTCTTGGTTATTGGTGTCAAATAATCATTTTAATTTTTCATATAACTTCGTCTAGCTTCTCCTGTTCAATGGCACTAGCCATTCAAGCAGCAAATAAAAGCTTAATCTAATTAATGCTAGAAGACACGTGATAAGGTTTATTACATGTCCTCTTGGTTATTGGTATCAAATAATTATTTAAACCTAAAAAAAAAATTATTTGTATAAACTCACACGATATTATTTTTAATTTTTATAAAGTAAAATAAAAATGAGAAGATTTGAACTCATAACCGTTTAGTTAACAAGATTTTACTATCGTGTCAATGAATTATTTTAACTAAAAATTTAAATTGTTATGTAAGACTTTAATACATAATTTATACTACTATTTAAAACAATATTTTAAATGAAAGTTTTTTAAATTTGAAATTTACATAAGTTCATACCACATCACACTTAATTTTTTTATCAATTAGAATATAAGTGATAAGATCTAAACTCATGACAGTTATTGAGGTTTTGATACCTTATAAAAAAATAATTTCAACTCAATAATTTAAGTTGTTAAGTGAGATTTTAAAAATAAATTTATATTTCCCTTTAAGAACTTATCTAAAAACTTGAAAAATTTTTTTAAAAAAATCATTATATTTTTTTTAATTATACGTGAGTAATCATGTTTTAAATTATAGTCAAATACAAGAAAATAAATTTTATATTTTTTATACTTGTTTGGTATTGAGGTTGAATATATTTTTTATTAAAATTTGATTTTTATTTTATATTTATTTTATGAGTATTTCTATATCGTATTAATATAGTGATGTAAAAAATAATTTTTTTAAAAAAATATATATTATTTTAATATATTTAAAAACAAAATATATTATAACCAATTAAAAAAAAAACTCGACGTAGACGAACGAGGCTAGGCTATAATAAAAAGAGCACCACGTGAAGGAAGATTAAAGAACCGCAAGACTTTTTGCTGTACCATGTAATCATACAAGGACAGGTAGCGTATAAAAATAGGCAAACTTTTGGAAGGAATGTAAGAACAGAAGATGGATACTTCTAATCACGGAGTAAATTGCGCGGCTCTAAATGAATATATATATATATATATATATATATATATATATATATATATATCAATGAGATATCAAGACAAGAGGGTGTCAATCGCACAGCTGAGATTGAAAGAGATATGAGTTTTGTGGGGTCCACATTTTCAACCCACAAATCCGAGAAAACCATGAAGGAGGCTTTGAACTGGGACCCCACCTCCCTTTCTTGTTAAACGCGGAGTCACCTTCACACGTATTCACAGTCGATTCACTGTGTCCTAATTCTATTAACTAGGAAATGGAAAGATGTTGTTCACTCAAAATAAGATAAATTTTAAAATTTGTGAATAATCTCTCTGAGACATTAAATACATATAAAATAATAATAATAAAATTAATATTTAAAAGAGGTTAAACAAATAATATAAGAAAAAAAAGAGAATAAATATTAATATAGATATAAATTTTTAAAAATAAAGTTATTTATCATAAAAAACTTGAAAAAAAAAATGATAATCACTGCTAAGCATGGTAAGTCAGGTATACACACTTAAATCATTTTAAAAATAGATGGACAACATGTATTTTATTCGATTAATAAAGAAAAAAAATTCATGCACACGAAACTTCAAGTATAGAGTAGTAAATATTCAATATGTCAAGAATAAGAAATAATATTTTATTCTAAAAAAATATTTAAGAAACAAAAATAAAAAAATTTAAAACACAACCAAGAGTGAAAAAAATAGTGATAAAAATGTTAAGCGTAGAGGAATAGATATACCAAGTGTAAAAAGAAAATAAATGAAATTCTAATGAAAAATAAATAATATGTTATCAGTACATGCTACAGTAAAAAAAAAATAAAAAGTTCTAAATTTGTTACAGTTACAGTATAAAAAAAACTTGAAACTATAATTTTTACAATGTTTTTATCGTTTTTATTTTAGTATATTGTATAATACAATACCCAATATAATTCGACCCAGAGGATGTCAGGAGTATCTCTAGGTTAATCTAATTCTACCAACTTTGCGCAGACTGAGCCTTTTCTTATAACTAGTCTTCCACGTTTAGTTTTTTTTTTTTTTTTAAAAAAGAAATTGAAAAACAACTCTATGGATTATTTTTTAATACGCGTTGTCTTTAAATCGAATTATATTACGCGTGCATGTCACTGACATGTATCCCGATTAGGATGAGACATTGCAGCGGAAACTTTGGGGTCTACGTGGGGAAGTGAGTCGACACGTGTCAAGGAGAAGTATGAGTTTAAAGCTCTATTCTGGTGATAACGGGGCCTCCTTCTATTTATTCAATGGCCCACTATATATATTTACGAGATTAGTGTTAACGTAAAGTTTTTAAACTTGGTCGGGTATATGAACTGATCCAATATTTAGATCACATGTTAAAAAAGATTGTTTTAGGTAAATAAAAAATGACATTATTTGTGTAAGTAAATTTAAGAAAAAAATTATTAATAATAAGTAAAACCAACACGAACATGTAACTAGTTATGTTTAATAATTTTATTTTTTAAAATAATTTTTTTTTTCAATTGAACAATTATTCATGTTAACATTGAGATGTCTTTCCAATAAAAATATTTTTTTAAAATAAATCATAAAATGAACATCTGATACTTATAAAAAATATATATATATATATAAAGCAAATAAAAAAAATAGAGCCTAATTTTGAATGAAATTAATTAAAAATTAAAAAAAATGAATTAAAAAAATAAAAAAATAAAGCAAGACAAACCTTTTAATATTAAATTAATCATTAAAACTTGTAATTCATGAAATTTTAGATTTAAATTTTATGAATAAACTCAATTCTCAACATATTAAAAAAAAAATGTGACATGAGAAAAGTTTAGTTTCTATTGAAGAAAATTATTAAAATAATTCAAAGAGAGTATTTAATTTTAATTGACAAATCAGTGAAGTAATTGAAGAAAGGTCTCCAAACTGTTTAATTTAGGTGAGGAAGAACAGTTTCCTTGACGAGAAGATATGCAGAAATGGCCCACCAGTGATGAAATGCCATCATTGAGGTTAGCAGCTCTAGCTCATGAAAGAAATGCATTCCCACAATGATGGCCACAGGCATCCACTCTTTTCCACCGAATTTACACAGTAGCATAAATGAGAACCCTCTGTACCAGCACCGCAGGCCACAGTGCAAGGACTCGTTGTTTCAGGCATGGAACATTTAAAACCACCAGGAAAAAGTCGTCTTCCTAAACAACTGGGTTGTGCGGAAGGGAAAGAAAGGTCGGTCTCCATGGTCGGCGGGAGACGTCTATTGGAGGGTGTGCCCGCTTGAGGCTGTCAGTTTTGTCCTCAAAATATGGAGTTGAGGAGGGGTTAGCATAACTCGTTTTGAATTGGATGGCTGGTGGTTTTTTTTTTAATTTATTGAAATAATATATTTTTTATTTCTGTAAGTAAAAAATCATTAAATACATTAAGAAAATTAATATGATGAGAAGAAAAAAATAATTTTTTTTAAAAATACAAAAATAAACTAGCTTTAAGGTACATTGCTTTGTGATGAGATTTTATTGGAATTATATTTTATTTTAATTGTAGTTTTGAAAATATTTGGTTGGATATTGTTTGGAAGTGTGGAGTTTTTATTTTTTTGATTTTTTAAAAATATATTTGCCTTAAAAAAATATAAAATTGATGGTTTTTTTTAGTGTTTTTTAATGATTTTGACTTGCTAACATTTTTTTAATGCAAACACACTTTTGAAAAACACAAAAAAAAACACTCCGCACCTCAATACCAAACACATACCTAGTATGTGGCGTGACAACACTTTCAAGAAATTTAATTTTTTTATTAATTTTAGATCGTTTTAACATGCTAATGTCAAAAATAAATTTTAAAATATATAAAAAATCTAATATATTTTTAAATAAAAAATATTTTAAAAAATAACCACATGTCCATTACTACAATTTCAAGCAATACTTTAATCCTAACGCATAACAATTTCATAATTTCATAAAAATGCTACCTTTTATATATTTTTTATTTAACATTTCAAAAATGTAACCGTAAAAGCTATCACACGCTAGGTGTAGTGCAGTACAGGAGTTCCACGGAGATTTGAAGCCATCCTAGTCACAGTTAAATTGCAGAGGCCTGGCAAGCTGAGGTCGGCTCAGCCAACTGATTTTTGGTTACTTTTGTCAGTGTTCTGGGCCCCACATTCAAATGCATAGATGCTGCTGGTGAGTCGATAACTTTCTGGTGGGATTTAAAGTTTTAAACCGTTTAAAGTCGGTTTTATCCCCACTCACTTGATATTTTTCTAATGCGATCCCTATAGTATCGTCCTTTTCTCTTTTGTTGTGTTAGTGTGCTCGCCATGATCACTACAAGAACTTGGCACAAAAAAATATATGATAGTAAAAAAAAAATAATAATACTATTGAATGCAAAATTAAAGCTTGTCACCTTTCAACTCAACAGAATTGGTGCATTTAAATAAAAACCTACCACCCAGTGAGCTAGTCGTACACACGTAGCTAGCCTTTTTAATGAAAGATGAAAAAATATAATGAGTTCATAAGCTATAACTCTCACAGAGTCAGGAGATATGGCAAAGGGCGAAGATAGAGGATATATATTTTTATGTGTTTTTTCATTTTTTTTAATTAAATATATTTTTATCATTTAATTAAACATATTTTTATCTTCTACATATTTTTTTAATTTGTCGCTGAACATTAACTAAATATAATTTTAGTGCATGGTTGATGAAAGCAATAAATCTTATTTTAAATTCATTTTTTATACATGTACTTGAGAAGGACGTCTAAATCAATATTTCTTAGTTATAGTCATTGGTATGGTGGTTGGATAATTATTTGCCATGTTTATGAGCTATGAAGGTGCGTATTTAACAAGAGGGGGCAAAATAACAAAGGAAAAAAAAAAATAATTCTTACTGCTATGAAAATTGAAAGCCTTCATCGCGCATTAATTGTGCAATCACTAATTATTAACTTAGCTAACTAGCCAATCATGAACAGACATGTCAATAATTTTCCCTTGTAATTAAGGTCAGTAAAAAATATAGATTTTAACCTTTAATGATTATGAATATTGGCTAAATAATTAAATAAATATATGTTATCTTCATCACCTCTAGTACTATAATTAATTTTGGATTAGATTGGTCATAGAAAGTTATATTATATAATGATCTAGCATGTAAAATATAATTTAATAAAAAAACAAAGATAAAATGTCATCGTTCTCAAAAGTCAAAAGAATCAGATTTAATAATATGATTTTATTTTAATTATATGATAAAAGATTAAAAAATAAAACCTATTTCTCCTACCAAGTGCAACTTAAATGTTAAACGTGGAGGTTAAGGCAGTGCACGCGTTTAAAGATGTACGAATCAAATATCATCATTGAAAAATCCAAATGAACCCACGTTAGCTAAGATTCTCAAAATAAAATTTATTTTAATATATTTTTTAATAAAAAATATTTTAAAAACAACTCTAATCACATTAAATTAGATACGGTGATTATATATATATATATATAATAAATAACTTGATTTTATTTTAATAAAATGATAACAAGTTGGCGAAGATGTAATAGTGAAGTAGGATAAGAGTCTTTCTTGCTGGACTTCAGGTTACAGAATTGTTTGGGATGAGAATTATTGCAAAGCTTCAATGATTTCTTTTTCTTGACAGCTAAAACGACATTCAACGTAGTCGTCTTTACTGGGAAAAAAAGATGACAATTGTGACAGTGTGATTTAACTGCAAATAATGATGCTGTGTGACATGAATTGACAAAAGGGACTGGAATTCTGTGACTGAAAAGGAACCGAAAGAACACCAAACAAATCGTGGCTTTGAGTCCAGTCAGTGTTCCTGTTCCTGCGTGAATTATTCAAGGGCCAAAACAAAAACAACCCAGCACACGTTGCCTAGTTGATTGAATATGTGTTTGGAAATGCTTGGAATTAGGGGTGTTTTTCCTCTCAAACATTGTGGGCCACCGTGGATGGCGGGTGGTTAGCAGTACATGTCTTGTGGTGTTTTCCTTGGATTCAATTCATCAAGATTTTTGCATGATGAAATAAGTGTTATTATTAGAGCTTTAAAGTGACACTAAAGTTTTCATTATACTATTTTTATTACAATTTATAACGGTCTGTTTTAACTATTTATTTAAAATATCTAACTTAATGATTGCAACTTTTACAAATCAGATGCATCTTTGCTAATTAAAAAAATTAAACCATAAATATTATCATTAGAGCTTCGATATAACACAAGAATCTTGTTTATATATATGATTTTTGAATTTATGTTGATTTATTTTAACTATTTATTTAAAATATCAGACTTAATAATTGCAACTTTTAAAAGTCATGCAGATCTTTTAGAGTATGCTATTTTAAAAATAAAATCATTAGTATTATTATTAGAACTTTAATGTGACACTAGAGTCTAAATCATACTTTTTTTTTTAGAATTTATATTGTCCGTTTTAACTATTTATTTAAAATATCAGACTTAATAATTGCAACTTTTAAAAAACAGTATGCCATATATATATATATATATATATATATAAACAGGAATTAGAAGATGACAATTCATATCCTGTCCTATTTTTAGACCATAGAAATCATGTTGCCTTGATCATCTCATTACGGGTCCTTCTATTGCGTTCATTTCTCTGCTCTTTTCTGAATTGTGGTCGTGCGATTGAATAGTGTTTTTGAATGTTTTGAATTGTTTTAATGTATTTATATAAAAAAATAAATTTTAAAAAATAAAAAATATTATGTTAATGCATTTCTACGTAAAAAACACATTAAAAAACATTCTCACTACACTTCTATAATCTAATTACAAAAACTATGTTAATGCATTCCTGTACAGTTATTTTAGTTTATTATATCTCTTTACTATATTGTTTTTGTAAAGTTATATATTATATATAAATAAATAAAATTATAGAAAAAAAATAGGAGAGTTAATGGGTTAAGGCCAAATCATTGCTATTGAATGATTAGGTTTGAAATTCAACACAAATACACAACTGACAGATTGAGTATTGATGGGTTAAGGCCTAGAAGGTTCGACTTTCATGTTCAAGGTGGGTCAGGATGTGAAGAAAGTCTGGCCTCGACGGGCATCGGAGGTGAGCACAGTTTTCTTTCTGACTGGCAGGCTCCTCTGCTCTGCACCCAACTGTTCATCAATTCCATGACAATTAAATCACCTGGATGGGTAAAGATTGCTTGGCAGAAGATACCGCAGCACCTGCAAAATCGCAGGTTCTTATATAGCCAGCATAACGGGAAAAATGGGACAAATTTCTGGTGGATTAGCGTTATCTGGCTGCATGTGACTTCAGATTCTGCAAAGCATTCATTGAGGGACCTTAAAATGACCTGAAATCCCATGCATTTTCTTATATTATTTTTTAAAAATTTAATAGTTGAATTCTGAGATTTTTTAAGATTTTTGCTAGGTAGATCGTGAAGATATTTCTCTGTGGTCAAGTGGATTGCTAGACTGAAATAGCATTTTGTCCCTCAATAATTGCTTAATGGCTGAAAGTTGGGGATTCTGAAGTGGACATCTTGCACTCGAATTCTAATAAAGATTAGTTTGATTGATTCGAGCTTAACAAGTGGAGCTTGCCCTTGATTGATCATACCCTTCAACGTTTTATAACTTTATTGTTAGGCCTGTTTGTTTCTGTGTTTTAAAAGCGTTTTTGATAAAATTTGAAAATTTTTTATTTTTTTATTAACTTCAAATTAATATATTTTTAGTGTTTTCAAATCATTTTGATGTGCTGATATCAAAAATAATTTTTAAAAAATAAAAAAAATCATTTGCATGTATTTTAACATGAAAAATTATTTAAAAAGCAACCACAACCACACTGCCAAATACACTATTAGGAGAAAGGAAAGAACTTTGAAACCTTGATGCTAAACACAGTGCTGTTGAATCTCTGGTTACAGCAATCGATATCCGATTAGGGATGCTATCCATGAAATGCCATTTATTGAGTTGATCAAGATAGATTTTTTTTAATAGGTGTGGTTTAATTATTCAGGTTTTGAATTTGTTTTTTAGAGATCACTTGTTCGAGTCCCACAAACCTCAATGCCACTGAAAATTTACATGGTCATCAATTTCAGGATCTGTGAAATTAATCGCGGTGCGCGCAAGCTAATTCAAACATCTATATTAATAAAAAATATATATTATTTTTTATCAAAATTTCTTAGTGTTAATCAAATTAAATTTAATTGGATAAAAAAATATGATATTAAGTTAACCAAGTTTAGTAGAGTTAATATTATTTTTTCCTTTATGATTTTAGTGATAGTTTAGGATGTTGTCAATCAAAATTTTATTGCAATGGTTAATTTGGGTTTCATTAATCCTCATCACCCATGACGTGTTGTCCATGTCACTGCCAGATGCTTTTTTGAGAGTGTAATGGAAGTATTTTTTGGTTAAAAACAAATTAGAAAAATATTTTTTATTTTTTTAAATTTATTTTCACATCAAAACTATAAAAAAAAATTAATTTCCTTTTAAAATGCTATTAAATCATAATCTCAGACACCATTTATTTGAGAACTAGAGGCAGAATAATAATTTTTACGAGTATAATTTTATAATCTCGATGAAAAAAGCAATTCACATATATTATTGTGTATTTTATAAGAATATCTTATCTGATTTCACATCTTTAAAATCATACATTTTTACTATTTAAAACCAGAAAAAAAAAAACTACAGTGATATACTCCAAATCTAATTTAAGTGTTTCATTAATCTTTGTTATATTCGCTGATACAGTTGAAAGCCAAGCTTTCATTTTCTCGGATAAATTTCAAATATGCTTTTCCAGCAAATCACGAATAATACTACATTGAATATCATCAGAGAACTATTATTAGAATATTTAAAATTAGAGAAAACAAGATATTTGACATTGAACTCTTCATCTCACCCACTCTTTCATATCAGCACCATAACTCTTGAATGCCTCATCAGTATGCATTTCCAGCACCGCTCTTAATTTCCTCCGATATCTTACAGATCAGTGAATAAATTGAACGGCGCCCTTTCTCGTTTTTTTTTTTGATAATCTGAGTAATGGTAACGTTAATTTCTACGTGAAAATAAATATACAAAAGGTTGGGAATCTGTGTGAATCTATTTTCTTCCCCCTTCATGCTATTGTTCTGTTTTCTATCAATTACGTGAGTTGTTTATTTATCAACCATGGAGTTCTCATGACATGCTGAAATTGTGTGAGTCTAATTTCTTCCCCTTTCCTGTATTGTCAGTCGTCGGGCCGCCAGCGAATGAGAATGTCTAATGACAAGATGAAATTAGGAAAATTGATTGATGCAATTAGTTTTTTTTTTTTATTATTATTTCTCGAGTATAAATCTTGAAAGATCCGTATGCAAGTGATGAATCCAAATTTAAAGGAGGAAAAAAACCTTAAACCAAATGGGCTTAGTTTGCTTCCTTGGCCCAATACAAATGGGTTCAATTTGCTGGCTACACCTAATAACAATTTGGGCTTAGGCTGCTGTCTGAGCCCATGAGGGTGCTGGGTGCCCAGCACCTGCGGCTCTAAGCTACACGCCAGCGCCCTTGTTGGGCGTGTTGCTCCATGTGGTGGGTGCATGCCAAGCTGGGGTGCTAGGCGTGCATCCCAATGCTGGTGTTGGGACCCCCTAATGGGTTATGCACATACCCAAGCCCAATATCCGTTGGTCTAAACAACACGTTCAGATCTATTTTATATAATAATAGATTCATGCAATTCGTACGGGCCCAATATTTTATTGAATATTTTTCTAGAATTCCACAGAGTTCTTTAAAAATCTTGCTGGACCATACGTATTATATTATTTTAAGTATAATATAACTTGAAATATCATATTTTATTTTAAGTGTGTGTGTGTAATCATAATGTCACATTATATTTTATTTTCAGGTGAGGTATTTCTTACCTCACACCTTCAAATCATCAAAATTTTGTTTCTTTTACTTGCTCAAAACCTGGATTTAAAGGAAAATAATAAATCAAAGTAGGCTTCAAAATACAATCCTAATCCAATTTAAGTGTTAAAATAATTTAATTATGAAATTAAAATTCAAATCATCCTTGTTATCTCCATTGAATCACTTGTAATTACTCTCTAAAAATGATTTCCTTGTACTATTGAAATTTGAAAAGGAAAAAAAAAGAAGGATGGTATGGTGGTAAAAATGGTCGATTCTTTCTATGTTAAATAAATTAATGGGCCAATGTTTTGGGTCTAAAAGGCCTAACAAAAATACTAGCAAAAAAAGGGTTAGTCTCTCATCCCTACCCGGCCCACTACCAAAAACCCTAACCCTAGTTGAACACAGCTACATATATATCACAACCCTAAATTTTCCCCACCATTTCCATTTATCTATCGCTCTAAACAGAGAAAGCCGTCGCTGCCCAGCACCTCCACCTCTCTCACTCTCCCTCAGGTCTCTTTCTTCACCTCTGTAGCTCTGCTGTCTTGATGTTTACTTCGAAGTAAAATAGTTTTTAAGTCTAACGTAGGTAGATCTATGACTGTGAGACTAATAATCACTTTGATTAGTTTATGTTTTTCATTTTTAATGCATGGTTAGTTGATTTCAGCTAAAACCCATTTTTTATTTATGTGGATTAACTGCAAAATCTGCTAGTTTATAAGAAAAAAATGAATAATTTCTTGTTTTAAAGACTAAGAGCTCGAGAACTAGTAACCCATTTTTGCTTTATACAGCATGACAAGTTCAAAATTTGATAGTTCATATGTGAAAATTGAATCATTTTTTGTGTAAATAGAGAGATAAACGGTATAAAAATTAAAGTGTTATTGTTTTTGGTATGTTTTTAATGAACATTAAGTAAAGATGTGTGATATTGAATGGTTTGTGTTCATGGTTTGTTTTGTTTTTGTGATTAAAAAGCGAACGGAGAAAATGGCAGCAGCTTATGGAGCTATGAAGGCGCAGAAGCCGGGTTTGGAGGAGGCCCAGGAGCAGATTCACAAGATCAGGATCACTCTTTCCTCCAAGAATGTCAAAAACCTTGAGAAAGGTCTATTCTTGAAATCCTATTTTACAATCTGACTGTTATTGATGAGACCCATTTTGTTTCTTTTAGTTGTATCTTTTTGTTCTGATTTTTTTTTGCTTGTGTTACTGATAGTTTGCACTGACTTGGTTCGTGGTGCCAAGGATAAGAGACTGAGGGTCAAGGGACCAGTGAGAATCCCTACCAAGGTTCTTAACATTACCACCAGGAAATCCCCTTGTGGTGAAGGTATTTATCTCAAACTGCTTTGACTAATCATGGTTTGATTAATATGTAGTGTGTGCCATTTTGTTTTTTTCTCATCTTTTATGTGCTATTTACACAGTTATGCAACCTTCAGATTTTAGAAATTCACTTTTTTCCCTTGACATAATATTCTTATTTATTGATTTTGGTTCATGCTTTCTTCAATCATGCATCACTCACTTTATGAGTTCCAAGTGTTTGTTATCGACATATTTTCTTTTTGTAATGTTTGAACAATTATTTTGTTTCATTTGATAAGAATGGTTTGAGGGTGAAATAGAGAAGTGGCAGAAACATCACTGTTCTTTATAGATAAGCTCTGTTATTTGTTACCCTCTAGGACCAATGAAGTAATCAATCTCAAGCTTGTGTTCTCCGCTCAGTCGTATCCAGTAGTATTAACTAGTTAATGCATGGGAAAAGGGGCCTATTGATTAAAATGTTGCCAATTTAATTTTCTAGGTGTTCTAGTCTGAGCATTGGAACTAGGGGGATGGGCTATACCATGCTGGTTGGTTTTGTAATGTTTGCACTGGAGTTTCCTATTAATATTTGCTTCAAAATGATTTTCATGGTTCATGTGATAGAAATGAATCTCCCTCACTTAAACATACGTGCTATTTGTCTTTTTTGACGCCATTAAAAATTGAAATTTGTTGTGTTACGTTTTTCTTTTTGGTTTATCTGTCATTTCTTTCAAGTCATTGATCTTCCCTTTTACTACCATAGCTGTTCAGCTAAAAGAAATTACTTGTATATAATTTTTCTGATCTGCTTGCAGGAACCAATACATGGGACAGATTTGAGCTTCGTGTCCACAAGCGTGTAATTGATCTCTTCAGTTCTGCTGATGTTGTTAAGCAGATCACCTCCATCACAATTGAACCTGGCGTTGAGGTTGAAGTTACCATTGCTGATTAGAGAGATGCTGCTCACTTCTTCGGGGCTGTTGTTTTGTTTAGTTTACCAGAACACTTTGCTCCCTCAGATCTTTTTGATTGAAAGACAGTTTATCAGCCCTTGTGACTGAAAAGAATACCTGTATGGTTAATGTAGTATGTGCTTTTTCCATACCATGTTGTTAAAGATTCGGTAATGGAGATTGAATTTTGTTTCCTTATTTCATTATGAAATGTTATGATTTCCAAGTGTTCTCAGGTGTTGTCTCTTGCAAGATTCTAAAGTTATTTTATTTTGAATTTGTCTCGTTTTTAAGTGGAATAAATTTGGCAACTCCTGTTGAAAAGAACGAAATTAAACTTCGTAGGAGAAGCACGCACATGGTTTTATGCTCGAAGTATTGTTGCAGAGGTATCCTCTGCTCGGATGTTTAATTTATTATAACAACTTGAGTTCGAATTGAGTGATGGTACCGATAACCATGGCAGTGAGCTTGCTAGATCCGTAGTGGCTAATCATGTTGATAGGCGTTAGCCAGTCAACACTTTTGCCCTTGGGTTATGTACTCCTTTCTTGTCTGATGAAATATGGTATCTTGCAGATGGGTTCGTGGCTAATTTGTTGCCTGGGGACAGCCATATTTGTTAATGCCAGTGGATGGTAATCCATATCATCTTATGTTGTCTAATGGTATGGCAACGCAGATTTACAGCTGTTTGGAAGTTCTGCATAGCTTTTCTAAAAAACTTTATTTTTTTGATGATTTTTTTTTCGTATTGATATTAAAAATAAAATATTTTATTTTAATATATTTTAAATAAAAAACTTATAAAAAATAACTACCACTACATTCCCTACTGTAAACACACTGTTTAGAGATGTTGATTTCTCCAAACTAGTTTCCTCGACTAGAAATCTCATTTTCCATCTCTTTCACTTGCTAAGAGTTCATCTAGTTAGAGAGTAAAATGCCCGAGGAATAAACAAAACCGTTATCAGTACCCTCGCCACTGGTGGTGGACTGCAATAACCTCTAACCTCTCTTCCTCGGACACAAACAAGAGATACACCATGCCACTGGTGGTTGACTGCAATAACCTCTTAACCTCAGCCCTTAGATACAAACAGGAGAAAGACATGCCCCTGGAGACTAGGTCTGACTAGCATCTCCCTTTGCAAGCAAGGCCGCAACAGGAAATCACCAATGATTGTAAAATACATAAATGCTGATTAACACATTAATCCCATGTAATTCTGCATTAAAAATCTTGACATTACACCACCCGATGTTAGAAGGTAAGTTGCATAAGAAAGGACAGCAATCCTCCCCCCTCCAGCCAATCATCGAATATTTAGAGAACAAATTTACAAATGTAGCAAATTTCAGGGCGTGGAAGAGGAAAATGCGCATAAATATGCAACCACTGGATGTTCGACAGAGAGAAACTCAGTGATGGCCACCATCACTGTCATTTTCATGTTCCATCTCCTCTGCATCTTCAAACCGATTATCATTGATCTGGAGCTGCACATACATCATTTGCATTAACACTATAAGATAATCAAGATTTACAAGAAGCCAGTGAGAGTTAAAATGGAGCACAAACTACAACTAGGGACAATCCAAATATCCCATTTTCAACACCAGCACAGTCACCGAGAACATCCCAAAATTTTAAACATTCATACTGTACACAAAAACACGCAGCATACTGAAAAATAGTGTCATCAAATATTTGCCTGGATATATAACAAGTTCTCAAGTTTAACCATACGAAGAGCAAATGTTGAAAAGAAAACAAACTCTTGTTGTTTTAGCATGCACTTTAAGTACCATATTATGGATATATTAAACATCAATATGGTACTTAAAGTGCATTTTAAAATGAACATTAACCAGCCTACCTCAAGCACTGTACGAGCAAGGTCATGATCCCCATTTGAATGACCAATTGAACTTGATGGATTTTGAGAGAAATTCCATTCAGAATCTTCCCCTTCTGTAGAAAAAAATAGGTTACAAAATATAAGGCCAGTATGCTTGAAACAAAACTATTTTTCTGAAGGTACCATGCTAACTGCTCTAATCCCTTACCAGTAGTTTCGTCTACCAGTTGGTCGGCACTAAAGATCCAATTGTGTTCTTCATTGTCTAAATAAACATCATCAAACACATATGAATCGGTATCAATGCAGTGGAGAATAATAGCAAGTACTGAAAAGAAAAATCAAGATAGAAACCATCCATTTAAAAAAATTGCAACAATAGTGCCAGCTCCCACCTTCGATTGGTTCAGGATTTAGCTCAGCGCAATCACATAATATCTGAAACAAAGTATCCACTAAAAACCAAACGTGATGCAAGAATAAGTAAAGCAGTTACATGACAGGAATATTGAATATGATAAATCCATTAGAAAAGGAGTGCATTAATACATTGGCCAGGGTCTGAAGGAACAAGCCTCATTTCTGTGACTTTCGACAAGTCTAAAGCATCACTACTTTCTGAATCTGAGTCTTCTGACTCATTTCCATCCTCTCCAGTCTCAATCTTCAAACAAAACAACAATAATCAGAACCACCATGCACTAATTAGCTCGCCAGAACTAACTACTTGAGACACCACCATAAGGAAGCAAACAAAATTATAATGCTGAAAATGCCTGGTAGTTACATGCTTAATTCAAAGTTAAATGCAAATTTATGGCCTCATATTGTATTCTAACAATATATCTACAACCCAAGATAGAAAGAAAATTTTTTCCCCTCTCATACTGAACCAAACAATAGCCTTTGCTACCATCCACCATTGGATTCCCTCAAAACTAAATTACTTCTCTTCAAGTATCATAATATACATGATACAATATACATGATACAAAAAGATCAATACTATATATCAAAGATAAAGAAATATTAATTTAAAATATCAGCATACAATATACAATGTACAAAAAGATCAATACAAATCCACCACCCCATATTTACACACCAGTATACAACACACACACACACACACACAACTTGCAACAGCACGTAACCCAAAAAACAAAACTCACTGCTAATTTCAATAGCATTTAAACTCTATCCAACATAGAATTATTTCATCAGTACCATAATTATGACCAAAATCACTCCTTAAAACATCAGTCTACTCCAAAAGAAGAGCACAAAAACCTTACTTGAGTATAGATACAAGGAGAAGAGTAAGCCTCAGGATCTCTTGAAACAGCATGAAGTGAAAGAGACAAGAAATCAACTGCGTAACCTTTCGTCCTATCCACATCACTTAACCACACAACTTTCCTGCAATAAAAAGAGCACAGCACTTCCATTTTTACTACAAAAACATCATAAGCCCAAAAAGAAACAAAATTCCCAAGCAAAAAATGGAAAAACAATAATGGGTTGGTATTATTTATTTACTTTGTGGAGATGTAAACAGTGCCTTGAGATTCAGGGGACCGGTTGCCGATGACAATGGAAACTCCTGGTTGCACATACATAAGGTCCTCGCCATTTTCGTTGTCAAGAACTGGTTCTCCAGCACCGTCTCCTCTTCTCTCGGTGAATTGTCTTAGACCTGGTGCCATTTTTCTATTTTCTTTCTTGTCTGGGTTTGATATTTTGTTGTAAAGGTTTCACCTGGTTTATCTAGGGTTTTATGGAGGTTTTGGTTATATTTTATTATTAATGGGCTTTTGATGGAACCTTTAGTGGTTAAAGCCCAGGAGGACGCTCTATTTTTCTTTTACCATTGCGGTTTTTCTTAGATGCACTCTGAGCCCTGAGGCAGCTGAGTCTAGGACCGGTTGGGATAAATTATTATTTTTTTATTTATAAATATATTAAAATAATATATATTTTTATTTTTTTAAAATTATTTTTGATATTATATATCAAAACATTCATCAACGTAAAAAATTAATTTTAAATAAAAAAATTCAAAATTTCATGCAATTCCAAACAACTCACATTGTGATCTATAGTCATTAGATTGATAAAAAAGTTGATTAAATAAAAAGGTTTAGATTAATAAATTATTGGATCAACTTCCAAGTTACCAGAAAAATATATTTATCCTGTCAGACCAATCAAGTTACTAAAACCCAAGGGAATTCAATCCTCATTTGAGCCCAGATTCAAGAGTAAATTCATGCTATAACTTATTTTGATTCAATCAAATTGTACATGTTTAATGTCAAATCTGGTTTGATTAATATTGTACTTGATTTTGATTTTGATTTTGAGCCAGGATTCAAAGAGCAAATTCATGTTATAACTCTATCTTGATTTTGACAAAAAGGAAGAAATAGAGCTTTATGCCGGTTCCAGTGCTGCTTCTCTGCTACCTTCCAAGCTCCAACAAATGCTCTAGGGTGATCTGTGTCCTTGTAGTTCAAATTGTGATCATTAATTCCCGTTTTGTTTCGAAATTCGAGTTCAAACCCAGTTGTAGAAATGATTATCTTCCATGGGAGACTCGGGAGCCAACCACCGTCTCCCAAATAGGCAGTTTGAGGCAAATCAATTATGTTTAAAAGATAATTTAATAGCTCAAAACACAAAATATACTTAAAGGATACACGGAGTACAGAATCTCAAACACCAAAACAAACATTTAAAGCAAAATTTATGTTCTAGGATCCACTCCATCTTTTGTCCCAGCTAACATGATATCATAATAATGCTTATGAACTATGACGGAGTCCCACACGCGAAGACCATCCATGCAGGATGTACCAAACCGTGCCACATACATAACTATGTCTAAGCCACCAGCGTGCTGGCAGTGGATGACTCGCTGCAAGACAGAAAGCGAGTTATACTATGAATATTAAGTGGATATGCATACGATATTATTTGTGACAAGGAAAAAACCCTGCAGACAGCTTGAAATCTTGATAAAAAGAGTGAGAGCAGGATACTAATTCAAAATTTCAATTGAAATATGTGCTTTGGTCATAATCTTACTGGAACTACAAGGAACGGTGCAAAGTATTAACTGAGAACTACACCTCAGAAAGTTCACGGGGTGCTGCCAACTAAAATTGCAGGCTACCATGCACAAACAGAGTAGTGAAAAAGTAAACGGGCTTACTATTTCCAGACAGGAGGAAGCTTCTTTGTCTTCTTGTAGTAGCGAGCAAGCCTGTGAATTCTGCTCTCGACAAGGATCAACCTGAACTTGGAATCCTTATCCTTCCTGTTCCTTTCCAAATGCTTTCTGATGGCAACAGCTTTCTTGATGAGGTGGTACAGATCCTCAGGAATTTCAGGGGCAAGACCTAAACATACAAATACCAACAGAACAATCAAAACATCCACAAAAAAGAGGCTCGATGAGAGCAGCACTCACTTGCTGATAAGGATTTCAATCATCAGCACAAATTAATAGATCAAATATAATCAGTTCCTTAAAATACAGGAGTTAAAAAGCTGAACCAAAGTCAATTTTTATCCATTTGCTTAAGGATGATTGAAATAACATTCATGCATAGGCACAGAACAAAAACTTCAGTTCCATTCCTTTGACAAACAAAGCACTCAAACTCCACTAATCCCATTTGCTTACATTTCCCAACAACCAAATAGAATCAAAACATGGATTTTATCCCTCTTCAAAAAGCAGCAAAATTGCCTACATGAACATATCAACAACAAAATCCCAACAATAACAAAGAGACACGTACCATGAGCCTTAAGGATACGTAAGATCTGGTTTCCAGTAACACTCCTGACCTGAGCAATACCATGAGAGTCACGAAGAATGACACCAATCTGAGATGGAGTCAGGCCCTTCTTTGCAAATTTGCAGATGTTATCCTCAACCTGGAACCATACCAGCTCAATAAGTCCTCCCTTCTATCACAATCCACTTTGAATTTCCTATGATTTTAAGTTAACTACAGTGCATAGCCAAAACTTGATAAAAAGCCAGCATTAAAATGAACTAAAACAAAATCATTACCGTTTTCTAGCTTCAAAAACTAATAATTTTTCCTACTAACCAACGATGTAAAACTGAAAAAAAGAGCTAATGAATGAAAACCCATGTCAAAAATGAGCTAAAAATATAACTACAACGGCCTGGAGTCATAAGAAACTATGAAACTATAAAAACAGGTAAAAATCCAGTGACTTGAAAATAAAGCTCACACGTTTTTGATCTCTAACACTGGTTGATTCAGTAAGAAAACAGAGAAAAAAAGACAAGGGGTTTATAAAACTCACATCTTGAGCAGAAATCTTAAGCCAGCTTGGTGGGGTTCTCTTGTAAGGCAAAGCTGAAGCTGAAATACCCTTACTGCAAAACAAACCGCATAAAGTTCAGTTTTTTTACCAAGAAGAATGTCCAAAAAGAGAGAAAGAGGGAGATTTGAGTGAATGATAGTACCCGTGACTGTGCATACGACCCATGGTGACGGTGATGAAGCCGGCGCTCTGTGTGTGTGTTTGTGATTCGCTTCCTCTGCGACTAGCCGCAAACCCTAGAGCTTAGTTATTATCGCCATTTCTAGGGTTTGCACTTTATACATAAGTGATAACAATAATGGGCCTCACAGAAATCTCGGTTGAAATTTAAAGTCTGGGCCATATCTTTTTTATGTGGACCTTTATTTGTTTGGGCTTGGGGTGAGTTAAGAAGTCTTGTCCCATGGCTTTCGGGTCTGATGATGACCATAATAGAATAGAACATTGTCAATAATAGTTATAAGTATTTGTTTGGGTTCATCTTGATTATTTCAATATTTTTTATAAATATATATATATATATATATATATATTAAAATAATTATTTTTATTTATAATTTTAACACATCAAAATCATTAAAAAATAATTAAAAAATCTTAATTTAATATTTTTTTAGACAAATATAAAAAATGGCAGGAATAGCTTTAATTCCTCCCTCGTAAGAGAATCAATGGCAATCCAGTGCTGTATCGAAGAAGAAAGAACCCAGAAAGTTAAGCTAAAGGCACTTCAAACATTCTTATTGGAACTTTCCATGTGCTGGTTTTGGCACAAACTTAGACCAAGCAAGCAACAATCCCACTCAGATGGCGCCATGGTTCCATTTCTTGTGAACCTTTATCAGGAGAGGGGCATGACCAGTGCTTAGCCCCCCCATAAGTGTGGGCTTGGAGTTTCTGTGTGGCCGTGCCATTGGCGGCATCAATCGAACAACTTTATCCTCCACAAGCTGTCCCCAGCTCCTTTACCTCTGGTAATTTGCTCGACACTCTGCCTGTCAGCCACTCTTGCTCGACATCTCCTATTCCATTTCAAAAGAAGATGTTACTCGGTAATGTTTATTTTTGTATTTTAAAAATATTTTTTTAAATGAAGTTTTTATTTTTTATTTATTTTAAATTAATATTATTTTATATTTTTAGTTTATTTTGATATACTGATATTAAAAATAATTTTTAAAAATTAAAATAATATTATTTTAATATATTTTGTGTAAAAAATAGAAATTCAAACTTTCTTTTCATTTGGATGTTGACCCAACGCATGCATCCTTGAAAGGTCTCAGCCCCACTGATCAATGTCCTTCATTTGATGTTCCTTGTTTCATTTGTCTTCGCGCCTGGCCACACAGAAACTCCAAGCCCACAATTATGGGGGGCCTAGCACTGCCTATGCATAAAAGAATAGATTGAAAAGTAACACAAAGCCATTTTTATTATATAAAAAAGAGATGCCTTGTGCTTCTGCAAAGAGACGAGGAAAGTTCTACAAAAAGTTATTAGATAGGCAACAAATTCCCAGAAACACTTTACGAATAACACCAAGGAATAAGTTTGTTTATCACTTTTCTAGCAAAAGAATCCTCACAGCCCCCTCTGTCCCTCCCCCAGCACATTAGCCAATACCATTGCTGGTCCAATATGGACGGAGACTAGGCTAGTGGACTTGGATCTACTCTTACATAAAAAAACAACAAATTCTAATATAGTATGTCCCTTGTTATGGCAGTAATTATTTTTTTAAAAAAAATTTATTTAAAAATATATCAAATAATATTTTTTAAAATAATTAGAAAGAATTATCTATGCCAAAGAAGGGTCCACGACCCGATAAAACGGTGGATGAGACGAGATTTGGATATTTTTATGGATCAATGTAAGAATTTTGATTAGTTAATAGAACATGGGACGTCGAAGTTAAAAACAATTAAACGGTGGATTACAACTAATTATAGATAGATAATGGATTGTGCAACCCCAGATATTCCATCATGAACAGAACGATCCTAAAGTGCTTGTCTTTGTAAGAGGAATCAATCAATTCTCTATATCTCTCTCTCTCTCTGAGGGAGGACCGGAGGAGGGAGAGACGTCCATTTCCATGTCCTTGTAAAATTACATGGTGTAGCGGACAAACATCACCAAAATATTCTCCAATTTATACACTTCGAACCAAGCACGGTACTGCATTTCTACAAGTGTTGAAACTCACATTTCAGCTGGCCCATTTCTTGCATTATAATCTCTCTGGTTCATGTGGTCCTGGTCACAGAATGTCATGCAGAAGAGGACTTGCTGTTATGTCAGGACAAGGCCATTCACAAGCTCGAATAAGATATGTAAACCATGACGAGTCCTTTGCATGATCAGTGGCCTGTGTATTTGTAACCTTCCAGTAATGGTGTACTGGTGCCAGAGGTTCCACTAAGTAGAATGATATGGTTGATTGAGCTGGTGTCCCACAGCCTTAAACGTGAGTGCTGTGGTCCTCCTAGTTTCAGTTTCTTTTCGAGCAATGGTCCAACTTTCATCAGAAAAAGCTTTCTTTATTGCTCTCTGTCTTGTGATCTTCTTTGGATGCTTCCTTTTCCATTGTTGTTCCAACTTGTTTTTTGCAGCACAGAGTTTGTTTATGGCTTCTTTATAGATGGTGTGGACTTTCTTTACCCCTTCACTAGGTAGGCAGAATCTATTCCTTGAAGCATCTAGTTCTTGCATGGAAAGCACCATCTTGCCATAGTGAAGGGAACCGCTTTTCTCATGCATGAGGACCACCCATCTTGGCGTCTACTCTCTCGTTTTTCCACTTCAACCCTGAAAATTTTCTTTTATGGGCTATAAAAAAATGAATCATAGTTTTCTTTTGCTTTAAGCGTGTTAAAAATAGTAAAAAAACTCTGGGGAAGAAGGCTTCTAGTTTCTTGGGTCCTTTTAAAGGATCAAGATAGGAACTTCGGGGAGTGGAACATAACAGGGTTTTGTCTTTTGAGAGGCTCGAGCTCATAGCCATGTCCATACAAGTAAAGCACCGGTTGAAGTTCTCCAAAAACCTTCAAATTTTCAAATACTACACTATTATGATTTTTATCTTGGAGAAATCTTTATCTTGTTTTTATTTTTTTTAACAAGGGCAAGAAGCTAAATTCTAGGGTTATTAAACTTGAATTACTTATTATGTTAATTCGAATTGATATTTTTTTAAAAAAAACATTAGAACAGTTAATGAGTTTTTGATTAAATTTTAATCAGCTTCAACCAAGTTGCATATTAATTTAATTTTTTTAATTTGATCATTCCAAGTTAATTTTTTCTTTTATTGTTTTTTAAAAGAATTTGGATCAATCCCGAGTTTGAATCAACTGGGTGCGCTAGGTTGACTCCATCAAGCTCTTCTGAACTTAAGAACCAGGGTTGAACCTACGTTATATTTTTACAAGTCTTGTGACAGATAAATGTAAAATTCCATGAAATTCATGTAGATTTTGCTACAGAGTCACTGACTATTCTCCAATTTCACATAGCAAAAAACACTTCCAATTAGTTGCTATCTCAACAAGATCTAAATGCTAAACATAAGATTTGCTAAAAAAAGAAATCAAAATTACTACAAACCATTGAACAAAAGCAACGCAAAAACCCAAGAAATCAAGATCTGTCGGAAGAAGGGTCTAAGTCTGAAGAACAAGAAGATGAGCACCGAGACAAAGTTGTCAGCATCTGACATAGCACGATGAAAAAGATCATAAAGTACTCCCAACTCCCAAGAGGAATCATGATTCATGGTTTTTGAATTTCTAGTGATCGCATGAGGGTATGTCCATGAAAAGAACGTAAACCGTAGAGCTCCCATTGGTTGTATCTCGATTTTGTATCTCAATCCTATTAGATTGAGGGTCTACTAGGGACTACTCTAGGGTTGCGTACACATGATTATGCTTTTTTTGAATTTGAACTTGCTTTGCCATTGGAGGCTGGTCCACGTTGACTACTGCTAGACAGCAGGTTGTGCCACGAACCTCAACAGTTCTGTACCTGACAAGCCATAAATTACCACGTGGCATGGTTGGTGCTAACCATTACTCTTAGGTAGCGTTATTAACGGTATCCAAACACTGTTTGACAAAAAAATTATTATTTTTTGTTTTAAATTATATTTTTAAATATATTAAAATTAAAAAATATTATATTAATTTATTTCAAAATAAAAAATATTTTAAAAAATAACGTTAATACCCATTCATTTCTTGGATCAAAATCAAATTCTCTAGATTTCCATGATTAAATTTAATAATTTATAGTTTTTTGGAATTAATTCTGATTAGGTTAAACTTAATATTAATTTGTCAAAGCTTGCTTGAGAATGCCATTAATTAAATGTGAAAAAAAGTTAAGACCAAGAATATATAATTT
>Ga0325411_1001791_pt1 | contig 23996 bp, 17 predicted proteins | sample PopdelMetagenome_13_FD_206181 | JGI IMG/M metagenome (GOLD analysis project Ga0325411, IMG submission 206181) | Populus deltoides microbial communities from Bellville, Georgia, United States - Xylem-PdIQD-R4 | ecosystem: Host-associated > Plants > Phyllosphere > Stem > Wood/Secondary xylem... | reverse complement strand
TATGTACCAAATGGACATGTAAATGTAGTCTTTTCTTGATCCTCAGGATTAATAACAATCTGATTGTATCCACTATATCCATCAAGAAAGCAATAAAAAGACTTACCTGCTAGGCGTTCAAGCATTTAATCCATGAATGGTAATGGAAAATGATCTTTGCGTGTAGAAAGATTGAGCTTTCTGTAATCAACACACATTCTCCATCCACTCGAGATGCGAGTAGGAATGAGCTCATCATTTTTGTTTTTCACCAACGTGATTCCGGTCTTTTTGGGCACCACATGGATTGGCGCGACCCATTTACTGTCAGTGATGGGGTAAATGACTCCTGCATCTAACAGTTTCAAAATTTCAGCTTTCACTACCTCCATCATAGGCGGGTTCAACCTCTTTTGCATTTCCCTTGTTGGTTTTGCGTTGTCCTCCAATAGTATGTGATGCATACACATTGAGGGACTAATTCCCTTGATGTCAGCTAAAGTCCATCCAATGGCCGTCTTGTGATCACACAACAATTTCACAAGTTTTTCCTCTTGCGTATTTGTCAAACCTGTTGCTATAATAACAGAAAGTGTATTGTTGTCGCTAATGAATACATACTTCAAATTATCGGGCAAAGGTTTCAATTCTAACTCGGGTGCCTGTAAAATAGATTGCAAAAGCTTTTTATGTGAAAGTACTAAATCAACAAAGACATTACCATGGGGAATAGTTTGCAGTGATTGCAAAGCCAATGCTGATTCGTGCACGTTTTGGGGAACACATATGTGCCTCTCCATCTCTTCTATCTCGGTAAAATCATAGCCATAGCTTAAAGCTACACTTAATTCATCCTCACAATCAAAATCAAAAACTTGCTGCACACACTTATCAACTTGGTCATAGCATGTGATAGAATAAACATTGCTATAAGGATATTTTATTGCATCATGAAAATTAAATTCAATCTTTTCATCTCCTACTTCCATAGACAAAGTATCCTTACCACAATCTATCTTTGTATTAGCAGTTTTCAGGAATGGTCTCCCAAACAATATAGGAGTGTTGTTTGATGAATCACAAGAATCATGTTCCATATCAAGAATATAAAAGTCGTATGGAATGACCAAACTATCAATCTTGACTAGGACATCTTCTATCACACCAAGTGGGTAAACAAAACTACGATCCGCAAGTTGTATTACAATGCTAGTTTTATTCAAAGGCTCAAGACTAAGAGAATCATAAACATGTTTGGGCATAACACTAATGGATGCACCTAAATCGCACAAGGCCCTTTTGAAACTAGCATTACCAATAACACATGGGATAGTAAACGCACCTGGGTCTTTTTGCTTCAAAGGCATATTCTTTTGAACAATAGCAGATACAACTTCACCCATACTTACCATTTCATGACCTTTCAGTTTGAAAGCTCTCTTGGTAGTACACAACTCCTTCAAGAATTTGGCATACTTGGGAATTTGCTTGATAGCATCAAGCAAAGGAATGTTGAGTTCTACTTTCTTGAAAACCTCTAAAATCTCTTTTTCTTTGTCCTCTTTCTTTGATCTAGAAGAACTCACAGGAAAGGGTGCAATTGTTTTAAAACTTGAATTCATTGAGTGAGGACTTACCTTTAGAGTGTTGGTCGTGGTTTCAATTTGTGAAGGAGAAGGATGTTCCTTCTTTGTACTTAATTCAATTTCTATCTCTTCTTCTTCCTCCATCTCAATTTGTTTCGACCTTTTCTCTTCATGTTCTTTCCCACTTCGCAGCATGATCGCACTAACATTCTCTTTTGGATTCAATGCTTGGGAGGGCAATTTTCCATTCATTTGTGCTTCCAATTTCCCCACACTTGAAGCAACTTGCCCCATTTGCTTCTCCAAGTTGTGAATACTTGACCTTGTTTCCTGTTGAATAGACATGACATTTTGTTGCAAGGTCACAATGTTAGAAGCCAAAGTTTTCATCATCTCACGAAGATCATCACTGGATGACGACCCCATAACATTGGAGTTTGTGAATGGAGGGGGTTGTCTTGCTTGATAATTCTGTTGGAGCTGAAATCCATGGGGATGGAATTGTCGGCCTTGATTGCCTTGTTGAGGCTGGTTCCCATACTGTAGGTTGGGATGATCTCTCCATCCAGGATTGTACGTGTGGGAAAAAGGATCATACATACGCTGAGGTTGTCCATTGAATGCTCCATCAACTGCATTAGCTTGTTCAATGTAATCTTCTTGCATTGTTGGGCACATATTTGAGGTATGTCCTTGTAAGGAACATATGCTACAAACTTTCACCTGTTGTACATTTCTACAAGCCAAATAACGCACAAGAGAAGTAAGATCATTAACTTTATTTTCAAGGTTAGAAATACTTACCTCATTTACTCGTTTGTTTACGAAGTCTCCACGCGTGCCAAATTGTTTCGAGTTGGCTGCCATGTTTGAGATTAATTGGCGTGCAGCCTCGGGTGTCTTATCTACCAATGCCCCTCCAATTGCAGCATCAATGATACTACGGTCAGTAGGCATCAATCCTTCATAGAAATATTGAATGGAGCAGCTGATCGGGTATTTGATGATGAGGGCATTAAATGCACAGCTGCTCAAATCTTTCCCAATACTCGAAAAGTGTCTCTCCATAAGATTGTCGAATCCCACATATTTCTTTCCTTATGTTGGCAACTCAAGATGCTGGGAAATACTTTTCAAGGAAAATCTTCCACGTTCCAATGGAACCTGGGAGAATAGAGAAAAACCATGCCTTTGCTACCCCTTTCAAAGAGAAAGGGAAAGCTTTCAACTTAACTTGTTCTTCATCAACACCATTCGGTTTCATGCCAACACAAACCATATGGAACTTCTTGAGATGAGTATGAGGATCTTCTCCTGCAAGACCATTGAATGTTGGTAACAAATGTATAAAACTAGATTTGAGCTCAAAGTTTACATTATTGTCGATGTTTATGCACAATTGCTGATTTTCCACGTTAGGAGCAGCAAGCTCTTTGAGTGTTTGTTGTCGTGCAACAGCCATGGTGTTAAGACGAGCTTCCTTTCGTAACCTGCGTAAAGTTTTTTCTATTTAAAGATCCAACTGCACTTGACTTTGATTAGTAGAACGGGTTACTGGCATAAATCATCAAGAAAACTCAAAAGAAACCAACCACACAAGAGATCGAAAACAATGCAAATTGTACGAAAATCCTACGGTAGAAAACAAAAACTGCCTAAAAACCCTAGAAAACAGCGGAATTTGACCTCAATAGGGTGGGCCTAGTGGTGTACCACTAGTCCTATTTAGAACATCGTTTCCCTTTAGGAAACAAAAGGCTGATACCTAATTCCACCAAAAAATCTGTTTTAAACAATACCGCTGCCGTAATGAACAGTACCGCAGCAAACAAAAATTCTATTTTTTTTTCAGAAAAAGAAATAACAATCACAGAAAATAAAAATAATAGCACAAGAATCAACTAAAATTACTTCCCCAGCAACGGCGCCAAAATTTGTTGCGATGTCGCGGTCGCACAAATTAATTACCCTAGCTTCAAACACAACACACAAGATAGTATAGAGCAAGCAAGGGGTCGATCCCACGAGGAAGTTCAAGTCAGATTTTTATGCTAGATGATATGCAATTTGGGGGGGTTTGGACGTTATCTAAGCTAAAGCAAAAGAAAACAGCAAACTATCAAACAAAATTTAATAAAATCAGAAAATTATCAAGAGAACAAACCTTGGTCACAAGCACACATCTACCTACAGAAATCAGAACTGATCATGGAAACGAAACATCAATTTATATTCTGAATATTTATCTCTTTTTAACATTGGTTAGTTAACAGATCCGCCGTATAACTAACCCTAACCATTAAACAACCACAGTGTCCGCACTAGTAATTTAATTTAATGACAGCCTTAAGAACTAGATAAGTTGATTAATCAAGAAAACATAACTGTTCGCAGTCTATGTTTGATTTGATTGAATGTTCTCCCTAAGATTAATAACGTAGATCCGCCACAATTATTAAACTCAGTTGCTTCACAAGTTCATATACCACAACTCCGGTTTTGATATCAAACTTAGCAATAGATTGTCTACAATAATAACTTAGAGTCCGCTCTAGCAATTAAAATAAACAATCATAGAAAAAATAAGCATAGGAGAACAAACATATTCATCATATAAACTGAAAAGAAAAGGTAAAATAAATCTCACAGTTCTTGAAATCCAAAGGTTTCCGTGTCCTTGCAACCAAGAAAAAGTGTTTAGCCTTGCATATTTGTTGAACAACTAATCAAAAATAAGGAAGAATGCATAATTTAGGGTTTCTTAGAGGAAGGAGGCATTTTTCTCTTCTTGGCTGGCTGCCCCCCTTCTCTTCTCTCATTCTTTTTATATCTTAGGAAACCCTAGGTCTCTATTTTACAAAATAGTCCTCCATTAAGTAGACTGTTTACATTTAAGTACTTCAATAACTATTTTCCTAAAAAAAGAAGAAATAGCCTTCCATGAAATCTTCAAGCTTTGACTTAGAGGAGCTAAATTGCTGAAATAAAAACTTGGATATCGGTTTAGATGCTTCGGAACGTAATTTGGACTCGTTTCTTCATGAAACCTGTTTGCTGGCAGAATTCAGATGTCATCTTTGAGAAATCATATCTCCCTCATATGACATCTTTTTTGGCTGAAATGTGGAGCGTTTATAGAACTTTGAGTCATGAATCCAAAACAATTGAGTTTGCATCAATTGGACTTCTGTAGCTCCAGATATTCAAGTTGGAATAGCCGAAGGTCAACACTGGCAGATTGCGAGATTTGACTTTGAAGGCTGCGATTTCCATGCTTTTCCTTATTTTATTTTCTTGCCTTAGATGTGCAGAAAGGTATGGATGTTAGCTTTTTAATGCCACTGGAATCACTTCATTTCAACCTTCAGAGCTCACGCTCTGCAAAAAATATCGACTGAAGGTCAAATCTGCCAATTATCTCCAACTTACTCCTTTTTGCATCTTTCATCCAAAAGTGCCTTCAAAACATAAAAAAAAGAATATCAAGGCATTTTATATATAAAACATAGGCAAAACACTAGTTAAATGTGGGTGAAACTATTGAATAATATGGTTGCATCAGTTACACCCCCGCGTCTTTCTAGTGAAGAATTGCATGATGTTGTGTCAGAGTACGGTGACATTGTGTTTGGTCTCCAATCAGCTAAGCAGAAGTTTCCTGGTTTTAGTTTGACCCATAATTGGGTTAAGCGAAGTATCTTTTGGGAGCTTTCTTATTGGAAGACCAATCTTCTCCGCTATAACCTTGACGTCATGCACATTGAAAAGAACATGTTTGAGAACATTTTCAATACCGTAATGGATGTGAAGGGGAAGACAAAGGACAATATCAAGGCTAGATAGGATTTAGTGTTGTTCTGTAACCGTAAAAATATGGAGGTGGTTTGGGATGGGTCACGGGTCGCAAAACCAAGAGCAAGCTTCGTGTTAGATAAAAACGCATAACTACTAGTCTACAAATGGCTTAAGAGTCTACGTTTTCTCGATGGACATGCCTCGAACATATCAAGGTTGGTTAATACGGAGGAAAGCAGATTATATGGAATGAAGAGTCATGACTGCCTTGTGTTTATGCAAACACTCATCCCAATAGCTTTTTCGTGATTTGTTGCCAAAAGAGATAAGGGATGCACTCACGGAGATCAGTTATTTCTTTAAAGATTTATGCTCCAGCAAGTTGAATGTTGATCACATTGAAAGGCTTGAAACGAATATCGTCGAGACAATATGCAAACTTGAGATGATATTCCCTTCATCATTTTTTGACTCAATGGAGCATATATCCGTACATTTATCATTTGAGGTAAAAGTTGGAGGACCGGTCCAGTATAGATGAATGTATCCGTTCGAGAGGTTAGATATTACAGTTGCTATGTAATTCATAATTAAACATTTTTTTATTTTTTTAATTGATAATTTTTTTATTAATTCTATATATGTAGGTACTTGTTCAATCTTAAAAAAAAAGGTTAAGAACAAGGCGCATGTTGAGGCGTCAATATATAAGGCATATATTGTTGAGGAGATCTCAACAATTATCTCATGCTATTTTGAACCTCATTTGAGAACGAGGATCAACCATGTTCCACGGCATGATGATGGTGGTGAAGTGCCTTCAAGTGGGAACTTGACAATATTCTGCAATCCTAGACGACCCACACCTAAAAATGCCATAAGGGGAAGATATTTTCTAAAATAGAGTTCAGACAAGCATACAATTATGTCCTATTTAACTATGATGAGCTAAGACCTTTTATTAAGTAAGTAGATGTTTGACTTAAACTTTGTCAAGAGTGTACTATTTATATATTCTGATATCATAAACTCATATAATTTGGAACAACCTTGCAGGCAACATCGACGATACTTATTGTCCAATAACTCACAGTTGACCGAATCTCAGATCTTTCAATTACAAGATGAACAATTTACCTGGTGGTTTAGAACACATGTAAGTCCTATCACAAACTCAATTAACTATACGTCAATATTACAAAATATTTGTTTATTGATTATTGTTGTATTTGATATACAAGGTTTATCAAATGGGAGGTTGTACTGCTATTTCACTATCTTTACTAAGCCTGAGCCCTGAAAGAAAAGTCAAGTGCTATAACGAGTATTTTGTCAATGGATATGTCTTTCATACTGAAGAATACGGGCATGGAAGAAAGACATACAACATTGGTGTTTGTATTAAGGGATCGACTTCTAGTGAGTTTGAAGTTGACTACTACAGTAGATTGGAAGAGGTCATTGAACTGCAATATCATAGCGAGCAGAATAGAGTGTTTTTATTCAAATGCTATTGGTATGACGCAACTGACAGAGGAATCAAAGTAGATCCTCACTATGGTCTCGTTGAAATCAACTCAAAAGCTAGACACTGCAACGTAAACGATGTCTTTGTTTTCACAAAGCAATGCCAACAAGTTTATTACACATACACCCCTTCCTTTAGAAAGAATCGATCAAGAGTTGATTGGTTATCCATTTTAAAAACCAAACCCAGGGGTCGTGTCGAGATTGTTCATGATGAGAACGAAGACACAAGTGTGATAGATAAAGTCTTTCAAGTAGTGAGTTGATTGTACCATACCAAGTTGCTCTATCGATTCACTTAGAAGAAAATTCCAATTTTCATGTTTTTGATGATAGTCTTGTTGATGTTAACGCAGAGGAGTTGAATGTTGTTTTGAGCTCTAGTGGACTAGAGAATGTTGATGAAGAAGATGATAACCATATGGAAAAGTGTGATGAAGCTGATAACAATTCAATTGAGGACGAAGACAAAAATTCTGACTAAATATGTTGTAAAGCCTTTTTTTTTAATAACGTAATATTATGGATGATATTTTGGAATATGAAATATTTCTTTTATAATTTTTTGCTCTTGATATTGTGTTGTGCGTGCTGTAAGCTTGCAATTCAAACTTTTATGTAGGAGGATAGACAGGCAGTACAATCAAAACATGCAAAAAAATTACAACATTTTGCCACAATCATTGACGGCAATACCGACGGCCTATGACCCGTCGGTATTTCACAGAGAGTTGCAAAACAATTATAGCATTTTGCCACAATCACCGACGAATATACCAACACCTTCACCGATGGATATGCCGACGCCTTCACCGACGGATAATGCACATTCCAATGCGCATGACTGTCAGACTTCCTGGTCGGTCAGCACAATTACCGACAGATTTGCCGACGGACATTGAAAAATCTAAAGGGATTTTCAAAATTTTGGTGTGAAAATCAATTAAATACTGATGGAAAGTACCGATGGATTTAATGCAACCGCCAAAAAAAATATTATTCTATTGTCCGCTGTATTTCCGTTAGAAAAATTGTAGTATAAAACCCTCCCCCTTCCCTCCGTGGTTCATTTATTTTTCTCCGCTCCTCATTTCATCTTCTATTCTCCTATCCGTTTGTGTTGTGTTTTTGCAAGAATTGGTGCGAATTTTTATTGTTTTGATTGTAGTTTTAAACATATTAAAAGGTATGTATTCTCCTTTCTTTATCTTTGTATTTTTTTTTCTTTTATTAATTTTAATTATGATTATTTTTGTGGTGTTCTTTGTTTTGTGTAATGTTTGTAGATAAAATCTTGAAATCAACACATTATTAAAATAAGCATTTTTCATGCCTAAAATCTTTAGTTTTTTCTTTTTATTTGTTAAATTTATTTTATTGTTTAATATCTTGAAACTTTTGTTAAATTGTATTGTTATTGTTGAATTTACCTTTAAAGTATTAATTGAAAATATATAGATGTTGAATTTCTATAAATGTTAGGTTGTATAGAGTTGATTTTGCAATATTTGTGTAATTATTAATATTTGTAGGTATGAAAATTGTGGGTAGTCTCTAATATAGGGGAGGTGCTGGCAAATTTTTTTAAAATAATTGAATTTAATTATTTAATTATTTGTATAAATTTGTGTATATGTGTTGAATGAAAATTTAATTATTTTATTGTTTGTATTGTAATAATTATTTGACAATTTAGTCTCTTTTAATTGTTATTGTTGAATTTTCCATGGAAATGAAGAATTAAATTTCATTGTTTTATCTCAATATTATTCTATTATTGATTGTTATGTTTTTTTTTTATTATTTCCATTAATTTTAATTGTCATTTATGCATTTCTATAGATGTTAGTTGAAAATATATAGATGTTGAATTTCTATAGGTGTTAGGTTGTATATAAGATTTTCCAATGGAGTCAATTGGTTTGTGGTTATTGTAAAGATTTGTTGGTTTGAAAATTATGGGTAGTTTCTAGTATAAGGGAGGTGCTGCCGAATTTTTTTTAAATAATCAAAGTTAATTATGTAATTATTCGAATAAATTTGTGTAGATGCGTAGAATGAAATCTACAGCACATCGTCAGTAGACAGTTGCAGCTAGTTCTTCTAGCAGCGAGGAGAACTTATCCTTAGGTGCTGATCATGGCGAGGCATCTGCGCCCACTTGTGGTGCTGATCACGGCGAGGCATCTGCTGCCTCTTCTAGCGTGGTTTCACAGCGCAGAGGCTGTGTGCCTTCACAGTGGGATCAATTCACCCGCAAGTACCATGCACAATGGAAGGATGGCCTTTCAATGTCAGTTTGTTTAGGTTTTAGTTTTTTTTTATACTTATAACATAATTTATGAACAACTAATTAATATTTAATTAATTTTATTTAATTTCAGGTTCACAAACATTAAGGCTGCCCGAAAAATAACATCGGCGTTTAAATCATCGATGGAGATTCCATTGTTTCAATGAAGTCAAGTTTCTAGACATCTTGAGTGGAGACCTAATATCGATGCATGGTTTTGACGATTTCAGGTAGGTGTTAACTTCTAATTTCAAGCTTATTTTTAATAAATTATTTATATAATTTTACGTCTTGTACTATTTTTATTTTAAATGAATTATTTATATACATATCATAAATTTGAGTGGGATAGTGTGGACAACAATGTTGTGAGGAGGGTATGGGAGAATCACGCGGCCACTAGGTAACATCAAAAATAATATTTATTTTTGTTATATAATTTTATGTTCTAAATTTTAATTTGTTACTATGAAAGTAGGTTGCGTGATTTTGGGTACGATACACTAAAAAAAAAAGCAAAGATATGCGAGGGATAACGGTCTTGATGGAATGAGGTGGCGGTTTGGCAGGAATTCAAACTGCCATTCATCTCGAGGGATATATGGATGGCATATATTGAGCACGTGGCGTTTGAGTGGTTCACACGACGCTCACATTCCGGTGCTGACAACCGGAATCGGCAATTTATGGTTCGGTGACCACGCACACCGGCAGCTCTGTCTCGTTCAGTGCACATGCAAAGCGGATGGTAAGATTAATTTAAAAGAAATATATCATCAATTAATTTATTGTTGCTTATAAATATATTTAACTTGCAACCTTTTTTTTCCTTACAGGCTACGTCTCTTGGACGTGAGCCGAGCCTAATGGAGCTGTTTGTAGACTTTGCGAAGTCAAGACCACCAAAAGGGGGTGCAACACTTCATTGACAATCGCGCGCAACACTTTGTGGTATGTTCGTTCAACCATTTTATTTTGTAAGTTATTATTTTTATTGAATTGAATATGATGATTTTTTTCTCATTTTCAGGAGACCTATAATAGCCGGTTGAGGGAGAGATATGGGGATGATCCTTCGACCCATCCAGAGTTCGATCCGGATTTATGGATGGAGGTAGGATCGTCTGGTGGACCCGATAAAAATCGGGTCTACGGGCTCTCCAATACTACGGCCGAAAACTTGCAGTCGGCCCATAATGTCTCAACCGTTGGGAGCTCTCCATTAGTATCGAGCACCCAGTCTGAAGAGTCCATGGCCTTGAAACAACAATATAAACGACTCTCGATAGATTATGATCAGCTCCATCAAATGGTCATGGAGATTAGATCAAGGATGGGTGATGATACATGTGCAGCCCATTTTTGGTCGTACGGTCCTAAGAACAACCAGCCTCCTCCTCCTCTCGCTCCGCCGTTATTCTAGTTTAATTTTGTTTTTCAAACACATTAAATTTGTAAAGAATATTTGGATAAATATTATTTAACATTATTTTTATATTTTTAATGTTTAATACAATTTTATTTGGTTAATTAGTTTTTTTTGCTATTAATAAATAATTTTTTTTTAATATTTTAAATCAGTATCGACGACCTTACAGACAGAACCAGGCCGTCGGTATTTTACTGAGAGTTGTAAAAAACTTACCACCCATGCCACAATCACCGATGGATATATTCCATCGGTGTTTACCGTTACTATTACCGACGGAATATTCCGTCGGTATTTTACAAAGAGTTCTGAAATATTTACCGCCCATGCCACAATCATTGACGGGCTTTTCGTCGGTGATTACCGTTGAAAATATAGACGGAAGTATTACGTCGGTAAAGTTCTCACGAGAACTTTTTTTTTGGCGCGCTTCGCTGTCTATAAGACCGACGATGGTTGGTTTTTCTTTATTTCTGACAGAATCAGGGACGGAACGGGGAATTACTGACGATCAGTATTTCAATGGACGGATTCTGTCGGTGAGGTCATCAGTAAAAATGTTACCAACGGATTACATGCCTTACACCGACGGAATTAATCCGTCGGTAAAACTGTTTAATGGTGTAGTGAAAATAATAATAATAAAATAATTTTAAAAAGTTATGAAAAAATATGAGTCAACTCAAGTTAATCTGTAAACCCTGTGACCATGGAAATCATGAAATCCTCGACATAAAATCATGCAATATCTAATTTGGTTGAACTCTTTTTGGAGGTATGGGTTCAAATTTTGGAAAATCCAAGTATTGAAGGGCTAATGGTTGTCCCTATCAACATAAAAGAGGATTGTAAAACTTCCTTGAGAGATTATATGCTCACCAGGGAGTTCTCGGCCCCTAGAAAGAAATGAGATCATTCATTTAACTAGGCGAGCAGTTAAGTATTGTTTAATGGATGGGGTCTTATATAGATGATTTTTCCCAGCTCTCTTATTCAAGTGCTTATCTCTTGGAGAAAGCTCTTATGTTTTGAGGGAATCCATAAAGGAATCTATGGTTTACACACTGGCTCTAAAGCTCTTGTCACTCAGGTCACCAGGATAGGATTTTACTAGCCATCAATCTTGAGTGATGTGGTCATCTTGGTGAAAAGATGTAATCAATATCAAATGTTTCTATTAGTCTTGAGACAACCCTATACAGAATTGACAACCTTATCTTCTCCATGTCCTTTTACCGAATGGGGAATGAACATATTGGATTCTTTCCAAATGTTGTAAGGAACATACAATTCATTATGGTGGTTATGGACTACATCATCAAATGGGTGGAAGCAAAAAATTTGACAGATATCACTACTAACAAGGTCAAATCCTTTTTTGTGGAAGAACATCACTTGTAGATTTGAAATTCCAAAAATCTTGATCACTAATAATGGGACCTAGTTTGTTAGTCATATGATGAAGGAGAAATGTCAAAGGCTTCACATCGACCATCAATTATTTTCAATGTATCACCCATAGAAAAATGACCAGGTTGAACTCACCAGCATAGTCCTATTTAATGGACTCAAGAAGAAGATAACATACACCAAGTTAGAATGGGCAGAGCTGCTCAATGACATTTTATGGGTCTATAAGACCACCCAAAAAACATCTACTGGATCACTTATGGAACTAAGGCTATGATCCCAGCTGAGATTGGGTGCCCAAGTCATCGAGTAGTCCATTATATATCAGAAGGTAATCAACAAGGCCTTAAGGCCAAATTAGATTTCTTAGAAAAATCTTGTTTGACCATAACAACTAGAAATGAAGTGTATCCATGCTGAACTATCCAATACCATAATAGAAAGTTTAAATTTAGAGACTTGTTGCTGAGAAAGTTGAAGGCTATTGGCAATAGAGAAAGTAATGGCAAACTGGCCCCTAAATAGGATGGTCATTACAAAGTCACGAGGATAGTCAAGGCAAATACTTCTCATTTACAAGATATAGAAGGGAAGAGTCTCCCTCATGCCACCACAAGATCTCACAGTTTTACCGATGAAAATATTCCTTCGGTATGTGATTAAGGTTTCGTCGGTAATATATTTACTGACGTCCTCACCGACGAACTAAGTCCGTCGGCTTTCCTTTCGTTAGTAATACCAGATTTCATCGCCATATCGGTCGGAAAAATAAAAAACATTTGCCGATGGTTTTACAGACAAAAATTGCGCGCCAAAAAAAAAGTTTCTCGCTTGAAATATATCGAAGGATTTTAGCCTGTCAGTGATGTGTGGGATACCGACGGATTAAATTTGTCGGTAAACTTGTCGTTGAATGTTTGGAATACCGACCGAATATATCCGTCTGTAAATTCAGCGGTCGTTGTGGCAGGCACTGTACAATACCGACGGATTACTTCCGTCGGTAAAGTTGTCGGTGAGTGTATAATACCGACTGAATATATCCGTCTGTAAATTCGTTAGTGAATGTGGCCTGTCAAATGTCGACAGATATATTCCGTCGGTAAAACCCTCTATGATTATTTTTAAATATGTTTTTAAAAAATTATTTAGAATACATAATATAAAATTATATAAATTAATGGTAATAAAAATGAATTACGCAAATAAAATTTTTATTAAACATAAAAAACAAAAGAAATAAAGTTAAATAATATTCATTACAAACCGAATATGTTTAAAAAAATATTAAATTAACTATTAAAGTTAAATAATATTCATTATAAATTAACATAATGGTGGAGCTGGAGGAGAAGGAGGAGGCTGGTTGTTATACGACCAAAAAGGAGGGGGCGCACATCTATCATCACTCTGTGATGCCATGTTCATGACAAATTCACGAAGCTGGTCATACTCCGCTTTTTGTTGTGCATTATCCGCTTCGAGTTGTGAATACGCTGCTAATAGGTGGTCGTATTTTTCGGTGAGCTAAGACGTGTGTTGCTGCAAGGCCACGAACTCCTTAGATTGGGTGCTCGATACTGATTGGGAGCTCCCAACGATTGAAACACTACGGTTGCCCGCAAGTTCTCGGCAATAGTGTTGGAGAGCTCGTAAACCCGATTTTTATCGGGTCCACCAGACGATCCAACCTCCATCCACAAATCTGGATCGAATTTCGGATAGGTCAAAGGATCGTCCCTATATCTCTCCCTCAACTAGCTATTATATGTCTCCTGAAAATAAAAATAAAAAAAGTAATCATCATATTCAATTCAATAAAAATAATAACTTACAAAATAAAATGGTTGAAAAAACATACCACGAAGTGTTGAGCACGATTGTCAATGAACTGTTGCACCCCTTTTTGGCAGTCTTGACTCAGTACGTGCGTCTCCACAAACAGCTCCATCGGGCTCGGCTCACGTCTACGAGACATAGCCTATAATGAAAAAAGATTAATTAACAACAAATTAATTTAACGATATATTTCATTTAAATTAATCTTACCATCCGTTTCGCATGTGCAGCAAACGGAACGGAGCCGCCGGTGTGCGTTGTCACCGAGCTATGCATTGGCCGATTCCGGTTGCCAGCACTGGACTGTGAGCGTTGTGTGAACCACTCAGATGTCACGTGCTCAAGATAGTGCGGTCATATATCTTCCGGGATGTATATCGGTTTGAAATCCCTCCAAACCGCCACGTCGTTTCAGCCTTAGAGACCCCTATCTCTCACGGTTTTTTTAGCCTTTTTTTGTGCTTCATACCAAAAATCACGCAACCTACTTCCATAGCGAGAAATTAGAAGTTGAAACATAAATTTTTTCCTTAAAAAATCTTGTATTGTTTTCGATGTTACCTAGTTGCCGCTTGATTTTCCCACACCCTCCTCACAACTTTGTCATGCGCCCTGTCCCAGGCGAATTTGTGTTGTGTATTAATAATTAGATAAATAAAAATGATAATTTAGTTACAATTATATTAATAAATTATTAGAAATAAGCTAGAAATTAGAAATTAACACCAACCTCAAATCTGCTAAACCATGCATCGATTTGAGTTATCCATTCAGGATGTATGGATACCTGACTCCATTGAAATATTAGAATCTCCATCGACGATTTAAACGCCGATGATATTACTTAGGCGTCCTCAATGTTTGTGAACCTGAAAATAAATTAAATTCATGAAATATTGATTAGTTGTTCATAAATTATATTATAATTTAAAAGAAAAAACTAAAACCTTAACAAACTTACATTGAAAAGTCGTCCTTCCACTGTGCCTCGTACTTGCGGGTGAACTGATTCCGCTGTGAAGGCATACCACCTCTACGCTGCAAACCCGCGCTGGAAGAGGCAGCATCGGTTGACATTGCAGGTGGCGTAGGTGCCGCTTTTTGAGAGGCACCTAAGGATACGTCATCCTCGCTGCTAGAAGAACTAGCTGCAACCTTACGTGAGCGACCAGCTCTAGTTTTCGTTCTACGCATCTATACAATTGTATACGAATAATTATATAATTAAATTCAAATGTTAAAAAATATTCGACAGCACCTCCCCTATACTGGATACTACCCAAATCCACAAACCTGCAAATATTGACAAAAGCTACAACCAATTGACTTCATCTATACTAATATTGTATATAACATAGCATCTATACATATAACATTCATTCTAATTACAAGGTAAATTCAACATTAACAACATATTCAATCATTATATAAATATAAACAATAAAAAATATTCAATAAATTCAAAAAAAAACTCTAGACTAACAATAAAAAATAATGGAAATAATTAAACACAAATCATGCAATAATGTAGTAAAATTACTAATTATTCCAACATATTCAATAACTTATTATAAGGTAAATTCAATATTAACAATTACAATTCAACAAATTATTCAATAATTATGCCAATACAACAATAAAATATATTCAATAAATTCAACAAAAAAAAACTATAGACATGCTTACCTTAATAATGGGTTGATTTCAAGACTTTATCTACATTTTAAAAATACACCAAAACAAAAAACACAAAAAAAATAAAAAAAACCTAAAACAAAAAAAAAACCCTTAAAGTAAATGAAATAGAGAAAACACATATCTTTTAATCTGATGAAGATTCACAAGAACACTTGCTAGAGATTGTTGGTGAATGCCTAGAAGAAATCAGAGGAAAATATTCATAATTGAAGGTGAAGAACGGAAAAGATGAAAAAATGAACTGAAGGGGTTGTCGCTAGGATACAAAAAAAATATTATTTTAATTTATTCCCTCGGTGACGTTTTGAATTTCACACCAACATTTTTAATTACCCTCCATATTTTTCGTTGTCCGTCGGTAATTCCGTCAAAGATGCATTTAATGCACCGCCTTTTGAAATTTGCACCGTCCATCGGTGATTTCGTCAATAATCTTACCCACCAACAAATGACCGACGAACTTTATTCTGTCGGTAAAAGCGTCGGTGATTGTGGCATTTCAAATAATTGTTTTTGAATTCTCTGTGAAATGCCGACGGACTTTATTCCGTCGGTAAAAACATTGGTGATTGTGGCATTTCAAGTAATTGTTTCCAAACTCTCTGTGAAATGCCGATGGATGTTATTCCGTCGGTATGAACGTCGGTAAGTATGGCATTGTACAAGAAAGATTATATTTGTATTGCCTATTTACCTTCCTGCAAACGGTTAAATGATAAACTGTCCATCGCACAAAACAATAACAACAGTGCTTAAACAATACATATTTTGTGTTACAAAATATATCATCCATAATCTATATTACATTATTCTAAGGTTTTACACATGGCTTCATTCTGATAGTTAGTCAGAATTTTCTTCTTCTTCATCATCAATTGAATAGTCATCACCTTCATCGCAATCTTCAATATTGTCATCAACTTCATTGACATTTGCTTGTCCGCTAGAGCTCAAAACAACATTCAACTCCTTTGCGACAACATCAACAAGACTATCATCAAAAACATGAAAATTTAAATTTTCTTCCAAGTCAACCGAAGGAGCAACTCGATATGGTTCAACCAACTCACTAACTTGAAAGACTTCATCTCGCACACTTGTGTCTTCGTTCTCATCCTAAACAAGCTCGACACGACCCCTAGGTTTCATTTTTAAAACGGACACCCAATCCACTCTTGATCGATCCTTTCTAAAAGAAGGGGTGTATGTGTAATAAACTTGTTAACATTGCTTTGCGAAAGCAAAGACATCGTTTACGTTGCGGAGTCTAGCTTTTGAGTTGATTTCAACAAGACCATAGTGCGGATCAACTCTGATTTCTTTGTCAGTCGTGTCATACCAATAGCATTTGAATAAAAACACTTTATTCTACTCGCTATGATATTGCAATTCGACGACCTCTTCTAATCTACCATAGTAGTCAACTTCTAACTCAATACTAGTCGATCCCTTAACACAAACACCGCTATTGTATGTCTTCTACCATGCCCGTATTCTTCAGTATGGAAAACATATCCATTGACAAAATACCCGTTGTAGCACTTAACTTTTCTTTCAGGGCCTAGGCTTAGTGAAGACAATGACTTAGTAGCACCCCTTCCCATTTGATAAACCTTGTATATAATGTACATCAATGAACAGTAAACGAGAATCATGTAATGACATGCATACAATAATTTTGCAAGTGAGAATGAGTTTGTCATAGTGCTTACATGTGTTCTGAACCATGTGGGAAATTGTTCATCTTGTAATTGAAAGATTTGGGATTCAGTCAGCTGTGAGTTATTGGACAGCAAATATTATCGATGTTCCCTGCAAGTGGTAATGAATGTATTATATTACAATATCTAATTAGTAGTATATTATTGACAAAGTTTATTTAGTATTACGCATATATACACTTATTGAATAAAAGATCTCAGCTCATCACAGTTAAATAGAACATAATTGTGTGCTTGTTTGAACTCTATTTCTGATAAATATCTTCCTCTCACGACATTTTTAGGTGTGGGTCATTCAGGATTGGAGAATATTGACAAGTTCCTACTGGAAGACACTTCACCGCCATCATCATGCTGTGGAACGCGATTGACTCTCGTTCTCAGATGAGATTTGTCGTACCCTCATGAGAGCTCGACGTCGCGGCGACCCTTCCTGGTAGCAGGGATTGATGTTGGGGTCTTTGTTTTGTGAAAAAGGAAGTCGCCGCCTAGTATTATGGTCACTAGGAAACCTAATTGGTCTTTCAGAGATTCTAAGGCAAGGGACTGGTTGCGTAAAGGGAAGGTTTTAGCACCCCTAGTACGCCCTACCTAAGGTAAGCTGCTTGGTGTTTGGTTTGCCTATAATTGCTATGGTGTTGATGTTCTCTAATCCCATCAGTTTCCTAGGATAAGTCTGTTAAGATGAACGAACTTGGGTTCATAGTCTATGGGAAAGAACTCATGGCCAATACGGATCATACCTTTAGATATGTCTATAGAGTGCCAAAGAGAAACGGTGTAGATCTCTTGAAGTCTATGCTTGATTTGAAATAAATTTAGAATTTACTAATTTAGAGACATCTAAGATAGAAATCTGAGAAGATTCAATGCGCTTAAGAGCTCATTTTTCCCTTAGTATTTCAAGTGTTTCGCAACTCGTAAATCACAGGGAAGAGAAACCAAAAAAACTAAGTTAGAAATCTAAGAAAATTCAAGGTGCTTTAAAAGTTCATTTTTGCCTTAGTATTTCATATTTCCTTGACTCATAAACTGTGGAATCAAAATTTTGAAATGTCCCTAATTATAATTGAGGCTTCTTTCAAGGATGTGCAATTAAATTGTTCTAAATAAAATTTTAGGCATAAATCTGCCCTTATGTTAAAAATAAATAAGTTGTGTTCCTATTAACAATATTTTGGACATTTACCTTTCATAGGTTTTTTTTTCCTTATATTATTAAGGGATAATGGCTTGTTATTCCTAAAAAATATTTTTTTGATATTTACCCCTTGAGGTTTCTTTATCTAAATATTAACGGTGAGCAATGACGAATTATTCCCAATAATATTTTGAATATTAACCCCTTTTGGGGTTTCTTTATCCAAACATTTGTAGTGAATAATAACAAATTATTCCTAATAATATTTTGGGTATTTACCCCTTTGGGGTTTCTTTATCCAAATATTACTAATGAATAACAAATTATTCCTAATAATATTTTGGATATTTACCCATTTTGGGATTTCTTTATCCAAACATTAATAGTGAATAAAAAATGAATTCCCAAAAATAAGATTTTTATATTTTTTTGAATATTGGCCAACACCCTTTGGAATTTACTAACATGTAAAATCCAAGATGCAAGAAAAATAATTTTTTGTGTTTAAGAAATCCATGCTAAAACACATTTTTTGAAACCTCGAATATTTGCTTTAAAAAAAAAACAATTTAAAATATGTTAGGGTATTGGCCGTATGCAACACACAAAAACATTTTTATATTTTTGATAAAAAAAAACTATTTATCACAACAATTAAATGCAAATATCAAAGCCAAAGCTTGCAAAGCATCATGAGAAGCAGTTCGTCACATAGGGTAAAGTCCTGAAAGTAACATTTTGAACTCCCAAAAAACAACGATTAATCGTAACAATTACACGTGAACATCACAGTTAAAGTTATTCTAAAAAAAACTGAAGATGACCCCTCGAAGCCAACTTTCCACGAATAAAAATTCGGTATATAAACTCAGATCCTAAACATAGCTTAAACCATCCTCTTCAAACTGACGGGAGCGAATCCGTGTGCACAAATCATACGGCAGAACCCGTGACTGAACCCCTTCTGTTTTCCTAATCTCAGGAGTTATCATACTTCTTTCATGCAACAGAAAAAAAGCAACCTCAGAAGTGTACCTTTACCACCTTCGTTACAAACTAAAACTATAAAAAATAATGGCCAACTATCTCCTCTCCAAACTGCAGACGGAGAGGAAAAAGAAAATGACCCAAGGCCCTGTCAACATGATCGCCTCATGTAAAAAGGAATTTCCCTCCTGCTCTTGCTTTCTCCTCTGGACAAATAACCCTTAGGAGCAAAAACCCTTCCCTACATAATTCTAAGACAAAACAGACCAAACAGAGGAGAGGAGGGATACTGATGGGGAAACTGTAAGGTTCACGATTCCTCCCGAATAAAAAGGAAAAGAAAGGAGCCCGCAACGTTAACATAACACACCCATTTAAACTCACAGCCATGGCAGAAACGATAACAAGCGTGCACCTTTGTGGCCAAAACAGAACTCTAATGTCTAAAATAAAAGCAGAAACCAGCAACTCTTAACATAAGCTTTTATTTACTCACAGCCATGGTAGAAAAGGTAAGCCAACGGCACAACCATGTGGCCAAAACAGAACTTACATGTCTAAAATAACAGCAGGAACAGGTTTTTGAAAAAAAGAAACAGCAGACATCAAACTATACATATGACAAGGGAAAAAAGAAGGCAGAGACTCATACCTGCCGATATAGCTTGCAGACGAGGAAGTATAGCACGATGGAAAAGCCTTTGCTTTGCTGCCTCTGAAGACCAAAGAAAGCCTTCCTCTTTTTGCCGTTAGGAGTAATAAAAACCCTTAGATTTTATGAACTCCTGCTTGGCAATGTAGGATAGACTGAGATGATCCTCTCTCCTTCTCTTTGTTTTTCTATGCTAGCTCTGTCTGTTTTTTACTCTCTCTATTTAAACTCTTTTTCTCTTTCTCCCCCTACTCTCTCTGTTTTCTCTTCATTTTTCTGTTTGTTCTCCCTCTGCGTCCCCCCTCTTTTCTCTTTTTTTCTCTCTGTATTTAAACTCTCTCTGTCTCCTCTCTTTTCTGTTTGTTTTCTTTTTATGCTAGCTCTCCCTGTTCTTTTCTTTTTTCCTTTGTATTTCAACTCTCCCCGTATCCCTCTCTTTTCTGTTCTCTGCTCTCTCTTTTCTTTCTTCCCTCCTCTTCCTTTTTTCTCCTCTTTCTTCTTGTTTACTTAACAGCTTGCTTATATAGCCAAGCAGAAACGCAGAAACTTGGAGACCAACTCTCAAGCCCCCTCATCCCAACCGTCTGTGTTTAGGGAGAAAATCCCAGCCATCAGATGATGGCGAGGCTCCTCCCTTTGTCTTCTTTCACAGTTAGCGCCGTGGACGTACAAAACCGTTTCTGCTGGAATCAAGCTAAAACTGTGATGTGCAGCTGAAAACTGGGCGCAAGGACGAGCGAATAAAAGGCCTAACAGAAACAGCTGCAGAGGAGGGAAGGAAAATGCAGACGGGGTACAGTGCCACGCTTATTAATTCAAAATGGGGCTGTTTCAAAACGGTGCCGCCTTGTTTCCTCAGCTGAAGAAGGAAAAAAAAATGCATATTAATGTGTAAAAGCATGACGGCGTCATTTGTTGCCAAAATGCAAGGCAAAGGTAATTGGTCTGCAAATTAATCCTGTCCCTGTTTTTCGTTTCTTCAAAACCCAGTCAAGTTTCTTCCAATTTTTATCTGTAATTAACTCCCTTATTTCAGTTTTTTCTTTTTTTTTTCCAATTCACTCCTGCAAACTTGGGAGGCAAAATCCTTCTTGCGGCAGGATTTTTACAGCAGAATTTTCGCTTTCTCATTAAATATTCAAACGTGAATATCTTGAGCTTCTGATATCAAAATCAAGCGATTCGAAAGCCCAAATTCATCTATGCGTCCAGGATTACAACTTTAATGAGGGATTCGAAGTGAGATAAAATTATTTTAAAGAACAGAAACTGGCAGCAATCTGGTTGGTAAAAAGGGGTCTCCATTAGCACATATGGCTTAAAAAATGGGCAACAACAAGGTTTGAAATAGTACGAGATAAATGTTGAGATCTCCTTAACAATATAGGCCTCACATATCGAAGCCTCAACATGCTTGTTCTTAAGCTTTTTCTTGAGATTGAAAAGTACCTGCATTGAATTAATCAAGTATTTTCAATGAAGAAAAACAAAGAAAATACTCTTATATATGAATTACATTGCAACTGTAATATCTAACCGTTCGAATGGGTACATCCATCTATACTGGACCGGTCCTCCAACTTTTTCCTCGAACGGTAGATGTATGGGGAGATGCTCCATTGAGTCAAAAAATGATGGAGGGAATATCATCTCAAGTTTGCATAGTGTCTCGACGATATTCATTTCAAGCCTCTCAATGTGATCAACATTCAACTTGCTGGAGCATAAATCTCTAAAGAAATGACTGATCTCCGTGAGTGCATCCCATATCCCCTTTGGCAACAAATCACAAAAAGCTAATGGGATGAGTGTTTACATAAATACGTGGCAGTCATGACTCTTCATTCCATACAATCTGCATTCCTCTATATTAACCAGCCTTGATATATTCAAGGCATGTCCATCCAGAAAACGCAGACTATTAAGCCATTTGTAGACTAGTAGTTGTGCGTTTTTCTTTAACATGAAGCTTGCTCTTGGTTTTGTGACCTGTGACCCATCACAAACCAACTCCATATTTTTCCGATTACAGAACAACGCTACATCCAATCTAGCCTTGATGTTGTCCTTTGTCTTCCCCTTCACATCCATGACGGTGTTGAAAATGTTCTCAAACATGTTCTTTTCAATGTGCATGACGTCAAAGTTATGGCGGAGAAGATTGGTCTTCCAATAAGGAAGCTCCTAAAAGATACTTCGCTTTACCCAATTATGGGTCAAACCAAAACCAGGATACTTTTGCTTACCTGATTGGAGACCAAAGACAATATCACCGTATAATTTTACAACATCATGCAATTCTTCACCAAATAGACGCGGGGTGCAACATCCTTTTCAACTCTACCAACAAAGAAATCTCTTCTGTTCTTTCTGTACTTATGATTATGTGGTAAGAAATGACGGTGATAGTCAAAAAAAGAAGTTTTACCTCCGTTTCTTAGCGTGAATGCCTTGTTGTTTTCCATGCAGTATGGACATGCAAGTTTTCCATGCGTTCTCCAACCAGAAAGCATTCCATAAGCTGGAAAATCATTGATAGTCCACATCAATGCCGCTCTCATAACAAAATTTTGTTTCCTTGCGATGTCATAAGTCAAAGTTCTAGAGGACCACAACTGCGTCAACTCATCAATCAACAGATGAAGAGAAACATCTATCTTCCGCTCCGGATTGCTTGGACCTGGTATGACCATAGATAAAAACATGAACTCCAGCCTCATAGACATCCCCGGTGGCAAGTTATAAACCGTTAGTATGACCGGCCAACAAGAATAAGGAGCAGCAAATGGCCAGAATGGGTTGAATTCGTCTGTACATAACCCAAGACACACGTTCCTTGATTCAGCTGAAAAGTTAGGATGCACACTATTAAAGTGTTTCCACGCTTCGCCGTCAGAAGGATGCACCATCACTCCATCAACCGTATCATGTGATTGGTGCCATGTCATGTGCTCAGCAGTCCTTGGTGACATAAATAACCTCTGCAATCTAGATGTGATTGGGACATATCTAAGTTTTTTATATGCCACTAGAGTCTTTCCCCTACCAGTTCTAGGTTTGTAACGGGAATACCCGCATATCATACACTCGGTCATTTCTGCATTTTCAATGTAGTATAACATGCAGAAGTTAGGGCACATGTTAATTTTCTGGTATCCTAAACCGAGGGGTTTCATCATGGACTTCGCAGCATAGAAATTCTCTTTCAGCCTGTTCCCTTCAAGTAAAATGCGTCTCGCCCATTCAATAATCTTGTCATACCCGGCCTCACTCAACTCGTGATCTGACTTGATGGTGAACACCTGTGCTACGACCGATAATTTACTGTGGTTCGTGCAGCCATCCCATAATGGTTCGTCAGAATCTTTTAACAAATCAAAAAACCTAGCTGCATCTGCATTAGGTTCTTCTTCTACAAGTGGACATTGATTGACATTACCTTGATTCATTCTCATTGCATCCATAACCATATTCCTGTAAGGATTAGTGTTGTCATTTGGTGCTTCATGCACGTTGCTAGCACTAGACGTTGACCCAACCACCCTTTATTCCATTCTCCTCTTACTAACAAATACTTCTCCGTGTGCATACCAACACTGGTAATTCTCCATAAACCCTTTGTGTAGAAGATGTATCGTTACAACATCTTGATGTAGATACTTTTTATTTTGACACTTCCTGTATGGACACCTGATACCGCCTCCAGTAAAATTTCTGGGAATACATGTCGCGAAATTAATAAAACCTTGAACCTCGTTACAATAATCCATCCTCTGCAATCCTTGGGGTGAATCTCGATACATCCATGAACAATCATCCATGACTTCTATCGAATCTCTATAAAATTATGATGACAACATGTATTAATTAACTATGTTAGGTAAATAAATTTGCAAAAAAATTGGTTTACCTCGAGATTATCCAACAAACCAATTACAA
>Ga0325411_1001790_pt1 | contig 24004 bp, 22 predicted proteins | sample PopdelMetagenome_13_FD_206181 | JGI IMG/M metagenome (GOLD analysis project Ga0325411, IMG submission 206181) | Populus deltoides microbial communities from Bellville, Georgia, United States - Xylem-PdIQD-R4 | ecosystem: Host-associated > Plants > Phyllosphere > Stem > Wood/Secondary xylem... | reverse complement strand
TAAACTTCAAGACAGTATGAGGCTTCAGGCATGGTCATTTGTTGCAGTTCTACTCGGCGCAGGAGGCATGTCGCTTATGGCAAAATGGGCTTAGCTGATTTGAAGACGTAGGCAGGACTGCTAGATTTTCATTTTGAACACAGAAAATGGTCTTTTTCATTTTTTTTCACTTTCATTTTCATGGGTTATCTAATTTTATACCATGATTAAAAAAGATAGTGGATTAACTCAAGCTGATTTAAATTTTTTATTTTTTTAATTATTTTTTAAAATTTTTTATTTTAATATTAAGTTGTTTGATAATTAAATTTTATAATTTTATTTAATTTTTATTCAATAAAATTACCATGATATCACAAATAATCTAGTACAATAACTTGAATTTTTTTTTTTGAAGTTAGGAGACACCAATTGAAATGCATGGGCAACTCCCTTGAGTTTCCTTCTATATTGCATGAGTGAACAATATTTTCTATTTAACTAATATTTAATATTTACTAAAAGATTAAATTATATTCACTCTACTTGGTAATAAAAAAATCAACATCAAAGCCGAAGCCCTGCACACAAACTTTGAAATTGTTGCTTTGATGAATAAAGTTGTTATTTTATTATAATTTAATAACTAAAAAGACAAAAGGATGTAAGCTTTAAAAATTTTATCTCTAAAAACAATGTAGTCGCTTAAAAATTCAGAAAAGATACAATTATCTACTATAAATTTTTTAATGACTAATGGCCGTTAATCCCAACTATAAGGCTATAGTTTTTTTTTTTCAAAGTGCAAAAAAGTAATTACACTTTATTTTGAGCAGCGTGATGTGCAGGTGTATGGTAAAAATCTCTCCCGCTTAAGTTTTATAGTAGCTATATAACCCGCCCTCCGTACCGAGCCAAATATTTTTAGTTTTTATAAAAAAATATTTATGTTGATTTGTTCAACACATTTTGATAATTCAAAAAATATAATAAATTAAAATTTTTATTTTTATGACAATAATAGTTATCAAACCCGACCTGGGATTGGCTCGACCAAGGGATTGGGTCCTATGTTATATGAGTTGACTCAGGTCAAACTGGAAAAATTAAGAAAAAAATATTTGAGATTTTAATATTTCATTTGAAAAAATTAAAAAATAATTCACATGAATATCAGTTATACATGTTGTAAACAATTAAGTTTTAAAGATTACCTCAAAAGCTTTTTTATCCCACATTGGAAAGATATTATCTTATTATTTTAAATTGAAGTATTTAAACAAAAAAGATTTTTTATTTCACGTTAAAAAAATAATTTTTTTCTTGTGAACATAAAACATATATACTAAAAGGTTTCAAATCTCACATTGAAAAAATAAAATATGCTTCTAATATTTATATAGTGAACTTCGAAATGAGTTAGTAATTAATTGAAAAATATGAAAAAAAAGGGGTTTATAGTAGGAGAAAAGAAAATTCAAAAACAAAAGGGAATCTATCGGGTCGACAGGTTTCCTTTGGCCCAATTGCAGTCTAGATTTTGAATGAAACATATCCGACCAACGCTACTGGGTTCTGGTGGCAGCAGGGCCCAACATTAGTGGGTCCTGCTCACAACTCTAGGCACACCGCTACTAGATCCTGTTGATAGCAATACCCAGCAGTAGTGGGTCTTGTTGGCAGTCAAGACTGGTAGTAGGGCCTACTGTTGGTGCTGGACTTGGTGGCAGCAGGGGCCACATTTAATGGGTCCTACTCGAAGATCTGGCCCACCACTATTGGGTCAGTGGGTCCTCCTGCAGTCAGGGCAAGCAGCAGGGCCCATTGCTGTTAGGTCCTACTCAAAGCTCTAGCCCCACTGCTGCTGGATAGTGGGTCGTGGTGGAAGCAGGGTCCACCATTGTTGCGGCCTGCTGGCACCTAGCCCGCCATTATCGGGTTTGGTGGCAGAGTCAGACCTAATAAACCTGGGTCTTGGCAGAAATTCCCAACAAATTAGGTATTTATATAGGCCCAGCATCATTGGAACATGTTTGTCGGAAGGACCCAGCAGCGGTGGGTCATGCTTGACAGAATGACCTAGCAGTTGGGTATTCATTTGGGCCCAGCATCATTGGGTAATGCTTCACAAAAGAACCCAATAACATTGGGTTCAGCAGAGCCCAGCATCATTGGATCATCCTCGGCAGAAAGACCCAGCAACGGTGGCCTAAAATAATATTATATTATAGTATTTATGAATTGTTTTTGGATGGATTTTATTATCAAAAAATGTCTTATATAATACAAATATATAAAGTATATTATGTAAATAAAAAATTTATTTAGAGCTCCATTAACTTTAATATGACAATATTAGAATTATAATTTTTTTGAATGCTTTTATTTTGAAAAAAAATTAAAGAGGTAAAAAAAATTTTTAATTTGAAATAAAGGAAAAAATATATTTTTTTTATTTTTAAAAGCATTTTTGAAAGGCAAAAAAAAAAAACATGCTTTGATAAGAAAATTCAACTCAATTTCAAATAAAAAAAAATTCATCTATTTATTTCTTCTTTACCATATGAAAAAGAAAAAAAAATTAAAATCTTGGGTCTTGCCATGAGCAGGATCCAACACCATTAGGTCCTGGTTGCAGCAGGATCCAACGCTATTGGGTCTTGCGGCAACGCCCAACAACTCTTTCTGACTTACAAATAAAAAAGATAATGCCTCCCACAGGTACTACAATATCGTTTACAATGCAAACACTTTATATTTAGAGTATTGTTCACAGTACAATAAATCTGTATTCACAGTAAATGCACAGTATTTTTCCCTTGTCTTTTTAATATTCATAGTGCAATAAGGAAAATCATGTCTATATATATATATATATATAAAATAATTAACTTAAAGGAAAAGCATAGCAATAATTAAAATTCGTGAAAAAAAACTATGCAAGTTCACAATTAATTACCTCTTATTTGAAATAAGAGGTAATTAATTGTGAACTTCCGTAGTTGTTTTCACGGTTTTTAATAATTGCTCATGTGAAAGTTATTTCTTGGTTCGTGGTGCATGTATGCTAGGAATCCAATATGTTTTAGAGTTTTTTATAATATATATATATATATATACTGACGTCAATTTAACCTTCAGTTTACTTTTTTTTTAATGCGTGTTACGTGTACACATTTGCTCACAGAAACATAGTCAGTGTTTCCGCTCTTAGATCAGCATGACTGAGGTATGGCACCCTCTTTTCCCCCATTTTATTCATGCCTTTTACCAATCTTAATTTAGTTTCTCTTTGTTTCCTGGAATTGATGACAGAAAAACTATCGTGGGTTTGCTTTAATTTGCATAATACTGTAATTTGTTTCTTTGAAAAAATAAAAAAATTGAGGCGAAAGCTTAGCCTGAGGATACCTCTTGGTCGTAGAACCAAAAAAGTAAACTTGTGTATATTTTTCAATTTGTGCCATTGTTTGTTGAATTTGTTATACTATATTGTGGATTTTAATACTTGTTCTATGAAATATTAGGTTCTTATACTCTATTCTTATTTTGGAAAATTAGATTCTTGGTAAATTCATACTTATTTGATTGGTGGGGTTGTCTTCGATTTCAGGACAGTAACTATTGTTGTTCAAACAAGTCTGTTCGTTCTTTAACTTCTGATAGAATCAGCAACTTACCAAGCAATGTCATAGAGAATATCTTAATGTGCTTGCCAATTCGAGATGCAGCAAGAACCTCAATCTTGTCAAAGACATGGTGGCATAAATGGGTTGATGTTCCTCAAGTTGTTTTCGATGATACTTTCCTTGGAAATTCGCAGGGACTTATACAGGGCTCAACTAGCACTGAACTTCTAATGAAGACAGTATATGAAGTGCTGTTGCTTCACTTCGGACCAATACATAAGTTCATCCTTTCCATCTCTGGATTAAAAAGTTGTCCTGAGATTGATCGTTTGATTCTTTTCCTGTCTAAGAAAGATATCCGTGATTTCAATCTTCAGATCTCAAGCGAAGATCATCGCCGCCATAAGTTGCCTTCATACCTTTTCTCATGCTTGAAACTAAGATACCTGAAACTACGTTCATGTATATTCAAACCTCCACCATCATTTAAAGGGTTTAGCAAGCTCATTAGTCTTGAGTTTCGTGAAGTCCACTTTGATGCTGATTTCTTGAAAGATTTTTTCACCAATTGTCCGCTACTTGAAAAACTGGTGTTGGATCGCCGTGTGGAAATTTCCTGCCTCGAAATCAATGCTCCCAATCTGAAATTGCTACACTACAATGGCGTTTACGAATGTATCTATTTCAAAAATGCTCCTCGGCTAGCAGAACTTTCAGTTTATCAGACACCGGGTGCAGAACTAGACAACGAGACAAGGAATCACTCGAGTTTGATTGAGGTTTTTAGTTCTTTGCCTGCTCTAGAGTACCTGAGTGTCGATTATTACTTTTTGGAGGTAACATAGGTTTATGCCCTTTATTTTATGTATTTCTTTAGCAGGGAATTTTTGTTAACTCTTTATTTTGGTGGTTCTTGCAAGGACCTTGCTGTTCCTGATTCATCAGTGATGCTTCAAGCTTCTTTAACCAATCTAAAGTTTCTAGAGATAAACGATTTGTGTTATGCAGAGGTGGAGGAGGTCTCATGTGCGCTTTGCTTGATTAGAAGCTCTCCTAACCTGCAAAAACTTCTGATTACGGCTGGGCATATAGATCTGAGCTATTTTATGCTTATGCTTACAAAACATTTATCTGTTTGGTTTACGTTTGGAAGGCTTTAATTGAGTTTGTTTCTTAATCCTTTTTCTTCTTTATAGGTGTTCTGCAGCCGCAATGTTAGCACTAATCCTTTCCTTCAACTTTCGGAGCGGGATGGCTTCTTGGATTTTTCCTTGAATCAACTCCAGGAAGTAAAATTACAACGCTTCATTGGCACCTTGCCCGAAATGGAGTTTGTTAGGCTTTTGTCAGCCAAATCATCTGCACTCAAGGTGATGCATATTCAGCCTCCCTCCAAAATGGTTGCCGGTGAACAGCTCAAGATTTTAAAGGAGATAATTCGATTTAAACGCGCATCGCCAGAAGCAGAAATCATTTGCGAAGATTTCAGTGAGGATGTGGTTTAGCACTCTCCTATTTTTAAAATATTTGTGATGCCCCTGCATCTGCGTAGTCTTCAGAATTGATGTTTCTAAGTTGTTGGTTACTTGCAGAGTGCGATTGTGAACCACTCATTCTTAATGGGGGTAACTCGAATATATTGTATGATAAATTTGTAAGAGATGCTTCCATGTTGCTTTACATCTGGAAAGGACTCATTCAAGATTTGAAGGCGATGTCATGTAGCTAAATTTGTTACAAGACAATGACTGGAGACTAAAATTCGATTTCTGTAGTCAAAGCACTACCAGTTCATCGAATTAGACTTCATCGAGTTTTTATTAGACAATGACTGGTATTTCTCTTCAACAACTTACAGAAGTTGACATTCGTTGTATCAGTGGCACAACGCCTGAATTAGACTTCATCGAGTTTTTATTAGCCAAAGCACTACCAGTTCATCTCTGAGAACAAATGACAGACGAGCACCTGAGATTTTGAAAGAGGTGATTCAATCTCAACGTGCACGTATCAGAGGCAGAAGTCGTAAACTGTGATCCTTAGCTGAAGATAATGATCTTTTACTCGTCTTATGAAGGCAGTATTTTGCTATGTTGTCTTATCTAGCTGCCAGATATCATGCTGTTCTTTTCTCAACTATTGTGCGTTGTCGAAGTATTTACTATGAAGATGATATCGCGACAGGCCAAAGAGCAATGTCTTGCTCATTTATTATTTTTATGTTGATGATTGCATAATGTTGGATGTAATCTGGCTTCTTCTACAGAATTCTTCTTTTGTGATTAAAGAACTTCCTTCAGGTCCGTCATCTTCCAACCCGTCTAGCACAAAATATACCCATTTGTGTGTGTTACCATTGCGAAATGCTGTGACCATTGAGTTGGTTTTCAAGCCAATGGAGACCTGAATTGGGAAACCTTAACCAGCCTCTGTTCAATGATACTTTCAGCCAATTATCTCCGAACAATCTTTTTTCTTCTACGAAAATAAAGTCTCCATGAATATACGTTAACGTTAAAGTTCTAGTCCATTAACACCAATAACTAAAACTTCCTCTTCATGTCTGGTTAACCTGACTTTCTTTAGGTAAGCCACATGTCTATCATACACATAAAGGAGACGACACTTCACTTATCTCAACCATCAATGACATGTCGTTTCTGATCACGACATCCAGAAAAGTATTTGGAATAATGATAAGCAGTTAAAATTTAAAATAATTTTTACTTAAAAATATATTAAAATAATATATTATTATTATTATTATTAACATCAAAACAATATAAAAAAAAATTAAAACTTTTTTTTCAAATTTTTAAGAAATTAGTTCCAGCCGTGTTCGAATCATTAATAACACACTCTACGTGCGGTGCGTCCCTCCAAAAGTAAAGTGATTGTTTTCTAGTCCTTGTATCCTAAACGATATTGTGACTTAGTCCTTCATTGTTTTGAAAATATAATTTCAGGGCTTCAATTGCTAGCCTCTGTCATTTCCCTACAAGTAGGATAGCGCTCCTTCACCATTGTCATTTCCCCAAAAGTATAATTTTAGACATGTTAACAAGACAACGGTTAACGAGGATTAACCTATAAGTTAATTAACGTGAAGGACTAGTTAATATACTCGTTTTAAAATAGAGGGATTAAAGAATAATTTACTAAAAATAAAGCGTAAGAAATGGCACGACCACTCACCGGAACCAAAACAACAACACAAGGAAAGACAGCCATTCTTCCCTCGAACTCGAAGTCTCAACCACCACTTCAGCACTCTTATAGTTCTTATTTATGTAAGTAAATCTTTACTCTTACTTTTTACCCCCCTTTAACCTCATCTTCTTATCCTTCTGCACTGACTCTGAGTTTTGTGCTCTCTCTAACCTTTGTTGCATGAATCATTTTGGATCTCTTCTGTCACGAGTTTGTTTTTGCTAAATCTTTTTTCAATCATCATAATTGACACTCATTGGTCTAATTTGCTCAATTTTATAATTGAAATAGATTGCTGATGATAAGATTGATTGTGGTTCGTTGCCTGACCCAGTTGTCAAATTTGGTTTCCTTTTTTCTTGAGAATTTGTTCTTTTTCCGTTTGCCCTTTTGTGTTTGGTTGCGAAGGAAACAGAAGGGAAATTGTTTTTTTTTTTTTAATCACGTCAATTACCAGTCCATTTATAGGCTCAGTTAGTGGTGGGTTTCATTTTTGTGGAGTCCCAAATGACGAAAGTTTCTATCTTGAATCGGTGCCATTTCTTTTTAGTTTTTATCCAATTTGAGGGAAAGATCATGACTTTCTTTAACTTTCTTTTATTTTTTTAATGTTTGGTTGTTACATCCGTTTGATTATAAGAGTTGGGCTTGCATTGTTTTGTTTGTTCTTTAAGCTGATAGGTGCAAATGGGAGATGTTGAGGATCCGGATCTGATAAGTGATCTGCCTCAGAGCATTCTGGAAAGCATCCTCACTCGATTACCAATAAGAGATGCTGTGAGAACAAGCATCTTGTCAAGTAAATGGAGGTATCGATGGACTACACTTACTTACCTTGTTTTCGATGACAAATGTATCAGGATGTGCAGTGATAGACCAGTGGTTGAGAACTGCATGGTCAACTTCATCACTCGGGCACTCTTTCTTCACCAAGGACCTATTCACAAGTTCCAGCTCTCTACTTCATATTTGCAATGCTGCCCGGATATTGATCAGTGGATACTTTTCCTCTCAAGGAGTGATATTAAAGAGTTGGTGCTTGAATTAGGAGAAGGCGAGTGGTTTAGGGTGCCATCATGTCTTTTCAATTGTAAAAAGTTGACCTGTTTGGAGCTTTTCCGATGTGAATTTGATCCACCTCCTACTTTTAAAGGATTCTTGTGTTTGAGGAGCCTTAGTCTTCATCAAGTTTTGGTTGCTCCTGAGGCAATTGAAAGTCTGATTTCCGGTTGCCCACTTCTGGAAAGTCTTGCATTGTCTTATTTTGATAGCTTAGCTCTTAATATCTGTGCTCCAAATCTCAAGTACCTGTGCTTGGAAGGTGAATTTACTGATATTTGTCTTGAAAATACCCCACTTTTAGTTGCCATGTCTGTTGCTATGTATATGAATGACGAAATGGCTGAATGCTTTGAGCAAAGTTCAAAGTGCAATTTTATCAAGTTTCTTGGGGGTGTACCTCGTCTTGAGAGGCTTGCTGGGCACATCTACTTCACAAAGGTAACACCGTGTCATATTCTTATTTGGTGCATGAATTTACAATGTAGTTTGTCTTTTCTCCTATGTTTTGGTAAATGAACCATGAGGGATCTAGATTATAAAGTGCAAAATTATGTCCTTATGTAACTCTTATTGTCATCCTTTTTTTCCTTTTTCCTTAATTTGATTCTGTTCTTTTGGTGTTAGTATTTGAGCATAGGTGATTATCCAGGAAGTCTTGCTATTACATACAGCCACCTAAAAATAATTGAATTGTATCAAGTTAGTTTTGAAGATATGAAAGAGATACGTGTTGTTCTTCGCTTGATCATGAACTCTCCTAATTTGAAGGAACTTCGGATCTCGGTAAGTTTTGTTGCACATGTTGGGATCTTCTTTTGTGATTTTTGGTGAAATTATAATATACTTGCGCATTGCATTTTACATTAATTCACTCAAGACTGGTGCAAACGTTTTGTTTTTTCATCTATGGTTTTTATGTAGGGCTCATCAACCGCTGTGGCTTCTGTAGAAGCACCGAATTTGGAATTTTGGGCGAAAGAGTGCCCTAAAGATTGCACATTTAAACAACTTAAAGTTGTAAAGATGACAGATATGTCTGGTGTGCCACATGAAATGGAATTTATGAAATTTTTGCTTGCGAATTCCCCAGTGCTTGAGACAATGTCAATCACACCTTGTGTATATGTCATGGATGGGAGATTGAATATGCTGATTCAGTTGGTCAGGTTTCGAAGGGCTTCTGCTGAAGCTGAAATTATATTTACCCGATGAAACGCTGTGTATTCCATGAAAAGCTGCTTTTCTTGTGGATATTTGTGAAATAATAACATCATTCAAGTGTACAAGAATACGGGGTGCACAAAATCTTGTTGGGTCTTTTATCTTGCGCCTTCATGGGTGCTGCATAATAAACTTTGATTTCTCGAGCTCAAAGAAGAGTGAAGAATGATAGAGATTCATGTCCTTATCTTTTCTTTTTATGAAGTACTTGATAAAAACTGACTTCTGTTTTTTGGGATTTCTTATAAATGTTTCAGGAATATGCTTTGCATGGTAATGGTATTGGTACCCTCCTCACATGTTATTTACCATTCAGAAACTTTGTTTATTCTCTGATCCTCTACATCACTTGAGTTCTTATAATTCAATTCAATTGGCTATGTCCATCATTGGAAGTGCTCATCTTTGAATTTTGATGCCAAGAAATTTCCTGTAGCTGAAGTGGGGGCTGGCCCCGCAACCGTTTCATGAAAGATCACCCTGCGAGACAAACTGTCTTTCTAGCCACCCGTCGGACCATGAATTTCATCCCCGTAAACTATTAACTTTCAGAAGCAATCATAATTCTCATGTACTGACCTGGATAAATCTCTCTTCTGAGCTCGAAGGGTAATATTTTAGTTCAGGAGGAACAAACTTTATTCGAAGGTTATCATTTAATTGAACCCCAGCAAAACACAGCCAAAAAAATCTTCACTCGACCAGCAAGACAAAAAAAACATAAAACCCTCAACTATGTCATTTTTACAGATCACGGTTCTGTACAGTCAGAAATTTTAACACAGCTTGAGAGCTCCAATACGTGGTAAATATACACGAAGCTTGTTTTCACACACTGTATCGCATCCTTTTGAAAGTTCGTAAACGCTATCTGTTTGAAAATCATGTCACCTGGGTCCAGAGAGCTCCATTGCTTGGACAAGCAACGATGAATCATCAGTCAGGTCAGAATATCTTTCCGAAGAGGAGAACTCGATGGTTCTCGTTCTAGTTGCTTCAGCTCTCTGAGAAGCTTCCCATTTTTCGGCAAGCCCATCTCCTTCTAACATCCGAACCACTTCTGACATTTTAGGTCTATGACTTGGAAGGTTTTGGGTACATAATAGAGCTACTTGAACTGTTTCATCAAGCTCAATTGGATCGTAGTTGTTTTTCAGATCCTTGTCAACTAACAACTCGAGCTTCTTTTCCTGATGAATCTTCTTCACCTGTAATTAAGATCATAATTTTAGTGATGGTTGAGAAATGGGACTTGGATTTGTCCGAACTGTATCTAAAAAGTAAAGCGTGTTTGTTTAGCTTACCCAGTCAAGCAATGCTCCTTTCTGGTTTGTTGACTTCCCAAATTCCAGAGCTCTTAAGCCAGATATCAATTCTAGCAAAAGTATTCCAAATCCAAAAACATCTGTTTTCTCAGACGACTGGCCTGTTGATAGATACTCAGGGGCTATGTGCCCCACAGTGCCCCTCACAGCTGTTGTCACATGCGAGTCCTGGTGATCCAACAGCTTTGCCAACCCAAAGTCTCCTACAACAGCCTCACAATAATCATCAAGTAATATATTTGCAGCCTTCACATCCCTGTGAATTATCTTGGGATCACATTGCTCGTGCAAGTATAATAAACCTCTTCCTGCTCCTAAGGCAACTCTTTTCCTTGTACCCCAATCCAGGACAGGTTTCGCTGCAAGATAAATGATAGGCACAATGTTTACATCATGATTAAAGAATGGTCAATTATATTTCGGTGACTCACAAGTTGTAGGGCTATCTTGATGGATGCATTACCCTTAAGACGAGTAGCAACGCTCCCATTGGACATGTAAGGATAAACCAATAGCCTTTCAGTTGTTGTCATGCATAATCCATAGAGACGAAGGAGATTTCGATGCACTGCTAGGCTGATCATCTCAACTTCAGTCTGGAATTGGATCTCACCGCCTGTGGCATTTCCATCTTTAAGCCTTTTCACTGCTACAACAGTTCCATCTTGGAGATGCCCTTTGTAGACATTCCCAAAACCACCTTTTCCTATCAAGTTCTTGCTGCTGAAGTTGCTTGTTGCAATCTGAAGTTCTTTGAATTGAAACCTCCTCAAGTTTCCTAGGTTGAGTTCTTCATGATGCTGTTCTGGTATTTTTGGAAAGAGAAAAATGTTAAAAAACACGTATCTGTTGCTAACAACCGCTTAATTTTGCTAATGCTTTATAATTTTCAAGTCAATTTACGCCTTACTAACCATTAATATCAAAGAATATTTGCTGGTTGTGTCTTTGTCTCCACCAAAGAATGAAGCCAAATCCAAGAACCAACAGGCAGATGCAGCCTAGGCTTGAACCAAAGGCCAGGGCAATTTTGTGGCTCTTGCTATTTCCAGAAGGCTGAGAATCTTAAGAAACAAAGAAAGACTTTTGAGAATGATTTAAAGATGAGATAATTTACAGAGAATAATATAGAAATTAAGATTTGTAATTCGAAACACAAAATGAAAGTAACACAATCTCAAAAGTATTTTATAGCCTACAAAGGATAAAAAAAATCACGAGCTTCAAATTAAAGTCAAAAGCAAAATAATTGCAAAAAAAAAAAAAAAGCAAAAGGGAAGCACAACACCAACTTTTAGAACGGAATAAATTCAAACTTGGAATTAAGTAGGTAACTTTGCAACAGGCGGGAAAGACAATTACTTTGTGAATTATGCACAGCCAAAGATTGAGGAACTGGTGTGGTTCCAGCACAGCCTTGCTCAGTTCCGCATATCAGAGTATTTCCTACAATGCTATGTCAATAAAAAAAGCAACATCAACTAATTAATTTATGGAAAAGAGATTATAGTTTTTTTTTTCTGTTTTCATGAGGGAAAAATGAAATATAGCAGGACAAATAGGTTTTAGGATTGACGTACTTGAATGTTTTAGCATGAACAGGTGGTACAGGAGTATTCAAATTATTGTAAGACAAGTCCCTGAAACATTGAACAAAATTCACGCAAATCATATGGATTTTAATAAGATAAAATTATAGATAACAATAGCACAAGGATAAGGGTCTGAAGAGAATTACAGAAAGGTAAGTTGAGTCATGTTAGCCAAAGAGGCAGGAATTGCTCCATTAAGACTGTTATTGTTCAGTCTCCTGATCCAAATTCCACTTTGTCAGAATCAGACTCTTAAGAAACTTTTAAAAATAATCACCGCCTGATTTTAAAATTGTTATGAAAGAACAGAAATAAATATTGGTGTCTATGTACACTTTTTACTTACAGGTAATGGAGGCTATTAAGATTAGAGAGATTACTAGGAATTTGACCACTGAAGTTGTTACTGGAAAGATCAATTGTTTTAAGCTTTGGGAGCTTGCCAAGCTCAGCGGGTATATGTCCTGAAATATTGTTATCCTGTAGAAGCCTGCAAAACACCATATTGTCAAAGTTTTTAAACAAAAAAAATGAAAGTATAAAATCACACTTCCTGAATATTAACTGAATACTAACAGAGACTGGAGATTTGTCAAGTTTCCAATGGATGGTGAAAGAGTGCCAGATAAACTTTGGCTTGGAGCTCCTCTGCAACAAAACCACTTTTTAACTACAAATGATTTTTCATACTTTAACTCTCATTAAATGGGGTGCTTGCTTTCAAATTATTTGCTTGTGTATTCAGCTTCTCTGAGTGTCTTGGTTAGTCATTAATTTAGTATTACTTACAGTGTAGTGACAAAACCATCAGTAGAACAAGTAACCATGATCCAGCTGCATGGATCCACAGAATGTTCATCCCATTTAAGAACATCATGAGGATCGTGCAATGAAGCTTTAATGCCCATCAAAGCCTCCACTGAGAGGAGAAAAATAACATAAAAGAAAAGGTAGAGATTACTTCAAGCTCTTAACTTTTCAAAAAAATTTAAAAGACATGTTTAATTCTCCATTACTTCAAGCTCTTAGCAAAACTCCTGTTACCTTCAAAGTTAACACCTGTAGCTGTTAGCTCTCCATACGCAGTATTCCATAAGCAGATTAACAAACCCACACAACAGAAAAGAGCATTCTTCTTCCTTGCTACCATTGAATCAAAGGTTGCTAATTACCAAAACCAGCTTCTGGGAGGCTATTATAGGGCTGGCTGTTAGATTCAACAAAAACAGTATTGAAGTAGTCTTTGTTTTGTCTTGGTATTGCATACGAACCAGGCACTAGTACTACAACTGCTCATGCTGTCCTATAATTGCAGTATCTCACACCTTGTCTCTGAGAGACAAAGAGTCAAGAAAACCAGAGGTTTTGGTAAGACTAAGACTCTAAAAGTAAAAGAGGAGTAACATGCCTGCCACTGGTTCAGCAAAGTATAAGAAAAGAATATAAAGGCAACAAGCTGCGCTAACCATGTCTAGATAATATCATTGATAATTAATTTCTCTCTTCTATTTTATAAAAATTGTGGAAAAAGCAAGTGAAGTGTTAACTGTTAAGCATTGTAACATCTTATAATTAGAACATATTAGTGATAAGTGACAATGAAAGTGGACAAAGTGTTGGGATTTGCTTTGGTTTGCTAAGCTTCTACTGTGTGACCTGTGGGAATCCAACATTCCCTCAAGTACTTGGCCATTTTCTTAAAATATTAAGGTATCAAAATCCCACTCCTCTTCTCTTACCTTTGCTTTAATTATTATAAGAGAAAAAATTACAGTCTCGAGGGGATTGAACTTAGAGATTTGTGATGTAGTGATTTGCCCCTCGCGAGATCTTTGTTGCGTGAATTATTCCTCACATTTGCTTTTCTTTCCTTTCATTTTTTTTTACTTCGAATTACCCTACTACCCCAGTTGGGTTTTGCTTTATTGATTCTAATACAATCACTTTGTCTCCACGGTCCCTATAAATTATCCCAAAAGCAGCCAACTTTTTAAAAAGCAAAAGCTGCCCCCCTCTGTTTTCCCCTACAAATTAATGTATTTAGATACTAGTGGTAGCGTCCCACAGAACTAGTATCCCTTGTGCATTCACTGCCATCTGATAAAGAACAGAGGGTGATGCTTTTCCGTGGTCAAAGGTTGCACTTTAAATTGTTTTTTAAAATACATTTAGATTTTTTAAATATATATAAATATATCAAATTTATGTTTTGTATATATCTTTGTATAAAAACCATTGAAAAATAATGGATAAAATGTGTTTTTGCAATAATAATAATAATTACACCACGTTATCAAACACAAAATTGAAGTTGGGGTCCCGTTACATACAAAATACTTACATGTTATGATGGATAGGCCTAGCGTAGATGGATGCACGTGCATTTCAGACCCAATAATGGCTGTTGACTTGATGTTCAAACATATTTCATGATCATCATCATTGAATGGAAGGAGTATATCCTTATTGAATGTTAATGATCCGACATAAGGGTTTCAATTAATTAATTAATTAAATGGTTAGGAGTTGGTATAGACATTAACTTCAAATGCAAGTTAGGTCTTGATAGAGACGATAACTTCAAATTAAATCCTAGTTCCCATCTGTCATGGCTCTTGGCTAGTGGATATGCATGATTTCCCAGGGTCAGAAGCAAGCAGCATTTGACAGACTTACCATAAATGTCTCTCAACTCAACTGGGGCAACTCTTGTTTCTGGCTCTTAATTAATAGCCTCCTTACACAGGTTGACTTTAGATCTCTGCAACACAAAATGGTAGCTAAAGCGTGGCTGTTTCTTTCTTTTTTGGTCAATATTTATAGCCAATTGGAGGAACTTGAGAGAAATATGAGCATCTATGAAGGTGGAGAAGAGTATCTGTATATAAGCCACCGAAAAAAAAAAAGATATATATTCTGCTAAGATATTAGGCAGGAACTTTGTAACTTTATTTGGTGGTGAATCTGGTGATTGATAAAGGATTTAAGACCAACAATCTCTCTGAAAGAAAGTTGGATACTGTTACGAAGAAAAAATAGTTGGATGCTAGTTCCATGCACCACCTTTAAAATTCCTGAAAATTACATTCCAACTACTGAGATGTTCCTGTGAGGTAGGATTCAGATTAGGAAGTAAGGGTCCCATATTGCCTACTTAGAAAAGTACGCTATCTCTCTTGTAACTGGGACAGTGCACGCTAAAAAAAAACATAAAATTATAGGAGAGCAAGGGTGCAGTAGGACCAATGCCAGTGGATTTGCCCTTGGATGAACACTAGGAGTGAATTATTAAGGAGCAAATGCACATTGTATATGCTGTCCTTCCCTACGCTCTCAGCAACCAATTAAAATCCCATTTAATGGATCCTCTTCTCTTTTTTTACTTTCAAATTTTGGCAGAGATTTGATGTCTTTTCAATCAACTCAATCCCTGCTTCGCGTAGGCTCCACCACCTTGAATGTAAGTATTTAACCAACCCCCTTCGACATGGCTAAACTTACCGATCAATACCAAAGGAAGTCGGCAATGGCAGCCGAGGGCATGGGGTCAAAGGAGGAGTCAAAGCGGGTGGGGTTATAAAGAGGAGTTGAGTGATAAACTAAATGAAGATATGCACTATGGACATCCCACAAATGAGTAGGAAATAATTGCTCTGTTTACCTCTTGGAAGAAGAGAGAGGGCACCATTATTCCTTCCAAGCAAACGACATGTTCCATTTCACATGACTCTGGATCATCAAAATTAAAAAGGAAACATTATAAAGCATCCAAAATAGTTGACACTCTCTAACCCCATCTTGTACCCCAATTACCTCAGCACATATCATCCATCACCCACTTAGGTTTTGTACCAAATATACATGATCTCTCACGGGCCTACTACTCTGCCATGTGCTCCTTCATAGCTTTTAGCTTCAAGACGATGCATTCCAGGGGAAACCGAAAATGCGAGCGTGTTTGGTAGTGTGGTTGCGGTTGCTTTTTAAATACCTTTTCGTGCTGAAATACATGTCAATGATGTTTTTTTATTTTTTAAAAATTATTTTTGACATCAGCACATCAAAACGATCCAAAAAGTATAAACCGCACTCAATTTTAGCAAAAAAAAAATTAAAATTTGACGAAACGCAATTACAAACGCAACAAACACTGCCTAAAAGAATGCTCTTTTCCGTGTCATCTATGGAATGGCTAAAGCATGCCCTTGTACGTGATTATCTAAATAAGCTTTTCAACGGGGGAAATTAGAAAAGGGGAAAAAAAATAAAGAGTGACATTAGGATTATAGGATAGTGCTGGAGAAGCTTACAAAACTGTATCCAGCAATAAATGCATTTCCTTTATTGAGGCAAAAAGGAAAAGGGCTCTGCTTCGATAATTATATACGTTTGCTATATTCTCCATTTTCTACTTTCAGAAACTAAATTTGAAAACGAAACTAGGAAACTTGTTTGTTTTTTGTTTTTCAGATTTCAAAAAACAACAAGTTGTCAAGATTTATCAAAGTCAAACGAAGTGATTTTCAAAAATTGTGATCATTGCTCTTTTTCAATAAAAATGTTCAAAACAATCGTGTTTTCTTGTCTATGTTATGACAAAAAAAGAAAACCGAGTAAATGATACCACACGTATCCGTCTGAATTCTGAAACAATAACCCTGGCATTGCAGCACAAACGATTTTGACCGAATTAGCAGCCAAGAGGTGCGTGTCTTCGATTATCAGTAAGGCTCCCTCTGTAAAAAGGCCAACGCAGAATAAATTCTGTTTCAGAAGTGGGCTCTCTTGAAAGCTTCGGATACCTCACACGCAAGCCATACTTTTTCTTTCCTTTTGTGGTGCATCCATAGCCTATACTTTCTCCCTAAATTCGTGATACCACCCAATAAAAAGAGAGGTGAGGAAAGCAACCGTCACCTGCTCATCTCTCTTTCCCTCCCTCGTCTCACTGGCCGTATTTGGAATGTGATTAGTACCATATCCAGCCATGAGAAAAGTTGAAAGTAGTTCAGGTGTATAGAAGCTCATACGGAGCCACATGGTCTGAAAGCAAATAGGCCCTGAGCTTTTTTGTTGAATGATCTTGGTCCCATGAAGAGAGAGACCCGCAAGCACCAATCAGGCAATTACCCTGTTTAAGTCTAAAAACAAGTTTCTTTACTCATTTTGTCTTCAATCAGTAATTAAACGAGAGAATCTAACAGTATTTAAGATTTTCCTATCTTAAGAATTTGTTAGGGGGTGTCTTAATCGGTCACTAAAGCAGGATCTTATCTTGTTAAGGTGAAGATCACAGTTCAAATCTGTCTTTGTAGCGTCCTTGTTAATGATGGGATTTTTTAGAAGCATTACAAAAAGCATAGTGGAGCCAACAATTAATGCCAAGACAAAAAATCATGCAGCTACCACTGCAGCAACCCTTTGCTTGCATACATCAGACAGCAATAACAAAGTGAGGCTTAGCTTGTGATTATTGATCCAATAAATTTAAGAAAAAACGTAGAGAAACCATGGTCATCAGCAAGGAAAACATTGAACTGGTAAGTATGGCAGAAAATGGCTTTAGGGTATACATTATCTTGAAGTCTAATATTGGAGAGATCCTAGACTTGGTGATGCTTATGAGATAATAAATTTACAGCCCTGATTTGGATTCCCAACAAGAGCATGTGTATCCATAAATCAAACTAAGAAGTTCCCAAAATCCAACCTCGCAGGAGAGCAAATGGCACTGGGTAGTAACGTTGTTCAAGCAAGGCGCTACAAGAACAAAAGTATACGTTTATGATCGTTACCTATTAGCTCATTTTCACACTTTCGGCTCTCCTCCTTTGAAAGAAAAGTTGAAAAGACCTGTGAGAAAATCGATACAAGACAAGGGCAAAAAAAGAGCAACTTTGAGCGGCTCGTGATGCCCTAAGATAGGCACATTTAGAACCAACTTTAGAAGGAATTTTCAGCACATCATGTTGGAATAAACTTTCCAAAATTATTATTCCTTTTCGTGCAAAGTTCTTTGAACCTAGATCCATCTCACGCGTCTCAATCTCACCCCTTTCACAAGCTGCTAGAACCCAGTGTCTTTAGACGGGGATTTGATTTCCAAAACTGTGAGAGGTCAATTTTTGTTTTCAAGGACGCAAATGGTCAGATATTACTACACGAGCATACATATCATTGGACTGATCACTGAATTTTGGTATCATGTCCAAAAATGTCGAATCTAAAGTTTTTGCCAATATCCTGAGAGGAAACATTTCACCCCCGTGATATCTTCAGGCATGGCCCAATCATCTGCAATTAACCACGTAGACCCAAAGCGGGAGGAGATTGAACATTTTCTGTGGGATTTCAAGTACATTTTAGCTTCCTTATTGCACTATCTCTCATGCTCAGTACCTACAGGACTCGTCACTTTGGCAAATTTTGCAACAGCAAGCATGAATGTTACCTCATAAGTCATATCTGTTGAAATTCCTAAACCTACATACAAAGCCATCCAACCATACACACAGCTGTGCTTGTGAGTGCGTTCTAACTGCGTTTCAGTTTTTCATCATCACGTACCGTATGCTCAATGAAGCTTAGGGCATATATTGGAGAGCCCAAAACAGAGCCAGAAGAAAAAAGAAAAAAAAAACAAACAATTTAGCTTTTTCTCCTGATAGCCGGCCAAATGAAAAGCCAAAATCCTCTCTATGAAAAAAAAACAATTTCAACTCCACAATTTCTCTCAATGACTTTTCTCAAAAAAAGCTAGAAGAAGTATTGATATATATTATATATTAAAATATAAATAAAATGTTAAAATAGCTTTTTTTCTATTGAAGTGCGCATGAGAAATAAAATTATATTTATACTATTGAAAAGCTATATATATATCAATAATTTTTAAATTTTCAAAATGGTTCTTTTTACATTGGAGATGCTATTAGGAATGGTGTTTAATAATATCAAGCATTTCAAGAGCAAAGTAGTCGGTCAGCTTAAAGGCATTATACTCCATATAAACAAAAAAAGAAGAAGAAAAAGCAGCAATAGATCCTCATTTCAGTGGCAAGTACATAAGATTGAAGCAGAGCCTACTCATAGCTTTAATTAGCTAGGTTGTATTTATTTTTGGTATTTGTTTTTGTAATCTAACCTGGTTTTAAAAAAATTTAATTTTTTTTGTTTTAATTTTTTATATATTTTTATATGTTGATATAAAAAATAAATTTTAAAAAATAAAAAATATATTAGTTTAATGTATTTTTTAAAAATATATATTTTAAAAATAATCTATATAGCAATCTCAAACATGCTATTAATTAACTAATAAAACGGACCAAAGCTGCGTTTTTCTTTCAAAAAAGTTGAGATACATCCGAAACAACTTGATCATGATCTGCCTTCATTTTTTCTTGATCCTCCTTGCCCAGTTCCCCCTTGGTAGGCTCGGTCAACCCTAGCACACGGCATGGAGGCCTTTTGGTGGCTCCAGCACTAGCAAGATCCTGAAAAACCAATGTCAGAAAAAGAAGATAGAAATTGCAGACCAAGATTAATTTTTTTTTTTTGGATTTGAGGAAACCCACCCCCTGAAAAGCGTATTTTGTGGGTCCAGGTGAGCGAGTAAAACCCTGGCTGTCCCAGGCTCTTACAAGAAGTGCACGCCCTGACTCGAACTTGAAATCTGCTGTGCAGTCTCAAATTCTTTACCATCACGCTAATGCTAAGCACAAAGCGAGGATTCTTCCACTTCAATAAGCATCTTGAAGAGTTCCACATCCATGAATTTACTAGCACGATACAAGAATATTGAAGGGTCACGGAGAGAAGTAAACCTCTCGAATAATTTGGGAGGCTTGGGCTCGAACATGATGAAGGTTGGAATTGATTCACACACATTATGATATTGGCTGGTCACAAAAAAATCCAGATATATAGTTAAATCTTTGACGGTAATTGAGCAGTCCAAACAAGAACAGCAAATAATACATAGCTGTAATTATGATTCAAAATGAAAAACAAAAACTACAAATAAACCACAAAATAAAATACAACTATTACGACAGCAAAATTATCTATGTTTTTGTCTAAAATGAAAACGAAAAGAAGAAATAAACTTGCTGAATAGTTGGGTAGTTTGGCATGCATTTATTTTACCTATGACAAATAATCCATCAAATGTACATTACTAAAAAATTATAATAATTATTATTTTTATTATTATATTACCTTGAGTTAGTCATTTTGCCCGTGATCCCAGTATAATTTTAAATTGATTTTCGAGTTAGGTTTTAATTAAAATTATAATAATAATAATTTTAATTATTGTGTTGATCCGAGTCAATGATCAATCCGATTCAAAACTTTAAGTCTTATCCCGAGTCAATTTCTAAACAAGTTTTAAAATTATAATAATTATTATTTTTATCTTTATATTAACCTTAATCAACTCGAATCAATACTTTTACCGAAAATTTAACAAGTTTATCCTACTTTTTTATAGGATAAAAATCTCTTCACTAAAACATACTTAAACAATTTAAAATTTTATTTATGTACATTATCCAAAAATATATAAACAGTTTAAAAAAAAAATTATAATGTTTAGACGTCCATCTTTATATCAAACATTAGCTTAGTGTCCAAGGCTTCTCAGCTAATTCAATGCCTAACAACAGCCATGATCATCGGGAAAAACAAAGGCTAGCTGATCCGCTGTATAATCATGGAGAAGGAGAAAACGATTCAAAGGGAAAGGTTTGGTGCGGTTGAGGATGGCAAGGTTGCTTTATCTTTCAACCTTATGGAGACCTCTTAACCTTCGTATCTATCTTTATATATTTTCATTAAAGATAATTTTTAGTTCTTCATAGCTACCATCATTAATTAATTAAAGCTGAAGAAATCCATATGGTTTTTTTCGTGGTCAGTTTTCATGAAATAAAATATATATTGATAAAATTAATTAGGATAGAATTGAACAAACAAATCAACTAAATAACACCTCTAAAATCCTAGCAATAATATATTAGTTATATGCCTTTTAATTTCTTGAACCTTATCTACCTATCATCCCCATAGGCCATAGCCACGAAAGTTGAAGACCAAATCCTATCATCTGTCCTTATTTTATTATGCTACTCAACCTCAATTTTACCTCAAAACAAAAAACATGGAGATTTCCTCGTCGTCATCTCTATATATCTCCCTCTTTGTGTTTTTTAAAGCCTTCTTCAACCTCTTATTTCCTTCCAAAACTCACATCCTCCTTTTCTATTAGTAGCAATATCTTATGGCTCTCCAAATCCTTCTCTGGTGTCGAGCTCACCATTCGTTCTCTCACCCGAAAGCTCGGTACATGGTGACCCTCCATATCTTTACTCGCCCAGCTACCTTTATTTTCGGACGCTCCCTGGCTTACCCAAGCCTTGATCCTGGACGATGTTGATTTTGGTAACCGCCAACATGTTCTCGCTGCTGGCTGAGTGAGTGCCTCGTAGCAATCAAATATAATATAAATTACAAAGTCCTTGTAACATCAACCGAACAAGTTTTGATTTTGTCTTTACGCACTACCTTTTTCTAGACACCATGATTGCACACGGGAAAAAAAAAACAAAAAAACAAAACAAGAGGAAGCAACAGTTGTAGGGTGCTGAGAGAGAAGGATGAATTATTTTTGAAATAATATTTTTTATTTGAAATTCTAATAATAAAGTAAATGATTTATTTATTTTTTATGATTTGAATTTCAAAAAAAAAATAAATTAATATTCTAAAAACATATCAAACACCATAATTATTTAATCCTTAAAATTAAATTTAATTTTCAAGGGAAAAAAAGCTATACCCCACAGTTTTTTAAACTAAGATAGTAAATTAATTGACACAAGTTATTTTTTATTTTTTTTATTTTTTTAATATTAAATTGATTGGGAACTTTATAATTTTATTTTATTTTATATAAGGTTGATAGACTCAAAGTTGTTTTTATCCATTTTATAATTGAATTTTCCATTATATCCCTTTATAAACGCTTCCATTTGAATAAATGAAAGCACACTTCCACGAAATACAATTGCCATTCCAAAAAACACAATTATCAGCTAGCTGAAAACTTCAAGGGAAAAATAGCAATGATCAGAAAATCTTTCAAATCCAATACCAGAAAACCGGTCGAACAGAATAACATAATTAGTCAGGATACAAGCTCCAGACTCTTATTTGAAGACAATGATTAAAACCAAGACAGCGCACTGGCAATATCCTTGCCTATGACTACCAAGAGCTGCTGAGAGTTTTTTTTATTAAAAAAAAAAAAAAAACAGAATAATTCCTACAATGGCAGTCCTCGGGGTATGCCTGCGAAGCAAATTTTTCTATTCAATTCATAGACGGACAACAAGGAAATACTTAAACATGGAACTAATAATCTTCTTCCTCTTTCCAGCAGCATTTAAGGATTGATCTAGGAGAATCAGCATTCCCAGACCTAACAAACTTCTGGTAGATAATGGAACCACCCATACCAAGCTCTCCATGGCTCCTCTCTCCACGACAGTATCCCTTGACATCCAGGGAACAAATCCGCTCAAGTTGTTCTCCAGCAACATCAGCATGCACAGCAATGGAGAATTCGGCTGCTTGGAAACAAGCCAACACCCTATCAACTAACTGGTTAAGGCTCGCATCTTTCAGATCATATCCTGCAGCTTCAAAGCTTGCATAACTGAAACCATCTTCCGGAGTAACATGGATGGTAGAGATTGCAGCTCCTTCAATTGAATTCATGGAATAACCACAGGGTTCGAACTCAAAATCACATATATCAGAGGCAGGTAGAATCTTTCTTATTCCAGAATCATCAGTCATTGCTGCTGCTGAAGATGATTGGGTTTTGTAAAACACAGAAGCCTTCTCCCTGTCCAAGCCAGTCATGCACATCTCAATAGTGTAAATAAGGTCACGAGAGATAGCCGAATCTGCAGATGCAGAGTAAACATGCCATTTCTGTGGTTTGTCCAGACCACCCATTATGTAAGCCTTGCTTCCCAAACCAAGCTTGCCGAAGTAGCCATCCAGGACAGCAATTTCTTCGGAGAAACTGCGATGAGGATAGGACTGAGCTCCAGGGAAATTGAAGCTCCCACGAGTATACCTCACAGATCTCACATTTAAAGAAAGGGTATCAGCCAACTTCAGGATAGCTGGGATTGAAAGGAGTAATTTTGTAGTCCCACAGGTCTTAATGATGATCTTGTAAGGATATACAAAGAGGCTAGACTCAGAGAGGACATAGGAGTCCACATAGTCATTTGATAGCGAAGCAACAATGGTGCACTCGGCCGGTCCAAGAATCTCATCCAACTGAGGCTTTGATAGAGATCGAAGGCCCTTCCCTTCAGGATCATCAAAGATGCCCGGCTCAAAATAAGTGATTTCTAGCCTCTTTTCATAGCCTTCAAATCCAATTGCAGAAACAGCCAGGTCCATATTGACCAACAGAAGTAATGACAGCAGCAGACTACTGGAGTTGCAATAACAAGTTCACAGTTGCAAATAACACAATCCAAAGGTGATCACAGTCGTAAGGCAATCACGGTCGCATAGAGAGAGACAAGAAAGAGGGAGAGACTGATTGAAGAAGACTAAAATACTAAATAATACAGCAATTGATGATGGACCACGTTATGTGGTCAAAAGGCCTTCTTAATGAATATCAGGATGGCTTGCGAGCGCACTGCAAAAGGAAAAGTGAGAAGCAAGAGATTAGCATTTTTTTCAATGATCTAAGAAATTCCCATGATACAAGCAAAATCATCGAGAACGCTTACGTTGGAGTAGGCAGCTGATCTGAACTTCTTGATTCCACCGTTGGGTCGAATGTCTTCGATGCTGTAACCAAGGGGAGCTTCGTAGAATAAGGTTTTACTACTACTGGACTTTTTCTTCCCGCCTTTTGACTCCATTAGATCATTCAGTCTTTCCTACACAA
>Ga0325411_1001787_pt1 | contig 24019 bp, 17 predicted proteins | sample PopdelMetagenome_13_FD_206181 | JGI IMG/M metagenome (GOLD analysis project Ga0325411, IMG submission 206181) | Populus deltoides microbial communities from Bellville, Georgia, United States - Xylem-PdIQD-R4 | ecosystem: Host-associated > Plants > Phyllosphere > Stem > Wood/Secondary xylem... | reverse complement strand
AACCAAGTGTCCTTGCAGATCTAGAGGATCTCACCATGCATATATAAAATACAATTTTTAATGTGTAAATTGGATTAGCAACGATGAGAAGTGCTGCTTGAAGTACCTTTAACTACGTACAATGACCGATATTATTAACCATTGTTCATTTGCCGTATAACAAAATAAAATACAAGCTGGGACTTAAAAAGCATGCATGGCGCCGGATGACAGTAAAATAACTAATAGAAACTTCACTCCTTACATAGAAAACATAATACTAATAGAATAAACATAATACTAATAGAATACCAGTAATAACCAGACAGAGAGTAAAATATCTATGAACTCTTCATGCGGAGTCAAGATATGGTTTGTGGTCATGCGTTGGTTTGAGAAGGGTGTCTCTAGCCTTTTTCAGCTTGTGAAGAGAGTCCCTCACGGTAATTCGCTGATCAGGAGATTCGACAGTGCAGGATAGCCCGACGCCAACGATAGCAATCAAGCATTCATGCTGTTTTTCAGGGCTCTCGAATTGAGCGCCATGGTGAAAATCTTTGATTGATAAGAGTAGCTCAGGGTCCACTACTTCTTCTATGTTGGCAGGGAAAGCTGACTTCACCCACTTGATTAGGCTTAAATCTCGAGAAAAGATTTCATGTGTTGGGCTCTTCCCGGTGAACAGCTCTAGCAGCACAACTCCATAGCTGTATACATCTCCCGAAGTTGTTGCTTTCAATCCTAAACCATATTCTGCGACGAAGACGTCCATGCATTTCAAATGCAATTAAATATAAATTAACGCATTTAATTTCAGATACAAGTAGGGAGTTGAACTAAAACCAAGGCTATGGCCATAAAATGCAGGGTTTTTCAAATAACAGTAAAAATAAAACACTTAATGGTCACGAAAAGCTCTCTGAATAGTGGTGGTGATCCGGACTCTCCCTTTTCCTCTCAGTGACATAGATTCAAATTAAGACATGCAAGCACACTCAAATAAATGGTAAACACATAAGCTCTCCAGACACAAGCAAAAAGAAAGGCGCATGAAAGCACACACGAGTGTTCAAATAACAATCTGAGATTCCAAGATCAAGTTAAATTGCTAACCTGGAGGAATGTATCCTACAGAGCCCCTGAGGCCACCTGTGCAACTTATTGACTGTTTATCAGCTCCTCTCTCTGCCAGCAATTTAGCCAAACCAAAGTCTCCCACCTTTGCAGTCATGTCTTTGTCAACAAGCACATTACTTGGTTTCAAATCACAGTGAACTACTGGAATTTCACAGTCATGGTGCAGGTAATCCACAGCACAAGCAACATCGATTGCCACATTTAACCTCTCCAAAATATTCAACAAGCCTCCATCTAATCGCCTTCTACTTCCCTTAATCCATTCTTCCAAGCTCCCATTATGCATGTACTCATAAACCAAAGCCACAAATTGTAAACCCCTATTATCCATACTTGAGCATGAGGTGATGAGTTTAATGAGATTCCGATGCCTTACATTCTTCAAAGCCTCGCACTCAGCCAAGAAACTTTTCCAGGATCCATACTTCTCGCTGTCAAGCACCTTAACTGCCACAACAGTCGTATCCCTAAGTTCACCTTTGTAAACTGACCCAAAACTGCCCTTCCCTATCAGATTTTCAGCGTCAAAACTCCCAGTTGCCTCACGAAGTTCTCCGTAAGAGATTGTGGGATGCTGCAGCTTAATTGAGTCTGACCTCGGCATAATTTCTTCTTTTCTTTTTCTTACGCACAGAAAAACTGCTATCACTGAGCATACTGCAACTGCGGCTATACCGGCAATGACAATATAAATTGCAGTGGATATTCTTTGACGATGTTGATTGTTCCAACAAGATAAATCCATGCAAAGCTTCGAATTCCCTTCCACATGAATTCTAGAAAGATTTCTAAAGGCTCCTTCCTTGGGAAGAAGTCCTTCAAGGTTGTTGAATGAGAGGTTCAACAAGAGAAGGGCCTGCAAGTTTTCAAGAGTTTTGGGTATTGTGCCTGATATTTGGTTCGAAGAGAGGTCAAGGATTTCCAAACCCTTCACATCTCCTAGAGTAGCCGGAATGGAACCAGAGAACATATTGTTGCCCATGAATAACTCCTCCAAACTCTTACAGCTTCCAATTGTATCTGGGATGCTTCCAGACAAATAATTGTGAGAAAAATCAACAGCTGCAACATTTTCGAGCCTCCGGATTTCTTGAGGCAAAGGACCTGTCAGCTGGTTACTGGACAGGTTCAGAGTTGCACTCAAACTGGAGAGATTGAAAACTTCTTTTGGTATGCTTCCGTTGAACCTGTTGCTGGATAGGTCCATGGACTGCAACTGCTGGAAATTAACAAAAGTTCTGGGCAGTCTTCCAACCAACTCGTTGGCAGACAGATCAATTTTATTGAGTTTTTGGAGGTTTCCAAGAGAGTCCGGAATTCTGCCCGATAGCTTATTTGCAGCCAAATGCAACTCCTGCAGATCTGTAAGCTCGCCAATTTCCGGTGGAATTTCACCAGAAACATGATTATAGCTTATATTTAGCAAAGCCAAGCTGCTAAGATGTCTGATTGAGGCAGGTATACTTCCATATATTTGATTCCCTCCCAAGTATAAACTTCGAAGAGATCTCGAGAGATTTCCAATGGATTCTGGAATAAGACCCTCCAGAAGATTGCCATCAATGGCAAGAAATTTCAGATAGCTACTGTTTGTGAAAGAAGAGAGAAAATCGAGACCCTCATCACCAGAACTTTTTATCTGATTGAAGCCAATATTGTACAACGTCAATTTGGGAAGATTTCTAAGTCGTGGTGGCACTGATCCACTGAAAAGATTGTGTGCCATACGGATGCTCTGCATGTTTGTAAGATTATGCAAAGACCATGGAATTGAACCATTAAATTTGTTTATGCAAAAATTGAAGCTTAAAAGATTTGGGAGTCTATCTCCAACATCTATTGGAATTTGACCTCGCAGTTGGTTTGAAGCAACAGCGAGGAAAACCAAAGAAGAAATGTTGTACAGGGATAGAGGAACATCGCCGGTGAGATTATTGATACTAAGGTCAAGATGTTTTAAGTTCTCAAGACGACCCAAATCGGCAGGGATCATTCCACCAAGATTATTGGTGACTAAATCTAGGGTGAGGAGAGAGGAAATGTTTGCAATGACGGGTGGAATCATACCCCAGAGCTTGTTTCCACCCAGCTTGAGGATTTCAAGGCTTTTCAGGTTGCTGAGTTCCTCAGGAATTGCTCCTGAGATCTCATTTTGCATCAAGTCCAGGATCTGGAGATTTAAGCAATTGGTTATGTTCAAAGGAATTGGGCCCTTGATGGTGTTAAAGCTCATATTAAGGACCTTCAAACGGAAAAGAGCACCAATTTGATCAGGAATAACTCCTGTAAATTGGTTCTCCTGTAGATGAAGAGAGCGAAGAAAGGATAGGTTTCCAATATGTGGGCTAATGGAACCTGTTAATCTAAGGCCAGACAAATCAAGGCCAATGACTCTTTGATGCACCTGGCTACAGTCAACACGAGTCCAGTTACAGGGGCTGGAGTTGTCGTTCCACGAGGAAAGAGTATTTGAAGGATCAACGATTACCTGAGATTTAAAAGAAAGTAGAGCTTCCTTGTCAGTGAAGAGACCCGGCACAGCAGCATCCAATACTTGAAGTGCATTTTGGGATGATAATATAAGAACTAAAACAGCAACACAACGAAAAAGCAATTTTGAAGCCATAACTTCCTGGTTTTTGAGGGCACTAAAAAGGAAGAAAACCATCTAAAAAAATGAAACTTGGACTCCCACGTAGAAAATTGTTGTTTGTTATGTGCTTCTTAGCAACCCACATTTGGTCCTATTTGTACTACACGATGGCTCTCTCCATGCATTCAATTGGATAGCGACAACACTGGATTTTCTTTGCAATTTAAGACTTTACTAAACAATCTGCGTAGGTCTTATTGACTTTCTCATCCCCTACAATCGTAGGGCTCTATTCTGTGTTGAACTTTGCGTTTATAATCTTGTCAAAAGTAAGATATCCCACTCTCTCCATTGCTGGGATATAGCAGTCTATTGGTAGCCTTCTAACACTACTGGCCAAATTGAGTTAAAGCGTAGAATGTTGTTACCGCCGATGCTTGAATTCCGGTGTGCTATTTTTCATTGTCAGGTAAGCATAAATTTCCTAGTGATGTCCTAATGGAAACTAAAACTGGTGGTCTCTTGATGCAGTCGAGAAGTGAATTAGGATTGTTTCCGGTCAGAACCCGTGAAGACCAACAATATTTATAACAAGTCCAAACTCTAAAATAACAATAATACTATAACTACAAGAAGACACCTAAAAGATTTATTTTTTAGACATTTATACCTAACTTATCACTAAAACCCATTATTAAAAAAAAAATACAAAATCCTACTAATACTGGTTAGCAAAGTAAAATTTTAAAAATTATTCTCTTTAAATAGAAAAGTATAAAAGCATATAAATACTAAATGCACAAATAAAATAAAAAAATTCTAAACTGAAACGGAATAAAAAAAAATAAAAATAACTAAAAAAATATTTATTTTATTAAAAAGGCTCTTTCATCAACCTTTCTAAGTTGAAAGGAAAATGTACTCGAGTTTAGATATTGGTCAGAAATTGTCCTTCATCATCACTAACTCATAATACATAATGTTTTCCAAGTAGAACTTCTTAATCAGAAATCATCCTTCATGATAAAACTTTCTTGATCAATAATTTAATAATTCTTTTATGTGCGGGCCCTCCATCATAAACACACTCCTTAATCATAAATATTACCCTTTTAATAAATGATGAATAATAAATAGTATGTAGATAAAAAATGTCTAAATAGATATTTGAATCCCTATGAATAAGATATAAATATCTAAGTAGATAAGTTATGAATATAATAATCGATTCTTGAGAATTCATTATCATCTCTAACTGATAATGATATATTAAAAAAATAATCAAGATAAATTTTTTTGATTTTTTTTCTAATTGATAAAAGTAAGAAATCAAGGAATTGATTAAATGAAGACAATCATAAAATTATTTTTATCATCTAATCAAAAGAGATGATCAGACATTTTGTATAATTTAATTTACTTTATTTTATTTTATTATATGTCTAGTTGTATGACTATATAAATTCTATATGAGTTGAATGTAAAATATATAATCAATTTATAGAATAATATCATTCTCTTCTATTCAAATTTTTCTTTCTTGGTACCAAAGCAAGTCAATCATATCTCGCTTTAAATATTAGCTTCATTAACTTCATTTTTTCAACGTACAACTTTTTGCCAATTGTCGAACAATTTAAAAATATTTTGTTTCTCAAGATCATATGGATGACCAAGTAACATAAAAAGATGGAGGTGCAAGATAATATAGTCTAGCAAGAGAGTTGGGATGTTGTATAAAAAGAAAGACATAACAAGCAAAGAGAGTTGGGATGTTGTATAAAAAGAAAGACATAACAAGCAAAGAGAGGCTTAGTGCAAGTTGATAAGTTCTTGCATAAAAGATAAACCGGTGCAAGAGAGATCACCCATGAAAAAGAGAAAAGAGAACTCTTTCTAAAGAAGGAGATGAAAAATGGTCATGTAGTTATGATAAGAGAAAAGGAAGCAACCTATAAAGAGTGAGCCAAAATTAAGACCATTTTAAAACGACAAATCTTGGAAAGAGATGTTTGGCTAGAGAAATGTGATAGCAATCATAAGAGAAGAAAAATATCCATAAGTATACATGTATTAATGTATGTCAAACTCATGAAAATTAAAATTATCATGAGTTTGAGGGGTGAGTTAATAAAATAATCCAAATAAATATTTTTATTTTATTGTTTAATTGATAGAAAAGAGAAATAAAGGAATTGATAAAATCAAGATAATCAAGAAATTATTTCTATCATCTATTTAAAAAGATTATTAAACATTTGGCATGACTTGTTTTATTCTATTTTCTTATATATCTTGTTGTTTAGCTAAATAAACTCTACATGAGTTAAATATAAAATACATAATTAATTTATCAAATGATATGTTTCTCTTATATTCTAAATTTCTTCTAGATGCTCTATTCTAATGATATAAAACGCAGTAACTAGATGATTTCCCTTTGCTTTCCTTGTGGAATGGGGCAGGTGGTCTAATACTTTGATATGTTTCAAGAATCAATAGATGTGTTTGCACTACATAACAACTAGTGGATTTCCTTGAAGGTATGCTCCGACATGAATTTTAGAATGCTTCCACTAGAAATTAAATAAATGTTATTTAAATTACTATGCATGCCAATGCCTAACTTGGTCTTATCATTTAACCTTCATCAAACAACAAAGTAGTACAACAAATCATCAAGAAGGAAACATGCAACTTAGGAGCGGTGCCATAGCGACATCCTATTTATGCTAAACCTCAAACATATTTCTTGTAAAACAAAATATATAAATTTTTCGCAGCATTTTGTAAACTTTCAAAAACATTATTCAAAATCATTAAAACCAAATACTAATTCATAATACTTATTACAATATAAAAACCCAGACTTTAAATAAAACAACATAATAGTGGAGAACTCTGAGACATCAAATCAAGACTAATTAAAAAGAAAGCTTCGCAGAAACAAGTAAGACATACCAATAAAAGAAGTAGCAGGAACTCTCAATCAAAGGATAACTTGCTAATAGAAGCTAAGAACCTGAAAATAATATAAAAATGGATGGGTGAGTTCAATCAACAAAGTGAAGGAATGATATTTAATATACATTATAGATATTTATAAGTTATAAGCTATAAATTATGAGATAATAGAAGTATAAGAACTTAAACATATATATAAATACACACACACACACATTAAACATAATAGTAATATGATAGGGGTATACATTTCAGGTATCAGACTAAGCTATAAATTCAGATAATAGACAAAACCCTAAGATTCTGATAACAAATTAGATTTGCGACCCCAATAACTATAGGAAGATTAGTTGTCACAAACTGGTGCCTCTTTAATCAGCTAAGTATATAGAGTACTATGTGCATATAAATTATCTACTCTATATTAGTATGAAGTTTCTAACAAGTATCCTAATATCCAAACATGACAAATAGACACACGCACACACACATTAAAGCAAACAAGTAATATATCAAATAAAATTAAATAAAAAAATACGAATGTGAATTCAAGAAACTGATGAGTACTTAGAAAATAAATCAACATATATAGATATTCAAAAATGTCATTTGTACCCATCATATAATCAATATACATAAATTAATTATACTCATCAATTAATCAACAAAATAAATTATTTATATTACATGCATATTAAAAATTATCTCACTTACCCAAAAAAAAGACAAAAGACAAAAAATGTAAAGTTAGAGACTATCAATGATCTCTAGGAGGATTGTTAGCAAAACTTATAATGAATGTATAAAATACTAAAAAACAACTAAAAGTAGATAACATAAAAGAATACAACTCTAAAATTAGAGACCAAAATGTAATTATAAAACCAAAACAGGTCCACCTGATCGATCCTAAACAAACCCATAACTCCACTCCTCAAATCAATCAATTTAAGTCAAACTAAAACCCTAAAATATCAATTAAACGTATTGAATCATCCAATAGAATCAAGCATAAAAACATGAAGATATTACCTTATAAATCCTTATATCCAACTTTAACTTCTTCTTTCTTTTTCCTCCTCCTCCTCCCTCCTTCCTCTTTTCTTTTTTCGGTTCTATCTCTTTCTCTTCAGTAATTTCTAGTTTCTTCTTTCTATTTTTGTTACCATATATATATATATATGAATTGCTCAATTTACTCCTCAATCATTAATACCCATAATCATGCACACAAGAGCACCATTGACTTTTCAAATCTATTTTATTTTTATTTTGGGGTATTAAAAAGTGGAAGCTATCAATTTTAACATGTTATATATTGATTTATATCTTGAAACTGTATCATTGATCTAAAAGCAATTAAAGGTAGTTTTCAGATGTCAAAATCTATTTAAACTCCTATTTTTTAATCATTTTCATGATTGATCCATAAAGCTTGCCCAAATTGCACTTGTTCTAGATTCCTAATTTCTTATTAGTATTTTTTTCATTTATATTTCAATATATTTATATTTCAATATTGTTGTATTTTTTATCTAGCTTTTAGTCAAATAAGAAAAACTATTCAAACAAGTTATCAACCAAGGATTTTGAATTTAATAAATGTCCTTATATTTCTATTTCTAGTTATATTATGCACCAATTGATTTTATTTATGGAAGATGTGACACAAGAGAAAATAAAATAATTTTTTAGAAACTTAATGTTACCTTTTCCATAACATAATTATATTTGAAATTAAACACACAAGTATTTAAACCTTTCAAGCTCTTATTGATCAATTTAACACTCTTAAATTCTTCATACATTGGTTCTTATATTTATAGAGAGATTACACCTTCTAACTATTATAATCTAATAAGGATTCTAACTAACTAGTTATACAAGAATTCTAAATAACTAGTTGAACATAATTTTATTTTTTATCAAAGATTCTTACTTACATTAGGGTTTTAATTAATATCTAACAATTCCTCTCTTAAACTGATATTCCTAAGCACTTAATTTAACAATGAGTGAATCTACTCTAAGCAAGATCTTCTTTAGTGCAAACAATAAGTAATCTTATAAACTTCACAAACAATTCCAATTTAAAAAACTTGGTGAATATATCAATAACTTGTTCTTTATTTTTGTAAAGGTAATCTCAATCATTTCATCTTTTGTAAGATCTTTTAAAAAGTAAAACTTTACATTAATATGCTTGTTTCTATCACGTAGAACTGGATTTTTAAAGAGTTTAGTTATTGTTACAAAAAAACCTATTATAAGCCCTTGTCTTTCGAAATCAATTTCTTCGAGATGAGTAAGTGGATTATCAGATTAGTTAATTCCAGTTACCTCATAATCTCTCATCCATATATGTTGTGATCTTTGATAATTAGGTGTGCTTTGATCATCTATTGGTTGTGGTGCTTTCTCCATAGACTTTTTTTCCCATCATTATCACCATCTACATCCACAAAAATATTTTGTCTTACACAATTGTTGCTCCATGTCCAAAATTCAGCTACATCAAAAGTAATATCTCTACTAATAATAATTTTCTTGGTGCTAGGATTATATAGTTTATAAGCTTTTGAATAATCACTTATACCAAGAAAACATTTTTTTCCCCTTGTCATCAAGGTTTTTTCTCTTTTGATAGAAATATTGGCAAAGGTAATGCACCTAAAAATTCCGAGATGATCAATTGTTGGTCTTTGTCAACTCAAGCTTTCTCCAACATCTTATCTTTAAGGATAAGTGTGGAACTTCTATTCAAAATATGAAAGCTCAAATTTACAACTTCAAGACAAAAATTCTTTGGTATGACACTCCTTGTAAAAGGATTTCACACCATATGTATAATAATGTAGAGTGACTTTTTCTTTCATAAATACCATTTTATTGAGGCATGTAAGTCACGATAAATTGCCTCTTGATTCCATGGGTCTCATAAAAAATATGCAAATTCTTGTAAGTTATATTCTACATTACGATCTATTTAAAAAAAAATTATTGGTTTATTAACTTCATTCTTAACAAGTGCTTTATACATCTTAAAGTCCTACACTTTGATGGTAAAGCTTTCCTGTCACTGGAGCATTTGGTTAAATTTCATAAAATGATGGGGGCTTTCCTGGTGCTGCCCTAGGAATCAAGTTTCTCGTCCGTAAGGAGTTTCAAAGAAAGGCATGGTCAATGTTGTTCTTTTCCATATGTTGGTCTACATGGATTCTTAGAAATTATAAGTCATCTTTTCTCTTCATTTTAACAAGATTTTGTGTATAGATCAATGCATTATATCATGACTTCTTATAATGTGTATTAGATCAATTAATTTTTGTTGATGAGTTATTGAATGAATGAATGTCAAAATAATTATACCTCATATTATATGGTCTGCTCCAAAGTCTACATTATCAAATGGAATGTTGATGGCTCACCTATAGACAAACATGGTATGGCTAGTATTGGTGGAGTTTTTAAGAGATTATAATGAAAAGTTGATATGCGTATTCTTTATACCTGTTAGGATTAGAGATTCCAATGAAGCTGAACTTATAACTATGGTGAAAATGTTAGAACTAACTTTTTCAAGAGAAAATATGTTTGAAAAAAGTACAATGGTTGAATCTGACTCTGCAAATAAGGTATATTGTATGTTTACCCTAGGTGATATACCATGATATTACCAAGAATTGTTCATCTTGACTACTAAATTTTCATATGCTTTTAGTATTATAAATTTCACAAATACTAGGAGAGAAACAAATCATATGGCAAACCAACTTGCAAAAAAAAAAAAAGAGTTATAAGAATCTGTAAGTTTGTGGCTTAGATGTGATATTGTAGCTTCAAATAGATTATAGAAAACTAGATTTTATGATGTTTTGACAATAAAAAGGATGGATTAAAACATTCGTTGAATAGTTTTGATGTAGTTGGCTTCAACTAGATTTTCATGATGATAAATCTCTATAATGTTTGTTGTTGTTCCTTAAAATGTCGACTTCTATAAGCTAAAAAGTCAAAGACAAGTTTTGTTAACGTTATTAAAGCTATTTTTGGGGAGGTTTACAAATAAATCTCTATGGTATCATCTGATTCTTTATGTTTTCCAAGGTTTTTTTTTCTTGGTTCTTATTGTTTTGCTAATGTATTCTCCGGTTTACCTTTTGGGTTATTTTTACATTTTCTAAGCTTTATCTATTATGCTTATAAAAAAAAATTACGTAGATTATGAAAGAAAATTTTGATTTTAAACATTCTCTTTATCTCTCTTTTATGATATTAAATGTAAAGAAAAAGATAGTCTTAAAGAAATAACAAAGATTATGTCTTGATGCGATCATAACTTCAACACTATAAAATCCATTAGATGTTCTATTGGATCTAGTCACACATGACTAAAAGCAAAGAGGTTCAAAGAGACAGTTAATGAACTTCTTTAAGATACATCGGCTAAGATGGACTTTGAGAGGATATAAAAGAATAAAAAAAAGCATTGATTAATTTGATTCATGTTCAAGAAGGGCTTGTAAGGGAACTTCCAGACATTACAAAAATATCAGAATAAAAAGATTCAAATTTGCCAGTTTTGACCTTTAACTACTGTTTTGGCCTTAATTGGAGCTACATAATAAATTTTGATGAGATTTTAGTTGCAATGAAAAGTAGACATTCACACCTTTCTCATGACATTTGGTAGACCTTCTAGTTCATTAAGACAATGGAGACCATTCATCTGAGATTGAGTTTTAATTCTACCAACAAATTATGAAATTTGATTATCGGCTTGTTTTAATTAGTTGGGCTATTATTTATTTATCTTTTAGTTTTTATAGGGCTTGCGAAATTTAAGGGTTATTTGAGTGGGGTTTTTTATTATTATTATTTTAGTTATTTTAGGTTTTTAATGCGTTAAGTATTATTTATCAAGTTTGGGTCTATCAAGTTAAATTAGGGTTAGCTTTATACTATATAAACCAATTATTAACTTTATTTTGAGGTTGATGAGTTTTATCTACAAGTTGTTGCATATTGTGTGCTTATTTCTCTTTGTTTGGTTGAATGATTCTCATATTAGATTTTTTATTGAACTTGCAAAGTATTTGAAGGATTGATCAACTTCATTATGATTTATACTTCTTGTTCGTATGGACAATTGTGAGCATCTAGCTTTTGATAAGTATTTTATGCATGATGAATTATTATTTAAAAATAGGATATTGTTTATGCCTAAATGTTCTTTGCGTGAATCGCTTGTGAGTGAAGCTTATATGTGCTTAAAGATAGGCTTAATGAGATATTTTAAGGGTAGCTAAAACTTTGGATATGTTACATGTGTTTTTTTACTGGCCTAACATGAAAAGGGATGTTCAAAGAATATGTGATAGATGCATAACATGTAAGAAAACAAAGTCTAAAGTCATGCCTTATGGTTTGTATATACCTTTACCAGTACCTAAAAAACCTTGGGTTAATATATCCATGTATTTTGTTATAGGGTTACCTAGGTCCAAAAAGGGTAGAGATTCAATATTTGTTGTTGTATATATATTTTCTAAGATGGTACATTTCATATCAAGTCATAAAATCGATGATGCAACAAATATAATGAATCTTTTTTTAGGGAAATAGTCTAGTTACATGGTGTTCTAATGAGCATTGTGTCTGATAAAGATGTTAAATTTTTAAGCTAATTTTAGGAAGTATTATGGGGTAAGTTAGGAACTAAATTGTTATTTTCTACTACTTGTCATCCACAGACAGATAGACAAACAAAGATGGTAAATAGAACTTTAACTTAATTGTTGATAACTATTATCCAAAAGAATCTTAAAAAGTGGGAAGATTTTTGTCATTCATTGAGTATGCATATAATAGGAGTGTGCATTTTACAATAAAGTTTTCTCTTTTTGAAATTATATATGGATGTAATCCTTGAACTCCATTGGATTTATTGTCTTTACCTGTTGATGAAAGAGTTAGTTTTGATGGTAGTAGAAAAGCACACGTTGTCAAATATTTACATACCAAGGTACAACAACATATTAAGAAGAAAAATAAACAATATGCATTTAAAGCCAATAAAGGAAAGAAAAATTAAAGATGGTATTGGAACCAGGAGATTAAGTTTTTGTGCATATGAGAAAAGAGAGATGTTGTTCAAAGGAGATCTAAGTTGATGCCAAGAGCAAACAAATCATTCCAAATTCTTAAAAAAATCAATGATAACGCCTACAAAGTGAAATTACGAGGGGAGTATAGTATTAATACTACATTTAATGTATCTGATCTTTGTTTGTTTGTTTGACTTAGGTGATGATTTAAGGGCGAATTCTTTCGAGGAGAGAGGGAATGGTGTGATCCTAGCTTTAACACCAAGAGATCCATTAGAGGTTTCATTAGATCTAGTCACGAGACTTAAAGCAAAAGGTTTAAGGATGCAATTAATGAACTTCTTTAATATACATGGGCTAAGGTGGACTTTGAAAGGATATTAATGAATGAATAACAGGCATTGTTTAATTTGATTCATTTTCATTTGTTGAGGAGTTCCAAGATATTATAGAAAGATTGGAATAATAAGATTCAAATCTGCCAGTTTTAACCTTTCACTACTTTTTTGGTCATAACTAGAGCAACATAATGCATTTGGATGTGATTCTAGTTGTATTGAAAGTAAACAATCACATTTTCAGTGACATATGATAGACCTTCTAATTCATCAAAATGAGGGAAAACCATTTGTTTGATGTTGGGCTTCAATTCTGCCAACAATTATGAAATTTGACTTCGTGTTTGTTTTAATTAGTTGAGTTATTATTTATTTATCTTTTAGTTTGTTACAGAGCCTATGACATTAAAGGTTATTTGGGTAGATTTTATTTTATTATTTTAGTTATTTTGGGCTTTTAATGTGTTAAGGTCTATTTATCAAGTTTGAGTCTATTATGTTAAATTAGAGTTAACTTTCTACTATATAAACCAATTGTTAATATTTTTTTGAGGTTGATGGATTTTAACTAGAAGTTATTGTATATTGTGTGCTTATTTCTCTTTATATAGTTGAGTAATTCTCATACTAAGTTTTTAATTGAACTTGCAAATTTTTCAAATGATTGATCAACTTCGTTGTGATTTATACTTCTCATTCGTGTATCGTTATAGGCATAGAATATAGATAATCAATTGCATATAATTTTAGTTCTTCAAAACAAGGTTTTTGTTTGATCAAGTTACAAGTTTTTTTTCAAAACCTCAAAATTAGCAATATAATAAATAATTTCGCATCATGTCTACTCATAGAAAATGATAGACATTGATTTAGCTAGTGTGAAGACGGTGGCTTGGGAGTCAAGGATATTTGTCATCTTTTCAGACTTGTTCCGCTTGACCTTAGTCTCCGGACCTTAGTCTCCGCAATTATTTTCATTAGTCTATTTGTTATCGATTTTCTTCAAGCTTGTAGAACGGGATGTACATCCAACTTGTCTAAATTCTTTGACTTTTTCTTCGTAGACTCGGGAAGTCATGTGTTCTGAACGTTGATTTGATCTTGTGGAAGAAATGGCACAAGAGATAAGAAAATTTTAGCTCTTTTCGGACTTTTATTATCAATAATTTCTTCTCAACAATATCTCCACTTCCTTAATTTCTTCAAGAACTGTCAATGGCCTACAAAAAAAAAAAAGAAGAAGAAGCTTCACAAGACAACTTTAGCTCTTTTTTTTGGTCTTGAACTCGTTACAAAACCTTTAATATTCAACTGTTGTCGATTGAGATTTCATGCTAGTAATGTTTCTGTTTTCAATTAGTATTACATATGCATTTGTCACAAATACACTTCAATAGTCCAGATATATATTAGGTTGTTGTATGCTAAACTTATCTATATGAATTATCTATAAAAATATATTTACAGTTTCAAGAACATATTTTATAGACTATCACGATATTGAACCTTTTTGGCAAATAATCAAAGATGATTATGCATGGAGGAATATGGAGACGAAGAATTAATCTTGCATCGAAGTATGAAACATCAAAGACTCTTATGAAATTCAAAAATTCTGCTGGTAACAGTTCTGGATCCAATTTTGCAGCCCTACCATACGAATGAATTTAGCTCTTTCAGCTGGGACTGGTAATGGTTTATTTGTTCTTTTTTTATAATACAGAACTCGGTCCACAACTTCTGGGTGCAGGTTCACAACTTCTTCCTTTGTCATTGCATTTCAAAAATGTTTTTAAAAAATTTCGAATTTTTTTTGTTTTAAATTAATATATTTTTGATGTTTTCAAATCATTTTAATGTGTTGATCTCAAACATAATTTTTTTAAAAAAATATTATTGATATATGTTTTTGAGTAAAAAGTACTTTGAAAAGCAACAGCAACCGCACTCTCAACCCCGCAATCAGAGTTTTAAAACCCGGACCGGCCCGGCAGGTCGACCCGGGTATGGAACCGGTCCGGGTGAAGGCAAAAACCGGAGTTGGCCTGGTGAAACCCGGTCGACCAGGACCTAAGCCACCCGGTCAAACCCGCCTAAGACCCGGTCTTTTTTTATACTAATAGACGTTAAACGACGTCGTTTTGGGCTTGATTTTGTGCCACTGCTATTTTTGATGATAAAGTTGCAAATTTAACACAAAAACATGAGAACCATAAAAGGGTTGTTCTTAGTTTCTTGAAAAAGTGGATAAACAAATGGGGTTTTTGTTAATTACCTTGTGATATTGTAAAAAACGAAGTGTACAACAAGAAGAAGATAATGGAGAGAGGAAGCTTAGAGAGTGCCATAACTGAGGAAGAACTTGAGTTTCACCACTTCATCCCCTGGTTCTGGTTCAGCTAAAGATTCTTGCATTATCTTGTAGGGTCTTGTGATTCTCTTTTAAGTGAATTTTTTAGGTAGATTCTGGTTTGTCTTTGGAGTTTGTTTGCTGGCCTCAAGAACGATGAAAGAATTCCAAAGAACTCTACTTCTGACAAGAGTGAATGATTTTGCTGGCTAAATCTTAATAATAGCCCCCAACTATGTAGCTAATAACAATTTAACAAAAGGGGGAAGGACTGGAACAAGAGGAGGAGCCTTAGGCCCTTATGGTAACTTCACCTAGGTTGACATGGCGAGTTCTTGAAGTGATGAAAGCCACTCACAGGCTGGCATTTTCAGTGAGAGAGACGTTAGAGAACTAGCCCACCAGGACAACACCATTTGTCTTTTTTTTATAGGTTTCTTTTTTTATTTGAGTCAACCCATCTTACTTGTGATTCAATCACTTGATCAGATCAATAACCAGATCAAGTTTCAAAATTATGCCCGCAATTCGCTGCAATTATATCCACAGTTAAGCTACCTACGCCTACAACCACATATTACTTCTAAAGCAAAATTCAACCTGGGATGCCCTTCTTGCTAAAAAAAGAAGGTAAAATCTATTGATTACAAGAATTAGTCCTTGCATATGCTTACAAATTAATTATCAAATCTTAAAAAAAAAATCAAAATCAACCATGGCTAAATACCATGAACGCATCTCTCACAAATCTGACCCAGGGAAAAGAATACCAGAAACACATTAATCCCCATTGATTACAAGTTTTACATGCAATGATGGCGTACCGTATTAAGAGTAGCGAGTAAAGTGTTGAGCTCCGGCCACGAGGACAGCAATCTGTGAAGGCGGCGCGTGGCAACAAATCCCAAGTCAAACGGACGCGATGATGCTGGCACCATGGGGAGCGTGTACTCCACGGCCATGAAAAACAACCTAAACCTAAAAAAGCACGAAAGCCAATGATGCTTAGCCACATTGTCCATATCATGCCCCGTCCATTTCAAAAAGAACGGTTCAACAGCATAGAAACCGTTAGTGTGTGTTTGGTATTGCGGTTGATGTTGTGGTTGTGGTTTTAAAAAAGTTGTTTTATAAAATGTACTTTTAGTTGAGGTTAGTTTGGAAAAATATATGTTTGGTTAAAACTGTGGTTAAAATTGAGATTGAACAAAAAATAGTTTAATGTGTTTGGTTAAAAAAATGCTTTTCAAATTGAGGCTATAAAATAATTAAAAAATATTTTTAATTTAAATATTATAGATTTAACTACTATTATTACATCATGAAATAAATAATATTGATATCAAATACTTTTTATTATTCTATTAAACTATATGCAATGTCATCACATACGAAATCTATCCAACAATAACTATATTTTTCATGGTTTCTTAAGCACGCAACAACAAAAACTGATTTTTTTGTTACGTCATCAAGCGATCTCCTTCTAATTTTTTGAATAAAACACAATTAAAATTAAAATAAAAACTAATTTTTTTTAACTGGGTCGGACTCGGCAAGAACATAATTGGAATTGCAATCAAATTCTACAAATGCTACGTCATCATGCGATATCCTTCTAATTTATGTAGTGTTATTAAATAATATTAAATACTAGTTTTTCTAGTAAAACTCAATTTTTTAAAAAATAATTTACAATTTCATTACGTACAAAATTCATTCGACAAAAACTACAGTTTTCATAATTTTTTGAGCATGCAATAAAATTAGTTAAAATATTATCAGGAATAAAATTGAGATTACAGTACGAGTAAATTTAATTCACCTTAAACTAATTTTTTTAAAAAATAAAAAAATATATTATTCATATTCACATGAATAATGCGAGTAAAATCACTTAACTTTTCCTGGTTTTTCAGGAAAAAAAAACTAAACTTTTCCTGGTTTTTCAAAATAATAATTAAAAAAACTAAACTTTTCCTGGTTTTTTGAAAAAAAAACTGATTTAAGTTTAAGTGAACAACTTCCTGCCTCAGGAGAAGCAGCCAAATGCTGCTTCTCCAAAACCTGCGGTTTCATTTTAATTTGTAGTGGGTTTTGCCAGTGAAAATTATTTTTTTTCCCTTACCGAACAATATTATATGTGACTATAGATGAACCTCACCGGCAACCACATTACCAAACGACCACTAACTCCATCGGTCATAATGCCAACAATTTTCTTTTCCTCCTCCTCCTCCATGTTGAAGCTGCCGTCAACGTAGATAGTTGATAGATTAATCCTACACAGACACGTAGTTAGCATGGCACAACGATCAGTTGAAATAGGACCATGGATTCTGACAGGGAAAGAGAATTATTAATTAGGTGTTTGTAATAGCGGTTATTTTTTTAAAAAAATTAAATATATTAAAATGTTATTTTTTTATTTTTTTAAAAATATTTTTGACATTAATACATCAAAATAATTTAAAAATATAAAAAAATTAATTTTATACAAAAAACAATTTCTTATTTTTTTTAAAAAAAATACAATTTCAAAGAGCCCCTGAACCATCATCTCACAAGCTTTTTTTCTCACCTCTCTGAACCAATGAACCACTATTGTGAGTTTGATTTATTTATTTTGGTTAGGATGTTTGGTTAAATTCAATATGAAATTAGAAAGAGATTGATGTGGAAGCAAATAAGGTAACAATAGCAAGAAATACATGGAAATTTTAATGAGTCAAAAAAATTATAAATGTTGTTATTCATTTTTAGATCCCCACAAAAAAAGAAGAAAATACAAAAACAAATAAAAAAAATTAGAAAGAAAATAAAAAAAATATGTAGTGAGAAAAGATGTCGGAGCGCCCAAAAAATAACTAAAAATTGGATGAGGAGGTTTAAAAATACAAAAATTAAAATTTCACAGTATATCGTTGACTGATGAGAGCCATGTTGATAAAGAAAATTCAATTTGAGAAAAAAAATATAAAAAATCAGATGTTTATGGACTCAATTAAATTTTATCAAAGGTTTAATTCAATTTTTAGAGGGTTTGATTACAAGAAAAATTGATGTTTAAGTTAATTTAGGCTTTTATTGGAAGAAATTAAAGTTTTAGGGTCAAATTAAAATTTTATAGAGTTTGATTTGGTCAAATCAAGGGTTTAATTGCATAATTATTGAAGTTTGATGGTCAATTAAGGACTTGATTAAAACAATTCAAAACCAAGGACCAAACCGAAAAAAACAAGTAAATAAAGGGGCTGAAATTGATCAAATCATGGGCTAAATTGAAGAAATTGAAAGTTTATTTATCAATTGAAGGTCAAATAACATAAATTCAAAACCAAAGACTGTTTGGTAAATTGCGCGAAAATCAAGGGATCCAGTTACAATTTACCTGGATGCTTGATTATAAAATTGCAAAACTCCAATGACCAAATCGAAAATATCCATTTTGAATTGGAAAACGGTGCCATTTTAGAAATACTATTCATTGTCTTCTTCAGAAGCCGTTTCAGCAATAAAGGCAGTGGAGTTGTTTTAGTAGTAAAGGCAGTGGAGCCAGTTCAATCATAGGGCATGTCTCACGGCTATTATCCCTGGCCCTCATGATGCATGCCTGTTGTTACCACGGTATGGCATTCTCTGGCCTCATAAAAGCCAGAGAAAGGCCACGAACCAAAGGGGGGGAAAGGGGAAGTGGAGAAGGAGAAAAGAGAGATCACAGAGAGGAGATTAGGGAGGAAAACCAAAAAAAAAACAGGAGAAAAGAAACAGAGGGGGAGAAAAAGAAGAACTGGAAAAAAAAACTAGAGGGGAATGAAGGGGGGACGAATGAACAGAAGCGAAAAACAAAAGACATGCCCTCGACTTCTTCTTCAGTAGCACCTCTAAACCTCTATCTTCAGCAGCCACTGCACCAGAAACAAAGCAAAGCATTCCAGGGGAAGAAAGAGGGGGGGGGGGAGGCACAAAGAAAAAGAGACGGACACGAAAATGGGAAACAAAAAAGAGAAGACAGAACGGAAGGGAAGCCAAACGCAGGGAGTGGCATCCTAGCTTCTTCCCAGAATTGCAGCGACAAGCTCAGGAAAGGCTTCACCCAGCAATGCTTGTGGATCAGGTAAGCTTTTCACTCCCTCCCCTTCCATTTATAATTACATAGACATTGTGCAGCTTTAATTTTAATTACCCCTTTATTGTGGACGCTCGCGCTACGCATGGCCCTGCTTGCCAGCCTAGTCACTAGTTTGGCTAGTGATCGGGATAGGCCGCTGGGTCTAGCCCAGCCTGACCAGGCTGAGCTAGACCCAGTCTTTAAAAAAAAACGATTTGTAGTTTTTTTATATATTTATTTATTTTATGTTTTGTATTTTTACATTATAAAAATGCAAATCTTATATTAAAATACTAAGTGTTCTACCAAATGTTACAAAAATATATATCTAAAAAAAATGCTTTATTTTCATGCATACAACTAAGTATCTCAAAAATAAAATAAAACAAATCATATTGTAGTTTCATAGAACATGGAAAATTTCAAAAAAATATGTTTTCGCATGTATTTTTTTACTTTAATAACAAGTTTATTAAAGTCACAAGAACTAGGCAAATATTTCAAAAAATACCAAAAAAATGTTTTTGATATTAAATAAAAAGGTTCTTAACAAGACAATTGCAGAACCTTTAAACCGCATCAAACCACAAAGCAGCATACCTCAGGCAGGGTGTGCTAGGGGTGCTAATACTTTTCCTAGCCACAACCAGTTCCTTACCCATGAATCTCTAACTAGACTAGTGCACTCGGATTTCCTAGTGACCTTGAACCAAATATTAGGTGGCGACTCCTAAGAACCAACAAACAAACGAATGAAAATTATAATCGATGCTGTGCGGGCACGTGCTACAATAAATGTGAATTCTGAATTTATAATTTCATTCTATGAAAAATTAAGTATATAATGATTGTCTTCTTAAGTGGTTTACAAGATCTTTAAATAGATTAGGAAAACCTATTTCCACTAGAAAACAACTTAAAATCCAAAAACATTAATGAAATAAAAATAATAAATCCAAAAACTCCTAGGAAAATAACAAAATTACTTAAAACAACAACTTATGAGATAAATTATGAGAGATCCAGTAATTCATTAAGCAATAAATTGGCCTCCTATATAAAAATTGTCTGTAGGATTATTTAGAAAAATTTACACCGGATCCAATAATTTAATCTTTCATTGTCATAGTTTTAATGTGGTAACCTAGTTGGTTTGAGTTTGTTGCCTTCGGAATACCTTTCTCTCCAATAATATAGGGAGTGTTGCTGGCAGTGTTGTGTGAGTATTCAACCTTATTTCTCCTGTAAACAGTAATAATACGTACACATGTGAGCAGACAGTTAATTTTTGAAGTTTCGGTTCATTCCTCGAAATGGCACACTAAGAGTATAAAATATGTAATTAAAATAGTGGTTTGATCCAATTCAACAAAGGAAATTAATTTGGATTATATTAGGTTCGGGTTATCTCAATTTTTGCGAGTGCTTTTGGTTGACATCCCCACCTTTATATATCAGGAAGGCCTAATTGTAAGTCGAAACTGTTAGGATACTTTTCGAACTTAATCAAATAAATTATTTTCTTGAAGGATTAAATCATTACCACCATTATAGTTTTGGGATGGATTTGTACATTCTCCGTATATCTTTCTTTTCATTCTCTTTTCACGCCTCCTATGAATACCGTATCGAGGAATGAACCGAAACTCCAAAAATCAAAAGACTACCCTTACTGCTTAGTTCTGTTCTTTTTTTTTTTTTTTTTTTTATAGTAATCGAGTATATTATAAATAGGTGACCCCATTAAGAAGATGAGGGCTGAAATAAGAAAGATTACAGGGGGAATTAAATCATAAAGAGAGCGAGGAATTTACAACCCCGACTAGTTAGTCCAGTTCATGATACATTCAGGATTTCTATAAAGATCGGAACCTGTGTAACTGAAATTTTTAACAGAGGACTTCAACCAAAAGGCCAACCGATGAAAGGTGAGGTCAAAAATCACATCCCAGTCTGGAGTTTTGGAGTCGAAGATCATATTGTTGCGCGCTATCCAAATTGACCAGTATAATCCTTTACAGAGAAGGGTAATTGCTTGACGTTGAAAATTTCCTTTTAACAGGCCGGACCATTCCTGAAGGTTATGATTTGGGTCTTTTGGCAGACAGCCTACACACCCAAACCATCTGAAGAGTCTACCCCAGAGAGACTAAGATGTAGGACAGAGATGGAAGAGATGATGTATAGTCTCAATCTCCTTGCAGCAGAAAGGGTAAAGAGCATCCTTATAATTGATGATTCTTCTCTTAGCTAAGAAATTTTTTGTGCAAACACTGCCGTTTAGGAGAAGCCATATGAACACATCTATTTTCGGAGGAGCAAACCCTTTCCAAAGCAGAGCAGCGGAATGAAGGTTTGTTGAAACAATTAAACCATCTAGAAGATGGCATCCTGAGGAGACTCTGTAGACGTCCTATTTATAGAATTGCTTCTTCCACTTGTGATTGTGCATGGGATGAATTGCTCCAAATAATAAACCTAAAGGAATGTCTGTGGTCATGCGAGTGTTATTCCATGCAAACGTTAATGCAATTTCAGAAGGTAATGCAATGTCGTAGAATTTTGAGAGAGAAGATAAAAAAAATGTATAGAATGAATTGCGGGGCAAATCTTCTTTGGCAGTGAGCAAACTCTTGCTGCTTAATCTCAGCTAGTGCAGTATGAGTCACCAGCTGCCAACAGAAGAATTGCCCAGTAATGCATCCATACTCAGTAAGCTGCCTTTTGCTCTTTGCTCCGCCGATGAACAGTTCCAAGGTTCATCGGTACTCATTTATAGCTCAAAGAAGAGTCTGGCATTCTACATGCAAAAGGGATATTCTAAGGACAATCCATCATTTGCCAGTTGCTCGTCAGGAGGAATATACCTAAACATTATTTCGGAGAATTATATTTGAAGTTTTTTTTTTTTTTTCCTCTTGAAAGATCAGAGGCCTATGAGCTATAGAACAATACATATTGTACGAAATACATGAGTAGAGTATTCTGATTTTCACGCTGATTTTAGTTAGCTGTCATTTTTTTTTTAATGATATTCATTTTTGTTTTTTTTTCCATGTAAATGTCACAAATCATTGGGTGGCTGTTCTAAACTTTTGTGCTGATATTCATCTAAAAAAACGAAAGAAAAGGACATAATTATTCCCCAACTGTCACGAAATTCTCAATTGGGCTCCCAAACAAAACATAATTCTAATTGGATCCCTCAACTATCAAATATCGCCCATTTAACCCTCCATTTAAAATTATTTTACTTTTCAAGATATCATAAATGAGGAACTGCCTTTAATCAATGCCTTTTTTTAAATTTATTTTAATGGTAGGGGTTTAATTGGGTGCTTTGAGATAGATGGAGATCCAATAGAAAATTGATTTTTGTTCTAGTACTTAGTTGAGAATCACCTTAGAGTTAAGGGACAAATATGTCATTTACCCTAAGAAAACGATTTATTTTGTGCTGCCTGGATGGTAAAAGACACACGGAGTTTGTTCATTTTTTCGCTGGCAGAAATTGTCCGTCTTTAAATTTCCATTTAAATAATTTTTTTTTGTTAAGAAGAAAATTTAAAAACACGATTGGTATCTCTAATTTGCTTGCTTAATAAATATTTACATTTTTTGGTTATATTTGTCCAATTATCTAAGTAATATAGAAATTAATGAATGATGAGATACGGTATTATGTTTCAAAATACTTAATTTATACTAGCTAATTTTTTATATTTTAAAAAACCAAATTAAAATCTTAATAAATAAATAAATTATATAAATGAAGAAATTTTCAAAAATCTCAACATGAAAAATTAAAATGAAAAATCATATTTATATAGAATTATACATTCTACCTCAACTTTCAACTGCATATCCAAAATATTAAAAGATAAATTTTTTATTTACAAGAATGACGTGATTATTATGGTAATACAATGAACTTTGTTATTAAAAAAATAATAATTATAAAAAGATTAAGAAAAAAACTTATAGCTTGCTTAAATAAATAAAAGGAAAAAAAATAAAAAATTGAGACATCATATATAAATATAAAAAATAAGCACCAAAAATATTCAAATTTTTTTTTTCAATTAATTAAATAACTTGATGTTTTTACTTTATAGTAAAATAGAGGTCAATAAAGATTGATAAATGTGATCTCTCTCGTCTCTTCAAAATAATGGAAAATTGGGATTTTAGATGTAGGGAGGAATTGCACATTAACATTCAAAAATCAAACATTTAATTGCATAAAAATATATATTATAAAAAAAAACCAAGCATTTAATTGCTCAAATTGAACATATGGTTGTGAAGTCGACATCCCTTGTATTATCAATGTCAGTAAACCCAGTTTTGATTGTTATGTAATGCCTTAATATTTTTTGAACATGATGGAATTTCATCAAGCTTTCTCCCTAGAAGGTCCTCTCCCTCCGCAAAGGGTCA